>ERZ1090865.1814-NODE-1815-length-10201-cov-11.393258_pt1 | contig 10201 bp, 9 predicted proteins | sample MGYA00478478_ERZ1090865 | MGnify/ENA primary metagenome ERZ1090865 (study PRJEB33644, sample SAMEA5815715) | chicken gut metagenome | biome: Chicken; feature: Gastrointestinal Tract; material: Caecum | place: Ireland | collected 2019-01-01 | study: A study of... | reverse complement strand
CCTAATGGCTTGTCTATTTTTATTTGCTTTTGCGAACTCGATTATACGCTATCTAAATTCGTTAAGCTATTTTTGTCATTCCTTATTTGATTTGCTTGAACCAGTAGAGATATCCAGAGTCTATAAAGTTGTCAGTGATAAACTTAGAACAACAACTAACATTGAAGATATAAAGTATATCCTGCATCTTTGTCCGGCCAAATATTGGAATAAAATTGAACCTGCCGTGAGAATTAGAACAGAAGCAATTTTGCAAAGAAGTCTTAAACAAGGAAGTTATAATCCTGAAAAAGGATGCTCGGAAGGAGGCGCTCTTGCCACCTGGATTACAGGAGAGCATTTGTCCCAATTTGGCAATATAGAACAGTGGACTTGGCAAGCAGTTGAGATGCTTAAAGCTGGAGGAGAGAAAGCTGCTTATATTGACTGCTACTTATGGAATGATTTCTGTTTTGCTAATAAAGATAAAATTACATTTGCAATGAAAAGTTACATAAAGAATGGTTTAAATAAAAATGATCCCAAAATTATCGAGAAGGTTAATAACGCAATTGCTTGTGATAAGGAGCATCCTTGGTGGGAGGTATTTAAAGAAGAATTAACAAAACATCCCGAAATAGAATATATAGAATTGCCAGACTTCCTACGGTAAGATTACGTTCGATCCCACCAATCACAATATAAAGACCGTCGTTGGTTATCATGCCACGGCGGTCTTTATGTTTACATATCCAACTTTGCCATCCACTCTTCAAACGATTTTTTGGAGATGCGGATGGTAGCTCCAATACGCACACTCTTGAACAGGTTCTGCTTGACAAGCTTATAGGCAGACGTTCTGCCGATGTCCAGGATCTCGGCAATCTCATCCACGGTGTAGGTGCGACACTCGTGAGTAGGGCGGTTTTCAGTATCATTTTGGCTCATTTTTAGCTCCTTTTTCATTCGTCAAATTGACCATAAGACGGCACAAATGCAGATAGAATAAGGCTCTTTTAGGGGTGTTCTTGCTAAGAATTTGCTAATAGGGCCCCTTAAAAGGCACATAATCAGCCGTCACTTTGTGCAAATTGCACTACAGATTTCGAATACTACGCGAACGGAATGAGAAAGGAAGTTACTAGATGTACCAAACGTGCTGTGCGAGAGTTGGACGCCATACTCCTAAGCGGTAGGCCGGAGGTTCAATTCCTCTCAGGGACACCAACTTAAAAGCCAGACGTCCTTGTGTAATCAAGGCGCTCTGGCTTTTCCTATTCTGCCGGGGATCCGAACAGCGCAATGTAACCCCCGTTCATTTGAGAAAGATTTTCATTCCCGATTCACCGGCTCCCGCCAGCAAAAATCTCACAGAACTTTTGTGATAGGTGATCCCCCTTCCCCTGATTGTACAGACGGCGCAAAAAGAACCTCTATGTAAAAGACGTTCTTTTAACAGGCATGGTACTACTGATACCACGTCATACTATAACACAGGTATGCAGCCAACTGGCAAGATGCTCTGTTCCCTGTTTGAGGCGAAATTTCTGTTCAAACCATATCGCACCTCTAGGTAGGCGCCTCGCTGTCTTTCGGAAGGCACTTGCTTTTCCTGATTTATTTCATATAAAGCACGGAATCCCCGCCGGGTCAAGTCTCCATCGGGGATTCCCAAAATCATAGATTCAGGCCGTCTTGGGCTGCGTCAGGGACTCGGCCAGCACCAGCACATCCCCGGGGTTGATCACCGTCCGCCCCGTCGGGATCATCGTTTCGATGCCACGCTTGACAAGGATTACCAGACGTCCTTCCGGTACCGGCAATTCAGCCAGCGATTTTCCCGCCCAGCGATCACCGCGTTCCACATTGATCTCGTGCAGCGAAATATTTTCTCGATCTTCAAACGCACGGGCTGCCAGTACCAGCAGATCGCCGGCCTGCAGTCGGGTGGCTCCGTCCGGGACGATCGTCTCTTTGCCGCGCACGATCATTGTCACCAGCAGTTCCGGCGGAAGCGCCGCTTCTCGCAGCGTGCATCCGCACCAAGGATGTCCACTTCCCAGATGGATCTTGATGAAATCCACATCACTCTCTGCCTGATAATCATTAAATGTCTTAGCCACATCCTCGTTATGGTCGATCATGGAGAAATGTCTGGCGGCCTTGGGAAGCAGTGATCCCTGCAGCGCAATGGAAAACAATACGATGCAGAACACCAGATTGAACAAATTATTGCGCGTCTGCACGCCGCTGAGCACCGCCGAAATGGCAAACACGATGGAAGCTGCCCCTCGCAACCCGGCCCAGGAGACGATTCCGATCTGTCCCCACCGTGCGCGGAACGGCAGCAGCAGCACTGTAACCACCGCAGGGCGGGCCACCAGCGTAAGAAACAGCATAATTCCCAGCGCAGGCAGCAGCAGTTCCGGCAGTTCTGAGGGCGTCACCAGAAGCCCAAGCAGGAAAAAAATGATTACCTGTGAGACATCAGTGAGTACATCAAAGAAATGAACCAGATACCGCTTTTGGGAAAGCCTGGTATTTCCCAGTGTGATGCCGCACAGGTACACGCTGAGATATCCATTGCCGCCAAGCACCGCGGGCAACGCATAGGCCAGCAGCATGACCGCGAAAAGCAGCACCGTGCGGTTCTGCTGGGACTCGAGAAAACTTTGCCGAAGCAGCCATACTGTCCCCTTGCCGATCAGGATACCGCACAATACGCCCAGACTGATCTGCTGCAGCAGCACCAGCGGAATGGAGACCTTCTCCCCCGCCATCAGTGACAGTGTAACGGTAGTCAGCATATAGGACATGGGGTCGTTGGAGCCGGATTCCACCTCGAGCAGGGAGTCGGTATGATATTTGAGCGCCAGTTTGTTGGTACGCAGAATGTTGAACACAGACGCAGCATCGGTGGACGATATGACTGAACCGATGAGCAAACTTTCCATCCAGGGGAGGCTCAGGGCAAAATGTGCAAACAAAGCCACCGCACCGGCGGTTCCCGCCACGCCCGCTGTGGAGAGCAGCACCGACTGTGCCAAAACCGGGCGGGCTGCCTGCAGATTGGTACCGAATCCACCGTAAAACATAATAAAGATCAGGCAGACCGAACAAATCAGGTTGACGGCGGCATAGTCATTGAACACAATGCGGAACAATCCGTTTTCCCCAAAACACATGCCCAGTGCGATAAAGATCAAGAGTGAAGGCACCGGAATTTTTTCCAGGAAACGACTCATCAGTATGCAGATCAGAATGACCGCACCGGCAAGTAAAATAGCTTCATTCACAAGCAGCACCTCCTTTGGAGTATAAAAAATCGCGCCGCGATATCAACATGGCATCGCAGCGCGATATAAAAGTGCGGCTAACAGGACTTGAACCTGCACGTCGTGGACACTGGACCCTAAAACCAGCGCGTCTGCCAATTCCGCCATAGCCGCATAGCACAATTTAGTGTAGCAACTTTACCGGACTTTGTCAATGGCAGGCTATTGCGGGATCACTCCGTCGGCATCTGCTGCAACCGGATCTGCATATACCGCGTACCGGCGATCCGTGTGGGTCAGGATTCCGAAAGGATAGCAGGTATACAAAATGCAGCTCGGCTCCGTAGCACCCCAACGCACCTTATCGGTATCGGTCTCATAGATGACCTGCATTTCGGTAATCTCATACACAAAATTGCCCCAGTAGGTATCCAGATAAATCCGGTCCCCCACTTCCGCCGACCCCAGATCCGCAAAGTAGGTGCCGGTATGAGCGCCTATGAATACCGTGCCGTTCTCCCCGGGCAGTACGCAGCCATCCGTAGCGCTGCATCCGGCTCCTGCGTCAAACTGGGCATCGCTGTCACCCCAATACAGGTCACAGTCAATCTGTGTACCTTCCACCCGGATTGTTCCCAGTTTGTCACCGTACTGCACACTTTCGTGCGCTGCTGCGGCGTCCTCCACCTGCTGCTTTCGCTGCGCGGCAGCCTCCTCCGCCTGACGCTGTTCTTCCGCCTGGCGTGCCGCTTCAGCAGCGGCCTCTTCCTGTGCCGCCTGCTCAGCGGCCGCAGCTTCTGCTGCTGCCTGTGCCTCCGCCGCGGCCTGCCGGGCAGCTTCCTGCTTCTGGCGGGCTACCGCCCGGGCATGCGCTACCAGCACGCAAGCCACCACAATACTGGCAAGCAGCGCCACAGCGCACCCCAGCAGACAGTGCCGCATTCTGGAATGAAGTAAAGCTCGTTTCATAGGCAATTCAATGTAAAGACGACAGATAGGCGGCCGGGCCGCTCTCGTACAAATCGCCGCCATGGGGATCCAGCAGCACCGTCAGCGGGAAATCTTTTACCACCAGGCGGCGTACCGCTTCACATCCCAGATCCGGCCAGGCGATGATCTCGCAGCTCTCTACGCTGCGCGCCATCAGGGCGCCGGCTCCACCGATGGCCGCCAGATACACCGCCCCGTTCTTAACTACCGAATCCTTGACTTCCTGGCTGCGCTTGCCCTTACCGATCATGCAGGCGAGCCCCAGATCCAGCAAGCGCGGCGTGTAGGCGTCCATCCGTCCGGAGGTCGTGGGACCTGCCGCACCGATGGCACAGCCGGGGCGTTCCGGCGTCGGCCCCACATAATAGATCGCCGCGCCGTTTATGGGGAACGGCAACTCTTTCCCGGCGTCCAGCAATTCCATCATGCGGGCATGGGCGGCATCCCGCGCTGTATATACCACACCGGAAAGCAGCACCGTATCCCCTGCCCGCAGCGGATCCAGGTCCGTTTTATGAAGCGGCGTGTGTAAAACGTACTGCATCAGCGACCTCCCTGTTCCCGCGCGCGGCGGCGCATTTCCTTGTACTCTTCATGGTGACGGTTGACAAACTCAAATTCCTTGTCAGTGATACTGGCCGCCCCCTGGTCGCTGTCCAGCGGAATGTCAATGCTGCTGCGGGCAGGGCGGCGCTTCTCCCCCACGCCATCCAGCGAAATATCAATCTTGCTTTTTCCCATCCTTACACCTCCCGGCTGGCACGCCGCGTCACATGACAGCTCATGTTGACGGCCACTGGCAGGCAGGCCACGTGGGTGGGCCGCTGCTCGATGGATACCCCCAGACAGGTGGTGGCTCCGCCGAATCCCTGCGGGCCAAAGCCGGTGGCGTTGATGGCGTCCAGCAATTCCTTCTCCAGCGCGGCGTAATAGGGGTCGGCATTGGGCTGATCCAACGGACGCAGCAGCGCTTTCTTGGCCAGGGCCGCACAGTGGTCAAAGCTCCCGCCGATGCCAATGCCCAGCACAATGGGCGGGCAGGGATTGGCCCCCGCCTGACGAACGGTGTCCAGCACAAACTGTTTGACGCCCTGCACCCCGTCGGCCGGCTTGAGCATGGCCAGGCGGCTCATGTTCTCACTGCCGGCGCCTTTCGGGGCCACGGTGATTTTGCAGCCGCTGCCCGGCACCAGATGCACCGTCAGAAACGCCGGGGTATTGTCCCCGGTGTTCACCCGCTGCAGCGGGTCCGCCGTGATGGATTTGCGCAGATAGGCTTTCTCGTAGCCACGGCGCACACCCTCGTCCACCGCGGCATTCAGATCGCCGTCGATATGCACATCCTGCCCCAGTTCCACAAACACACAGGCCATGCCGGTGTCCTGGCAGATGGGCAGATCCTGCTGGGCCGCCACACACAGATTCTGCTGCAAAAGTCCCAGTGTCTCCTTGGCCAGCGGCCAGGGTTCTGCGGCTTCGGCCCGGTCCAGCGCCGCCTTCACATCTTTGGGCAGGCTGGTGTTGGCCTCGATGCACAGCGCTTCCACCGCGTCCCGGATGGTATCGGCGCTCAGTTCCCTAATCTTGCTCATACGCGCGCCACACCGCTTTCCCGGGCAGCCTGGGCCACCGCCGCTGCCACCGCCTCCGGCACCCGCGGGTCAAAGGCCTTGGGCAGGATGTTCTCCTCGTTCAGTTCCTCGTCGGGGATCAGACCGGCAATGGCCCTGGCGGCTGCCATCTTCATGGCCGGGTTGATATCCCGGGCACGCACCGACAGAGCCCCCTTGAAAATGCCGGGGAAGGCCAGCACGTTGTTGACCTGATTGGGGAAGTCCGAACGGCCGGTGCCAATGACCCGGATGCCCGCGGCTTTGGCCTGATCCGGCATGATTTCCGGGGTGGGATTGGCCATGGCAAACACAATGGCGTCCGGCGCCATGGCGGCAGCCAGTTCCGGTGTCAGCGCCCCGGCAATGGACGTTCCGATGAAGATATCCGCACCACGGATGGCCTCGGTCAGACCGCCGCTGAGCTTTCCGGGATTGGTCTCCTCCGCCAGTTTGGCCTTATGGCCGGCCAGTCCGGCGGGACGGCCCGGCACCAGAATGCCGTGTTCATCCACCGCAATGATGTGCCGTGCACCGGCCACCTGCAGCATGTGGATGATGGCCGTGCCGGCCGCACCGGGGCCGTTCTGCACAATGCGCACATCCTCGATTCGCTTGCCCACCACCTTCAGGGCGTTGAGCACACCGGCCAGCACAATGATGGCCGTGCCGTGCTGGTCGTCATGGAATACCGGGATATCCAGATCCCGCTCCAGTTCCGCCTCGATCTCGAAGCATTCCGGGCTGCGGATATCCTCCAGGTTGATGCCGCCGAAGGTGGGCGCGATCGCCTTGACGGCTGCAATCACTTCCTCTTTCGTCTTGGCATTCAGGCAGATGGGGAATGCGTCCACCCCGCCGAATTCCTTGAACAGCACACACTTGCCCTCCATGACCGGCAGGCCGGCCTCGGGGCCGATGTTGCCCAGGCCCAGCACGGCGGTGCCGTTGGTCACCACAGCCACCGTGCGCCCCTTGAGGGTATAGGTGTAGACATCGTCGGGATTGGCCACGATTTTGCGGCAGGGCTCCGCCACCCCCGGCGTGTAAGCCGTGGAGAGAGCGTCCTTATCCTTGCAGGGTACCAGGCTTTGCACCGTCAGTTTGCCGGGGCCTTTGGCGTGCAGTTCGAGAGCGGCTTGATTGTAGTCCATAGGATTTCCTCTTTCTTTCAGTTTTCTTTCCGTACGGAAGATGCGTATTCCGGTTCCAGTTTGATGACACAGAAATGATCGGGCCATTTCTGCTGCACCGAGGTGCGCAGCGCTGCCACCAGTTTGGCGCCGCGGCGCTGCTTGTCGGTGATATATTCCGCCGGGACGGCGCAGTCAAAGATCACATTGGTATGGGACGGGCCCGGCACGATGCGCAGATCATGCAGATTGGCCTCGGGTTCCAGTTCCGCCACCTTGGCTTTCAGGAAGCTGCGGATCTCATCCACATGGGCGTTGCCGGTGACAATGGGATCGTAATGGATGGTGGCGATCATGCCATCCTGTACCAGCAGGTCCCGCTCAATGGTGTCGATGACATCGTGGCTCTGCATCACATCGCCCTTGGCGTCCATCTCGATGTGGAAACTGACCAGCCGGTTGCCGGGACCATAGTCGTGAATCATCAGGTCGTGGATGCCCAGCACGCCGGGATAGCCCAGCGCTTTCTTTTCAATATGCTCCACCAGTTCCGGGTCCGGCGCCGCCCCCAGGATGGGGTCGATGGTATCGCGCACCAGCTGGATGCCGCTATACAGGATGAAGGCAGCCACGCCCAGGCCCATGATGCCATCGATCCGGGCAAACTTGGTCAGGTAGGTCAGCACCGAGGCCACCAGCACCGCGCCGGTGGTGATGACATCGTTGCGGGCGTCGGCTGCCGTGGCCATCAGCGTTTCGGACTGAATGGTGCGGCCGATCTTGCGGTTCAGCACGCTCATCCACAGCTTGACCAGGATGGAGGCCACCAGCACCGCCACCGTCAGCCAGCCGAACTGTACATCGCTGGGGTGCAGTACCTTGGCCAGGCTTTCCTTGAGCAGTTCCACACCGATGACAAGGATCATCACCGAGACCGCCAGGCCCGCCAGATACTCATACCGTGCATGACCATAGGGATGCTCGGAATCCGCCGGGCGGGATCCCAGTTTGAAGCCCACCAGGCTCACAATATTGGAGCTGGCGTCCGACAGGTTGTTCATACCGTCGGCCGTAATGGAAACACTGCCCGCCAGCGTACCGACGGCCGTTTTACCGGCGAACAGCAGCAGGTTGCAGGCAACGCTGACAACGCAGGCCAGGTTGCCGTACGCCGTGCGCACCGCACGATCGGCGGTGTTCTGATGATTTTTGATGAAAGTACGGATCAGCAGATCTACCAACCCGTTCTCCCCCTTTCAGAAAACGGCGGACCCTCACAGTCCGCCGTTGTTTGGATTCTTCAGATGTGACGATCAGTCGCGGACGATGCAGGCATCCCGCTCGGGACCGACCGAAATATACTTGATCTTGCAGCCCACCAGCTCTTCCAGGCGCTTGACGTAGTTCTGCGCCGCCGCGGGCAGGTCCTCAAACTTGCGCACCGCGGTGATGTCGCAGTGCCAGCCGGGCATCTTCTCCACCACGGGCTGGGCGTCGTCCAGCGTCTTGCCCATGGGGAACCGGGTGGTCAGGCTGCCGTCCGACAGACGGTACTGGGTGACGATGGGCACTTCCTCCATGTAATCCAGCACATCCAGCAGGGTCAGGGCCAGTTCATCGCAACCCTGGCACTGTACGCCGTACCGGCTGGCCACCGCGTCGAAGGGACCTACGCGGCGCGGACGGCCGGTGGCGGCGCCGTACTCATGGCCGTGCTCACGCAGCACGTCCTTCTCCTCCTCGGTCATGGCCAGTTCGGTGGTGAAGGGGCCTTCGCCCACGCAGGAGGAATAAGCCTTCATAATGCCGATGGACAGGTTCAGCTTGTGGCCGGGGATGCCCGCACCGATGGGCGCATAGGCACCGATGGTGTTGGAGGAAGAGGTGTAGGGATAGATACCGAAATCAATATCGCGCAGCGCACCCAGCTGGGCCTCGAACATGATCTTCTTGCCGGCTTCATCCGCCTCGGCCAGGTACTGGCCCACATCGCAGATATACGGCGCGAAGACCTTGGCGTAGTGCTCGCACCAGGCCCACACTTCCTCCACGCTGACCGGCTTCTGGCCGTAGATGTTCACCATCGTCAGGTTCTTGGACTCCACGATGGTGGTCAGCCGCTTCTTGACGCCCTCGTCCATGTGGCACAGATCGCCCATGCGCAGCGTCTTCTTCATGTATTTGTCACCGTAGGTGTAGGCAATGCCCCGCTTGGTGGAGCCGAACTGGGCGCCGGTCTTGGACAGACGCTCCTCCTCCAGGCCATCCTGTGCCACATGGAAGGGCATGGTGATGGTTGCACGGTCGGAGATCTTCAGGTTGGCCGGGCTGATCTGGATGCCCTTCTCGGTGAGGGAGGCGATCTCCTTCTCGAGATGCTCGGGATCGATGACCATACCGCCGCCCATAACACAGACGACCTCGGGACGCAGAATGCCCGACGGGATCAGGTTCAGGATGAACTTGCCGCGCTCGTTCTTGACGGTGTGGCCGGCATTGTCGCCGCCCTGATAGCGCGCAACGATGTCGTAATCCTGGCTCAGCAGGTCCACCATGCGGCCCTTGCCTTCGTCGCCCCAGTTGATACCGGTGATTGCAGTAAGCATAGTTTCTACCTCTTTTGCAGTTTCGTTCGGCATTTCAGCCTTTTCCGGAATCCCCGGGATCCGCTGCCGTTGTTTATTATAACACACTCCCCCGGGGATTTCCATACCTGTTTTGCCCATGATTCGGATTTTCTCGCGGCGCGGGCGGTGTTTTCCTCTTGATTTTACGGCGGCAACCTCTTACAATAGAACTAATTCGTGAAAAAAACGGATGCGGGCCAGTGACCCGCTCATACAAAAGGAGCGGAAAAGTATGAGTCAGAATTATTCCATCAACACCCTGTGCGTACAGGGCGGCTACCATCCCGGCAACGGCGAACCCCGCCAGATCCCCATCATCCAGAGCACCACCTTCAAATACGACAGCTCCGACGAGATGGGCAAGCTGTTTGACCTGGAGGCCAGCGGCTACTTCTATTCCCGTCTGCAGAACCCCACCTGCGACACCGTGGCCGCCAAGATCACCGAGCTGGAGGGAGGCACCGCCGGCATGCTGACCAGCTCCGGCCAGGCCGCCAACTTCTTTGCGCTGTTCAACCTCTGCAACGCCGGTGACCACATCGTCTCCTCCAGCTCGATCTACGGCGGCACCTTCAACCTGATCGCCG
>ERZ1090865.1810-NODE-1811-length-10210-cov-12.841457_pt1 | contig 10210 bp, 10 predicted proteins | sample MGYA00478478_ERZ1090865 | MGnify/ENA primary metagenome ERZ1090865 (study PRJEB33644, sample SAMEA5815715) | chicken gut metagenome | biome: Chicken; feature: Gastrointestinal Tract; material: Caecum | place: Ireland | collected 2019-01-01 | study: A study of... | reverse complement strand
TCACCATGTGTAGCAAGAATAATTCCTACCATTTTTCATATTCCTCCTTTTCTTTGTTTATTAAGCTTTTTATGTATTACACAGGCAGGTGCCTGCAAATAAAAAAAACCTGATCTGAACAAAAGGTTCTATCGTCCCGCTTTCCGTATCACAAAAGCAGGATTCCGAAGAATCCGGGTTCAAATCAAGTTTAGCCTGCATTACCAGTAACAATCCTGATATAATTCTATATAAACTTTTTATTTTGTTGTGACCCGCTTAACATGCACGGTCAGATACATCATCTCTTCATCCGTTACATCATGATTGCACGTCTCTTTAATATAAGCCTTGATTTTCTCTACACAATCAATGCAGTCCTGATATTTATTGCGGATGATTTCCTGAAATTCAGTATCATCACTCTCAACTTCTTTTCCCGCAAAAATCCTCTGGGCAAAGAATTTTAAATGTGTAACAAATCTTTCATAGAAAACAGATTCCTTATCAATCCGATCTCCGAAACATTCGTCAACGATATCCAGAATATGATTCACAAATTTCGTCATGGAAACCATGGACGTCATATCCAGATCCAGTTCCGCATTCACAATATGGAGCGCAATAAACGCCGCCTCGTCCTGCGGGAGGGTAACCTTCAGCTTCTTTTCAATCATTCCGATCGCTGCTTTTCCGATCAGATACTCCTGATAATAAAACTTCTTTATCTCCCATAGGAAAGGATTCTGAAACGGAACCCCCATCTTCACTCTCTCAATAGCAAAATTGATATGATCTGTCAGGGAAATATAGATGTTATCATTGATGTTCTTCTGAAGCCGGTCTTTGGCATACTGAATAATCTCATTGCATACTTTCAGGCGTTCAATCGGTATATTGTCTGCCATCTCCTGAAACCGGTGCGTCATCCCATGATCCTTCATGATATATGTCTTCTCTATCTTTTTAGGATCTATAGTCTGCCCCGCATGCTTCTGGAAACCCAGGCCCTTTCCCATCAAAACAACTTCTCGCTGGCTGTCATCTCTTGAAACTACAATATTATTGTTGATAACTTTTGTAATTTTCACAAGACCACCTCATACACTTACGATATTTTTAAGAATAGAAAAATCGGCATAAAAAATAGACCTTGCCCTTCGACTTCTATTCCCAAAATCTCCCAGCTGGTCTAGCCTGCATTACCAGTAACAATCCGCCTGTTGTTCCCTCTTAACTTAGTTCTAATTCTAATAGATAGATAATTCTTTGTCAAGAAGTTTTTAGATTTTGTTTATTGTTTTTTTATATATATGAACTAATGCGGTTTTTAAGATTTTATCCAAGCGCCACATCTAAAATCATCATGATCACAAACCCTGCGGCGAACCCTATGGTTCCCGCATTCGAGTGTTTCCCCTGAGAAGATTCGGGAATCAGTTCTTCCACAACCACATAGATCATTGCCCCTGCGGCAAAGGACAGAAAATATGGAAGAAACGGCGTCAGCGCTGACGCAAAAAGTATCATAAGAAATGCTCCTGCAGGTTCTACGATTCCTGAGAGCATCCCATACAGAAATGCCTTTCCCTTTTTCATGCCGGTTCCAAGAAGCGGCATGGAAATGATCGCTCCTTCCGGGAAATTCTGAATGGCAATTCCTGCTGACAGCGCAATGGCTCCCGCAGCCGAAACATCCTGATTTCCTGCCAGGACTCCTGCATACACAACTCCTACGGCCATCCCTTCCGGAATATTATGCATCGTAACTGCCAGAATCAGCATGGTGGATCTTGCCAGAGATTTTTTCGGACCTTCCGGCTCTTTCTGATCCAAATGGAGATGCGGCACCAGATGATCCATAAGAAACAGGAAGAAAATACCCAGCAAAAATCCGGCAGCGGCCGGAAAAAATGCCAGATTGCCCATGGGCTCTGACATGTCCATTGCCGGTATCAGCAGTGACCAGACAGAAGCCGCCACCATGACGCCGGAAGCAAATCCAAGCAGAAGTTTCTGCGCCAGAGGATGAATGCCGTCCTTTAGAAAAAATACACCAGCCGCTCCTGCAGCAGTTCCAAGAAAAGGAATCATGATTCCTGTTATAGTATTCGTATTCATTGATTCTTTCACCTTTCTTACGATTATTTCCTTCTTTTTTGGTAATATCTTATTATATATCCTGTCCCTTTTCCATGCAAATCTGTCTCTGTCTCTCATAATCTTGTACTTTCTTTTCAATTATGATACTATTAACAGGTTAAGGACGAGCTCGTTTATCAGAGGTATTTGTTATGTTAAAATTAATTTCTATGATCGAATCCATTATTGATAAAGCGCAGAAAGATCATATTACGGCGTTTTCCGCTCAGGCGGCTTTCTTTACCATTCTTTCCTTTTTTCCATTTTTAATCGTGGTGCTGAGCCTTATGCGTTTTTTCCCGATTACACCTGAGGACATGATCGAACTGGTAAAGACTTATCTGCCGGAACAATACAGCGGAGCGGTCATTCCTATTATAAATTCACTAAACGGAAAACTTACAACCACATATATGTCTCTTACAATTCTGACCTTATTATGGTCTGCATCCAAAGGAATTCTGTCGATGATGACCGGACTGAATACAATTCATGAAATCGAAGAAAAAAGAAACTATTTTGTTCTTCGTTTCATTTCCAGCATTTATATTGCCTTAATGGCTGTTGCCGTCCTGTTCGGCATGGTTCTGCTTCTATTTGGAAATTCCCTGCTGCAGCAGCTGTATCGATTCCAGCCGGTTCTGGAAAATCAGCATCTGGTATTTGCCATGATTCGTTTTATTGTAGCCTTTTTAGTCTTTATGATCGTATTCATTATCATGTTCCGCTTTCTCCCAAGCGATAACTTTAAAACAAGGGAGATCCTTCCGGGAGCACTGCTCGCCTCTATTGGCTGGCTGGTTCTTTCCTTTCTGTTTTCTATGTATTTTGATAATTTTACGATTTACAATATTATGTATGGAGGACTTACCAGTATCCTGCTGACTTTATTATGGCTCTATTTCTGCATGATGATACTTTTTATCGGTGCGGAAATTAATCAATATTTTCTGAAATCCAGAAAACATGTCAGTTTCCTCAGCAGGCATAAACCAGAACAAAAGAAAGAATTTAAATAAAAAACAAAGCAAACCGCAGAAGCAGCACATACTGCCGCCTCTGCGGTTTCTTTTTCTCCTACAGCACAAAATGTTTTGGAATTCCATTCTCGTAAGGGATTTCTACTTCGCCCTGGATCAGCGGCGTCAGATATTCAACCAGTTCATCTGTGATATCATTTCCTTCTTCCGTAATCCATTCAACCGGCACTGTTTTTTCATAATTAGCAATTCCGGATAAATCCGCCAGACTGATTTTTACATGATATGGATGGTTGGAAACTCTTTCCAGAACGGACATCTTTCCACTCTCACCGCGAATTGCACTGATCGCCGCATAAGCCCCCAGGTTTCTGGATTCCATAATATCTGTCCTGCTCAGCATATATCCGGCACATCTCTGCAGAACATTTAACTCTACAGAACGCACCTTACATCCGATCTGCTCTCCCACAAGGCCTTCCAGATATTTTCCAATGCCTGACAGATATTTGTGCCCAAACGCATCTTCTTTTCCAGACTTGATTTCTTCTCCAACATACTTTCCGCTGGCATCTTTTACTCCTTCGCTGACCGCAATGATAATGTTATTTTCCTTTTTCAGAGCATCTTTCACGTCCTGGATAAATCTTTCTTCATCAAAAGTTTTCTCACACAGATAGATCAGCTGAGGAACCCGTCTCTTTTCTGTTCTTGCCAGTGCCGCGCTGGCTGTCAGCCAGCCTGCATTACGCCCCATAATCTCTACGATCGTAACCGATGGAACATCATACACAAAACTGTCACAGGCAATTTCCGTAAATGCGGTGGCTATAAATTTTGCCGCAGACCCAAACCCCGGACAGTGATCTGTCTCTCCAAGATCATTGTCAATGGTTTTCGGAGCTCCCATTATCTTAATGTCATCCACGCCATGTTCTTTGCAGTATTGAGATAACTTATACACAGTATCCATGGAATCATTCCCGCCGGTGTAAATAAAATATCCAATCTCATTCTTCCTCAAAACCTGTATGATCTTCTCAAATTCTTCTGCATTTTCTTTCGGATCTTTCAGTTTCCACCTGCAGGATCCCAGCGCTGCCGCCGGAGTCATTGCCAGCAAATCTCTTTTTTCCTTGGATCTGCAGATTTCATCCAGCATAACGAAATTTTCATTTAAAACTCCTTTAATTCCATTTAACGCTCCATAAACATGCCGGATTTCTTCGCTCTCCAGTCCTGCATCAATCACGCCTGTGATCGTCGCATTGATTGCCGCAGACGGTCCGCCGGACTGGGCAACTAACATATTCTTCATATAAACCTCCTTCAGTATCCGATAAATATCTTTATCAATTATACAACATTTTGTCAAGACGTTCTGAACAATTGGGTGAAACGCTGCACAAATTTACCGGTCTTCCTTTCACCGCCTCCCGCTCTTTTGCTGGACGTATTTTCACAATTCATGTATACTTAAAATAATAAGACTTGTCATGATTTTACCGATGATCCTAAAGAGGGAGGTTTCCAAATGAAAACAAATTTATCAAAACTTCAGACTGTATTAAAAGAGAATAAAATTACATACTATTTGATTCCAAGTGAAGACCCTCATCAGTCTGAATATGTCGATGATTCATTCAAATTCAGAGAATATATTTCAGGATTTACCGGTTCCGCCGGCACCCTTCTGGTGTCGCCTCGTGACTGCTGGCTGTGGACGGACGGCCGTTATTTTACCCAGGCGGAAGAACAAATTGATTCTTCCCATATTCAGCTGATGCGCCAGGGTGTAGACGGTGTTCCTACTGTCCTGGAGTTTTTAGACGAGCATCTGAAACCGGATGATATTCTTGGCACCAACGGTCTGTATCTTTCCGCCAATTACGGAAAAAAGCTGGCCCGAACCGCCAAAAAGCATAAAGCTGTCTTCCGGACAAAATATCGTTTTGTAGAGGAAATGTGGGCAGACCGCCCGGCTCTTACCAAAAACAGCGTATACCTGCACGACCTGAAATTTGCAGGAGAGGACTTTCCATCCAAGCTGTCCAAAATACGGGAACGCATGAAAGAGGAGGGCGCCAACGGATATTTTCTTTCTTCTCTTCCTGATATTGCCTGGCTTTTTAATCTGAGAGGTGACGACATTAAATGCACCCCTGTATTTTACAGCTATGTATGGATATCAGAAGATAAGTGTTTTCTTTTTGTCCGGGAAAACTGTCTGTCAGCTACCGTTATCCCTTATCTGAAAGACCATGGAGTCATTATCATGGATTATGCGGAAGCAACATCTTTTGTCGAAGAACAGCACGGAACAGTTATGCTGGATCCTGACTGCGTCAATTATCTTCACTATCAGCAGCTGTTTAAATGCAAGATCATTCCTCTTAAAAACCCTACGGAATCATTAAAGGCGGTAAAAAATGAAACCCAGATCAAAAACCTCAGACAGTATCATATCTATGACGGTGCGGCAATGACCAAATTCATTTACTGGCTGAAAACAAAGATTGGTACAACAGCGATGACTGAACTTTCCGTAAGCCGGAAACTGGAAGAAGAGAGAATGAAGCAGCCGGATTACATGGGCCCTAGCTTTGATACGATCTGTGCCTACAAAGAGCATGCTGCCATGATGCACTATCAGGCAACGGAAGAATCCGACGTACCGTTAAAACCGGAAGGCATGCTTTTGATCGACTCCGGAGCTCAGTATCCGGGCGGTACAACAGACGTCACAAGAACTTTTATTCTCGGACCGATCTCAGAAGAAGAGAAAAAAAGTTATACCCTGGTCTGCAAATCCATGCTTTTGCTGGCAGACGTCAAATTTCTCGCAGGATGCCGCGGAAGCAATCTGGACATTATAGCCAGGGAGCCGTTATGGGAATGCGGACTGGATTACCGATGCGGCACCGGCCATGGAGTCGGATATTTTCTGGGAGTTCACGAAGGGCCGAATGCTTTCCGATGGAGAAGCAATCCGGAAAATCTTGATGCGGTGCTGCTGCCCGGAATGGTTACAACCGATGAACCGGGAGTGTACGTTCCTGGAAAATATGGCATCCGCACAGAGAACATGCTTTTGTGCAGGAAACAGCGTCAGAATGAATATGGCTCTTTCCTGGAATTCGAACCGCTTACTTTGGTTCCGATTGATCTGGACGGCATTGATTTTTCACTTCTCAGCGAAAAAGAAAAGAGACTGCTGTCACAATACCAGCAAAAGGTATATGACGCAATCTCTCCTTATCTGACTGAAGATGAGGCCGCCTGGCTAAAACAGCAGCTGTGCTAAATAAATCATTGCAGGCATGGTAACAGCCGCGCATACAGTTGATTCCGCAAACAATTCTGCCGCATAGCCGACATCTCTATGATATTTTACAGCGAACATCGTTGAAATTGCTGCTGTCGGAGCCGATATCCCCATGGCCGTGACCAGACGGATCTCTTCCGGCACCGGCACAAAAGACAATAATATAATAACAACCGCAGGCACTGCGATCAGACGAAGGAACAGCATCCAGTACATCCTTGGTCTGCGCAGTGCTTTTCCAATATGAGTCTGAGCTATGGCAGTTCCGGATACCAGCATGGCCAGCGGCGTGTTCATTGACCCCACAGATTCCAGGGATTCTTCCAGCATTCCCGGAATCCGGATGTTAAGGACAAAACAGATCATTCCCAGCGTCAGCGCAAGAATGACCGGAGCTTTCAGGACCTGTATGAGAGATTCCTTTCGAAATCCCCCTCCTTTCATGGAAGTCACTCCATGAGACCAGATCAGAAAATTCTGGGCACACATAAATGCTGTAATATAGATCACTCCATTTCCCCCAAACATCGCCTGAGCAATCGGCACTCCCATAAATCCGCAGTTAGGATATATAACGTGAAACCGTTCCAGAATCCTTTGTTCCTGTTTTCCTCCGCGAACCAAAAGATATGCGGCCCCCATCGCAACGATATGGGCCGCAGCTGCCAGAACAAAAGAAACAATGATTCCATACAGAATCTGTCTGTCATATTCTATTTGAAACGAAGTGAAAATAACACAGGGAAGCACAATAAACAGCGCCGTATCTGACAGCACCTGACTTCCCTTTGTCGTAAAGAAACGGATTTTATAACATCCGAATCCAATTCCCATCATCAGAAACATTTTCAGAATCTGTCGAAAAACAATATACGTAATCTCCACGGCCGACTCCTAGTCGCTTACACCGATCCAGCGGTCTTTGATCTCCTGATATTCACCGTCTGTATTCAATACCTGAAGCGCTACATTAAACTGATCCAGATATTTATATCCTTTGGCAAATATGATTCCATAGTTGCTCTGTTCAGAATTCAGTTTCTCACTCAAAGCCGTAACATTGGTTTTTTTATGATTCTGAAGGTAATAATCGACTCCTGTCGTATCATACAATGTCACATCGATCTTTCCCGCTTCCAGATCTTTAAACACTTCTTTCATAGAAGAATAATATTTCACTGTATTATCTTCTTTCATATAATCTTCTACATACTGGGCATTGGACGTCTCTTCCTCGACTCCTATGATCTTGCCCTGAATATCTTTACGATCCTCAATTCCGGAATTTTTATTGACCGCCATGGAAATCGTATTGTCATAATAGGAATCCGTAAAATCAAATTCTTCCTGTCGGGCATCTGTAATTGAAATACCGGCAATCGCAAAATCCAGTTCCTTATTCTTAATCTTTTTCTCAATCTCTCTCATGGGCATAGCCTGGGTTTCATATTCAAACCCAAGATAATCGCTGATGCTCTTCAAAATATCAATGTCGAATCCTCTCAGCTCTTTCTTATCTTCATCATAGAAAGAAAATGGCGCCATCTCATTGGAAACCCCGACTTTCAACTTCATTCCTTTCATACTTCCTTTCACTTCGGAAGACTCTATCGTCTGAGGTTTTTCTGTCGTTTCCGCTGTCTGCTTCTGCCATGGCAGATCACATCCTCCAAGACATAACGCAAAAGCAATCATCAAAATTGAAGTTAATATTTTTTTCATGAAAAATCTCCTTTTTATTTCTTTTGCTTCGTTTATCATATCACCGCAAAATATAGAAGTCAATTTTCCTGGCAATTTTTTCAACGTATAAAGGAAGCCGCATTTGTAAATGATTTTATTAGAACGATTTACAATGGAGGAATCAATTATGGCACTGAACAAAGTTGAAATATGCGGCGTAAATACTTCAACCCTGCCGCTTCTGAGCAACGAAGAAAAAGAAGAATTATTTGAACGGATTGAACAGGGTGACTTAGACGCCAGAGAACAGTATATTAAGGGAAACTTAAGACTTGTGCTGAGCGTCATCCAGCGTTTTTCCGGAAGCAGTGAAAATGCCGATGATCTGTTTCAGGTCGGCTGCATTGGCTTAATAAAAGCCATCGACAACTTTGATCGAAGTCTCAACGTAAAGTTTTCTACCTATGCGGTTCCTATGATCATCGGAGAAGTAAAACGTTATCTGAGAGACAATAATGCCATGAGAGTCAGCCGCTCCCTCCGGGACACTGCCTATAAAGCAATCAACGCAAAAGAAACCCTCACAAAAAAATATAACAAAGAGCCTTCCCTGGAAGCAATTTCTAAGGAAATCGGAATCAAAAAAGAGGACGTTTTATTTGCTCTGGACGCAATCGCAACTCCTCTTTCCCTTTACGAACCGGTGTATCAGGACGGCGGAGACGCCCTCTATCTGATGGATCAGGTTAAAGATAAAAAGAATAAAGAAGATCTGTGGGTCGAATCCATCTCTTTAAAAGAAGCCATGGACCGGCTGCCAGACCGGGAGTACAATATTATCCGGCTTCGCTTTTTTGAAGGAAAAACCCAGACCGAAGTCGCTGACGAAATCAGCATCTCCCAGGCACAGGTCAGCCGCCTGGAAAAGAATGCCCTGCGGCATATGAAACACTATTTAGATTAAAATCAAAACCTGCTATGAACAATTCCGCCGGCAGCTGCCGTTTTCTTCATAGCAGGTTTTTTACAGTAAATTTTTCTTTTTTAATATGCAGACCGCAATCAGACAGACAACAACGGAAAAAGCCGTGATCACAGCAAACCCATAGGCATTCTGGGCAAATGGCATGCCCGACAGCTTTACGTTCATTCCGTACAGCCCGGATATCATCGTTGGAAGTTCTACGATGATCGTTACCGCCGCAAGGAACTTCATAACATGATTCAGATTGTTATCAATGATGGAACCGAATAAAGACATGGTGCTGCGCAGGATATTATGATAAATATAAGTCATCTCCATAGCCTGTTTGTTCTCTATGATAACATCTTCCAGCAGTTCCTGATCTTCCTCATAATGACGAAGTCCGATATGTTTCCTTAACTTCTCCAGAACGACCTCATTGGACTTTAAGGAAGTCGTAAAATATACCAGACATTTTTCCAGATCATACAGCTGGATCAGATCGCTGTTTTTTGAAGTCTCCAGCAGAACTTCCTCGACCTGATTTGCTCTCTGATCAATGATTCTCAGGTAATAGAGGAACAGGGCCGCATTGTTATAAAGGATCTGATATACAAACCGTGTTTTCATGTATGTATAAAAATCCGGAACCAGTCCATCCACAAACTGACGCAGGATATTGGTCTCTTCCAGGCACACAGTAAATACGATTTTTTTCGTAATATAAATACCAAGCGGGATCGTTTCATACCATTTCTTCCCGTTTTCTTCTTCTACCACCGGAATATTAACAAGAATCATCGTATAGTCTTCTTCGTTTTCCAGACGGGAGCGTTCTTCTGCGTCCAGAGCAGCCTTCAGATCAGCCATATCAATCTTATAGGTCTCAGAAATACGATAAAGCTCATCATGCGTCGGATCTGTAAGCATCACCCAGGATTCTCTTTCGATTTCTTTGAGCTCACAAAGTCTGGTCTCGCCTTCATAAGTTTTAAAAATCCGGATCATCCATCCCTTTCCTCCTTTTCCACTTATCTTAACCAGTATACCCCATCCTTGCAGGTCCGTCCAGCCTAAAGAAGCAGGATGCGGATATGATTTTTATTCCGCCCCCTGCTTTTTCTGCCTTTTCTTCTA
>ERZ1090865.1806-NODE-1807-length-10226-cov-11.968046_pt1 | contig 10226 bp, 10 predicted proteins | sample MGYA00478478_ERZ1090865 | MGnify/ENA primary metagenome ERZ1090865 (study PRJEB33644, sample SAMEA5815715) | chicken gut metagenome | biome: Chicken; feature: Gastrointestinal Tract; material: Caecum | place: Ireland | collected 2019-01-01 | study: A study of... | reverse complement strand
GTGTTAGTACAAAAAAGAATTTGCTATTACTTCTTTTCTTTCCTAATTGTGTACTTTTCATTGACAAATTTTTAAAATCCCGATAGTATAGTAAGTCAAATCAAGAGGAATGCTATTTTTTATTAATTGATGAGGGGTTCGGTTGCTAAGGATAGCCTTCTTTGATTTAAACTGTTTTGGCAGTGAAAATGATAGGAGGAGAAAAGATGAAGAAAAAATTATTTCTAGGACTATTTCTTGCTGTTTTTAGCTTTGGCTTGATGACCGGAAATGTATATGCTCAAACAGAAGAAGTAGGCTTAGCTGCAAAAGAAACAGAAGATGCATCAAGATGGGAAGCAGTACAACCAGAAAGAAAAGTAACAAGTGATGGGCTTATTATCGACTATGATCTTAGTGGAATTGATATTGGTCCTTATTGGTTTGAGGGTGAAGTAACGGTAACCATTACAATACCAGAGGATTATGAGTTAGATACTGTTGTTTTAGCTCCTGATGTTTTTGAAGAAATTACAAAAGCAATTTATGGTGAAAACGAAGAAAATTTCGAAATGAACAATACCTTTCAACCTGGAGATGGACTCACAATTCATTTTGTGATTAATAATTTATCAAAATACACTTATAACTATGATGAAACTTCTTTTGAAATTTTCCCAAAAGAAGATATTGTGTATGATAAGTTATCAGAAGAAGAGCCTAGTTCGATCGAAGAAACGCCATTATTTAATGGGGAAACCGTAAAGGAAAATTATCATTTTTATAGAACTTATAATACGGCTTTAAAGGCTTTAATGCCGAAGGCAAGTAACACTTCGATTACGGATGAAGCCATTGATGCTGCTTTAAGAGCACAAGGTTATCAAAATGGATTTGTCGATTATACCCAATATTTACTGGATTTCTATAATGCAAAGTACCATACAAACTATACTAGACTTGATCAATTTCCAGATGGAATTATTCGAGAAATATTAGGAGAAAATGATCCATTCTTAACAATAAATGATGCGTATAAAGCGGCTAAAATATTTACAATTACAGAATCGGATACGATAGAGGATATTCTTTGGCAGATCAATAGAAATACTGGAAAAAATTATCAATCAGTAGAAGAATACCTTGTCGATTATTATAATGAACAATATGGAACGTTGGCTACTCGTCTTGTAGATTTGAGTGAAGAAGCCTTAGATAACTTTTTTGCTAGTCAAGGGCAAGAAACAGGGTCTCCTTACCTTTTTGAAACGAACCCTGATATTCTCGCTTTAAGCTATGACTTTTTCTACAATAAAAACTTATCTTTTGGTTTTGAAGGAGACTCTATTACCAATGAAAATTCAGAAGAATATTCCATTGGGGAATATATGAGAGATGAAACAAAAGGCGACAATGCTATTATGGAAAGTGCTGGGACTTTAACTCCGAATAGTACATCGAGCATGAATAATACTCAATTTAAAAATAACGGTCTTTATACTTTAAATAGCTATTTAGGCTATGAATTTCAAGTAAACTTACAATGGACGTATTCTGCTTTAAAAGGTACTGTTATTGCCAAATATATTGATATTTATGGTAATGTACTAGCAGATGATGTTATAACAACAGATATGGTAGGAAGAGATTATGCAACCCAAGAGAAAATTTTCTCTGGCTATACTCTTGTTCAAATTAATGGAGAGGAAATTGGAAAATACATTGATGGTAAGATTGTCGTTGTTTATATCTATGCACCAGTTATCCCTGAGGATGAACCAGGCACGGGATCAACGGAGGGATATGACAGTGAGATTTTACCTCCAAATACTGGAATAATAGAAACAAACAATACTATGAGTTATGCTCTTATCTTAATTCTTAGTAGTCTTGGTTTATATACCTTGGCTTTGAAAAAAGGTGAATAAAACAAAAAAGTCTTGTTCTTTGGAATAAGGCTTTTTAATAACGGTACATATCGCTTGTAGTTAAAAGAAGGAAAGAAAGAAAGAATACTGTTTTTTTCAAGTATTTTTAAACTTTTTTCTTTTGTTTTGAAAAGAAGATAGGATGCTAGCTTTTTTTTGCTTCCAAGTAAGAAAATACCGCGAGATAGGAAAATCATTCAATTTTCTTCCTTTTCCTTGTTTTCTTATATAGCTGCAAAAAAAACAATTTACAGCCCAAACTTACAATACTACAAGCTTCATTCTTTAAGTTTTTACAATTTCCACAACATCCATTTTTTTAATCTTATTACAGTATTTGGTTTGTGCTATGCAGCAGGAATTGTGAAACTGACAGGGATTTTCTTCCTGACAATACTCATCTAAAAGCAAACAAGTTTGGTCGTAAACATAACCTAACCGTTCTTTTTTATATTGAAAGCTGTCTCTACCCTTTCTAACTCTAATTTTCTTTTTTGATCAATTTGATTAGAAACGTTTAATATTAATCTTTCTTTCGAATGGAATCGAATCAGTTTCGGTAATGTTTTATAAAAAGCTGTGATATCTTCAACGGTTTTAATGACGATTCTTTTTTCTTTCATACTGCACCTTCTTTTGTATCTACCCTATTTTAGCATTGTTTCCTTTATTTTAAAAGAACTATTACTCATCAAGTTTGAAGGACAAGGATAAACAAAAAAATCTAGAAATTTTTTCTTTCTAGATTTCTTCAATTTTCATGATATTGGTTGATTTACGTACTCCAGTATTTGGAAGGCCACCGGTAATTACGATGATATCGCCTTTGTTAAGTGGCATGATTTTTTTTGCTGCTTCAATACTTGCCTGAATGACTTCATCGGTTGTTTCAAGCATTGGCACAAGAACTGGATAAACACCCCAGTTTAAGGCAAGACGCCGAGCGACTTCTTCATTCGGACAAGCTGCAACAATCAAACAATCTGGTTTTAAGTTACTAATCTTACGAGCGGTAAATCCACTTACGGTAGAAGCTACAATTAATTTGGCATGAAGCATAGAAGCACTTTCTACGACACAGTTAGCAATCGTTTGGGTAATTCCAACTCGCTGTGTATAACTGAATTTACCTTGATAAGAAGCGTGTCGTTCTGTCACCTCACAGATTTTAGCCATATATTCTACTGTTTCGATCGGATATTTTCCTACCGTAGATTCTCCCGATAACATGACAGCATCCGCTCCATCTAAGACAGCATTGGCTACATCACTTATTTCTGCTCTGGTTGGACGAGAATTTTTCTTCATAGATTCTAGCATTTCGGTAGCAACAACGGCAATTTTTCCTTGAGCTCTTGCTTTCTTAATCATGTCTTTTTGAACAAGAGGTAAGGTTTCCATACAAGTTTCGGTTCCAAGATCACCACGTGCAACCATGATACCCTCTGATACTTCTAGAATTTCTTCAAGATTATCTACGCCCAATTGATTTTCAATCTTACAAATAATTGGCATTTCCTCTTTTCCATGTTCTTTTAAGATCTCTCTTACGGCAAGGACATCTTCTTTGCAAGACACGAAAGAAATAGCAAGAATATCACCTTCATGTTCACAAGCATAGATAATATCTTTTCGATCTTGTTCACTAATATATGGCATATTGATATGAACACCAGGTACACTAAGGCTCTTTTTGTTTCCTAATACACCACCATTTACGATACGACAAGTAACACCATCGTTTTCTTTACTAATGACTTCCATACTCATTAAGCCATTTTCAAGCAAAATGGTATTACCAACCGATAAACTATCCAAAGCTTCAGGATGATTAACACTGAACCTTTCTTCATTTCCAAGCACATTCTCTTTAACAACCCGAATGGTCTTTCCTTCTACTAAGTTGATTTGATCATTTTCTAGCATTCCATTACGAAATTCTGGACCTTTCGTATCATACAAAATAGCTACATTATGTCCTGTTCTTTTGCGAACTTCCTTGACAGCAGCTACTAAGTTTATTTTTTCTTCTTCTGTAGCATGAGAGAAATTACAACGAGCCGTATTCATTCCTTTCAAAACCATCTGTTCCATAACATCAACACTGGCACTCGATGGTCCAATACTACAAATAATTTTTGTTTTTTTCATTTACTGCACACTCCTTTTCGAACCGTTACTATTATACTACATAATTTCTTGTTTGTATAGGAATTTTCACTCAAAAAAAGAGAATCAGAGGACTTCTACTTTTGCTTTTTGACATTTTGGGCAATAATACGTACCTCTTCCCCCGATTCTTGTAACTTCAATGGGACTTCCACAGATAGGACAAACTTCCTTTTTCTTTCCATGCACGGCTAACTCATTTTGAAATAGGCCGTGAACTCCTTCACTAGACTCAAAGCTTTTAATCGTCGTTCCACCCTTTTGAATTGCTTTTTGTAGTACTTCTTTCGTGTTTTTAATAATGTTAGAGGCATCTTCCTTAGTTAGGGTATTTGCTGCTTGAAAGGGGTTAATATGACTCCAAAAAAGGATTTCATCATCATAGATATTGCCAATTCCTGCAATAATACTTTGATCGAGCAATACGGTCTTAATGGGTAATCGTTTTTTCTTCCATTTTTCTAATAGGTATTCTGGAGTTAAACTAGGATCATCAAATTCATAGCCTAAGTCTTTCAACGGTTTTAAAGAGAAAACTTCCCTCTTTGGCAATAATAACATACGCCCAAACTTTCTTACATCATGAAAACGCATTTCCTCTCCATCTTCAAAAGTAAAAACAACATGCTCATGTTTCGATCGCTCTTCACCTTTTTTTCGAAAATAAAATCTTCCTTCCATTCTTAAATGAATTAAAAGAGCATCTTTCCTAAGAAAGAACACCAACCATTTTCCTCTTGTAGTCATTGCCTCGATTGTTTGTCCTTTGATTTTTTTGATAAAGTCGCTTTTATCTCCTACAACAACATTATCCCAATAGACTTTACAATCCACAATGGTTTTCCCTAAAATCCTTTTTTCTAAGGTTTTACAAACAGTAATAACTTCTGGTTTCTCTGGCATATGACTTCCCCCTACTTGGCTTCATACCAATTTTTTCCGGCTTCAATATCGACTTTTAAGGGAACGGAAAGTTTGACAACATGTTCCATCTTTTCTTTGACTAAGGATTTCATTTCTTCTAATTCCCCTTGATAAACATTTAAAACGAGTTCATCATGTACTTGAATTAATATTTTGCTTTTTAATTTTTTCTCTTTCATCGCTTGATATAAATCAACCATAGCTTTCTTCAAAATATCAGCAGCACTTCCTTGAATGGGTGTATTAAGAGCCATTCTTTCGCCACTACTACGTACCATATAATTTTTACTTTTTAATTCGTCAATTTTTCTTCTTCGATTCATAATTGTAGTAACATAACCTTTTTGATAAGCTTCTCTTTTTTCATCATCCATATACTCTTTGATACCAGGATAGGTTTTTAAATAATTATCAAGAAAAGCTTTGGCACTACCTACATCGATATTCAAATCTTCGGAAAGCCCAAAACTACTGATTCCATAAAGGATACCAAAATTGACTGCTTTTGCCGTTCTTCTCATCTTTTTATCGACTTGATCTAGAGGAACATGAAAGATATCTGAAGCAGTTTGGGCATGGATGTCTTTATCTTCTTTAAAAGCCTCTTGTAGATTCTTGGCTCCTGACATATGTGCAAAAACACGAAGCTCTACCTGACTATAATCGGAACTCATTAAAACGGCATTCTCTTCTGGAATAAAAGCTTTTCGCACTAATCTTGAATAATCACTGCGAATGGGAATATTTTGTAAATTTGGCTTACTACTAGATAGTCTACCTGTTCGGGTTAAACATTGATTAAAAATGGTATGAATCTTTCCATCTTCTCTGATTTCTTCTAGTAATCCAACAGCATAATTGGCATAAAGTTTTGCTAAATTACGGTATTCTAAAATTTTATCTACGATAGGATGGAAAGCACTAATCTTATCTAAGATCTCTTTACTTGTCGAATAACTCGTATCATCTTTCTTCCTCTTTTTCGGATAAGGAAGATTTAATTTCGTAAATAAAACTTTCCCTAATTGTTTGGGAGACATAATATTAAAGGTAACGCCCGCTTCTTGATAAATTGATTGCTCCATTTCTTTCATTTTCTCTTCCAATTCGGTTTTTAAGTTTTCAAGATAATTGTGATCCACTCGAATTCCCGTTAACTCCATATCTGCTAACACAAAGGCAAGAGGCATTTCTACTTTTTCGAAGAGATCTGTTTCTTTATAGTCTTCAATTTCTTTTAAAAGTTTTTCTCTTGTCTCATAGATGAATTCACTTTTTTGTTTGATTTGTTCTTCTGTTACTTCTTCTGCTACTTTTTTTCTTCTTTTTTCTGTTCCATAAGTATCTTCATAGCTTGAAATATCATAGTCTAATTGATTCATTAATAAGGTAATATCATCATTTAATTTATAATCTAATAAATAAGCGGCAATCATCGCATCATAAGTACAATTAGTAAGAGAAATCCCTAAAGCTTTTAACATAATCAAACTTTTTTTTACATCATACGTATATTTTAAAGTGTCATTTTCAAAAATTTCACGATGAGATAATAATTGCTCTTGAGAAAGTGTCATACTACCACTTTCATTGGTAAACGATACTTTTAAAATAGGAGAGCGGCTATAGTTATAACCATCCATTTCAATATAAAAAGCATAGGGCTTTGTTTGATCAAACTTTTCATAAGAAACGGTTGGATAGGTATTTTTTTCTTTCTTTTTGACTTCTTGCTCTTCTTCTGCTCCACTCTCTTCTTTTTTCTCATCCAATTTCTTTAAAATAGATTTAAATTCAAACTCTTCTAACTTTTTGCGAAAGGCTTCTTGGGAACCTTTTAAATATTTACAATCTTCTAAGGTAAAAGGAATCGGAACTTCTCGATAGATGGTTGCAAGGTCATAACTCATATAAGCAGAATCTTTGTCTGCTAACAATTTTTCCTTGGTTTTTCCACTAATTTCATCAATATGATCGTATAAATTGTCCAAACTTTTGTATTTGGACAAAAGAGAAATCGCAGTCTTCTCTCCTATTCCTTTCACTCCTGGAATATGATCGGAGGCATCGCCCATTAAAGCTTTTAAATCGATCATATGAATGGGTTCAACCCCATAAGTCTCTTCGAACGTCTTCTCATCAAAACGAATAAAGCCTTTGGTTTTTAATAGTTTCACATCGACTTCTTTACTAATTAATTGAAGAAGGTCTTTATCACTTGAAATAATCGTAGCGATAAATTCATCTTCTTCATCCACTTCTTTCGCTAATGTTCCAATGATATCATCTGCTTCGTATCGATCGGTTTCAAAGTGTTTGATACCTAAGGTATCTAGGACTTCTTTGGCTTCTGGAAATTGTAGTCTTAAATCATCCGGCATTTCTTTTCTTCCTGCTTTATAGTCTTGATACTTTTCATGCCGAAAGGTTTTCCCTTTATCAAACGCTACCATAATATAGCTTGGTTTTTCTTCTTCGATGATCTTATTCATCATATTAATAAAACCATATAAGGCGTTGGTGGGGAACCCTTTCGAGTTCCGCATAATGACTCCACTATAACTAGTAGCGTAATAGCTACGGAATAATAAATTGTTTCCATCTACTAAGATTATTTTTTTCATCTAAACCACTCTTTCTTTTTCTATTATAGCATGAAAGTCCCTTTTCCACCTATCTTATTTTATATTTAGAACTATACTCCCATTTTGTAATTTCATATCCTCTCTGCTTTCTAATTCACTTACACGATCGCATACGACAAGGCTCAAGAAAACGGCGACAATATAAATAAGGATAACGCCTCCTGCCGTTCTTAAAATTGTTTTTTTACTCATGTTCATCATTTCTATCTCCTCCTTTTGTATTTTTATTATAATATCGAACAAACGTTTCTGTCAATGAACTTTTTGGCTTTCAATCGAATTTATGTTTGACATTTGTCAAGCTCCATGCTAAGATTAAGAAAAGGAAGGGATAGAAATGGAAAAATTGACAGATCGCCAGACAGATATTTTACAAATCATCAAAAAATTAATTGCGAAAAACGGTTATCCACCAACCGTAAGAGAAATTGGGAAAGTAGCTAATCTACATTCTCCTGCTACCATTCATTTTCATATTAAACAATTAGTAAAAAAGGGATATTTAAAGAAAGAAAGCGGTGCGAATCGGACAATAGAGTTATTGGTTCCCAATGAATATTTGGATACAAGAGAAGATATTGTAAAAGTACCTCTTTTAGGAAAAGTAACAGCTGGAACGCCCATTGAAGCTATCGAACAATCCGATGAGACTTTTGCACTTCCTATTGAACTAGTAGGAAATAAGAAGGAAGTCTTTACCTTAAAAGTTAGTGGCGAATCGATGATTAATGTTGGTATCTATGATGGGGATATTTTAATTGTAGAAAGACAAAACACCGCGAGAAATGGTGATACGGTTGTAGCAATGAACAGTGATAACGAGGCAACAGTAAAAACATTTTATAAAGAAGATGGTTATTTTCGCTTACAACCAGAAAATGATACCATGGAACCGATTATTTTAAAAGAGGTTACGATATTAGGAAAAGTAGTTGGTCTATATCGGAAATTATAAAAGAATCCAAAATTACTTGGATTCTTTTAATATTTGTCGAACTACAAAAGAGGCCATTAAGATACCAGCACTGCTTGGAACAAAAGCACTGGATGCAATTACCTGATTTTCTTGCTTTTGAGGGAGCTCTTTAGAAGCACAAACATAAGTTTTTTTATCACAAGAAAGACTTCTGGCATATTTTCGCATGATCCTGGCTAAGGGATCGTTTTGGGTTTTATCTAAGGTTGTAATTTCTAACTGGGATGGATCAAGTCGATTTCCTGTTCCCATGCAAGCAAGGAAAGGTATCTTATCTTCTTGACATCTTTTTAAAAGAGCTTTTTTTACTTTCACATCATCACAAGCATCCACTACATAATCAAGATCCGAAGAAATATAATTTGAAATGTTTTCTTCCGTTAATTTTACTTGGATAGGAATTACTTGGCAAGTGGGATTAATTTCTAAAATTCTTTTTGCAAAACACTCTACTTTGGATTTTCCCAAGTTTTCCGTAAGAGCAACCAGCTGGCGATTACAATTACTTTCTTCTACGACATCAAAATCAATGAAAATAAGTGTTCCTAAAGCGGAACGGGCAAGCGCTTCAATTACATAACCACCTACTCCACCACAACCTATCACTGCAATTTTCTTTGTTTGCAAAAAAGAAAGAGCGTCTTTTCCAATTAACTGTTCTAACCGAGAAAAACGCATCTTAGGCCACACTCTTCTTTTGATATATTTTTTGATCTTCAAACCAAAGTGATTTTTCATAAAAGATATGATTTAAAGTATTCAAAGCCATGTATTGTTCAAAATTATCTTCGGCCATATTTTCAAATTTTTGAATCGATTTTAACCATTTCCCATCATGAATTGCTTGAAAGCCTTCTTTTAATTTCTGCATCAATGACGTTTCAAAAGTACCATGCTCAATTGGAGTAAAAGAAAGGGTATTTAAAAAGTCTAATAATTCTAAGCGATCTTCATAATTGCTTTGCTCTAAGCGATAAAAAAAATCTTGTTTGTTGATACTTGCTTCTTTGATTTTAGAAATTTCGTTGATTGTTTCTTCATTGATCATGCTATTTAATCCGATTCTTGAAAAAGACAATTCTTTTCCTTTTTCTTTATTAGGAATCGTAAACCGCAAATCGTTTACTAAGAAGCCATAAAGAAAATCAACCAAAATATTTGGCTTTTCTGGAGGTAATGGTAATTTATAAACGTCATAAAAATCAGTATTTTCATAATTTCCCGTAGTAACATAAATTACTCTTGCCCTTGGATTGTAAGCGGCATTTTTTCGTATCCATTTTGTCAATTCTTCCGGCTTATCTTTATATGATTCTAAAGAAAGCATTTGGCTTAAATGGTCTCTTCCGATCGCTATATCACTAGCAGGTAATTGAATTTTGTCAGCTTGTAAAATTTCGGCTCTTTTATCTTCTGCTTGAAATCCAACTTCAAAGGTTGAAATGCCTTTTTCAGAAGCTAAAGGTAATACTATCATACTAATCACACCTTTCCATAGGAAGAGTAGTATATCATAATTTTATTTGCTTGTCAAAAAAAAATTGATGGAACATTGAATAAAATTCAAAGTTCCCGTTTTAGTTAAGGTGGGAAGTTAGTCTTGTA
>ERZ1090865.1804-NODE-1805-length-10235-cov-4.318959_pt1 | contig 10235 bp, 7 predicted proteins | sample MGYA00478478_ERZ1090865 | MGnify/ENA primary metagenome ERZ1090865 (study PRJEB33644, sample SAMEA5815715) | chicken gut metagenome | biome: Chicken; feature: Gastrointestinal Tract; material: Caecum | place: Ireland | collected 2019-01-01 | study: A study of the... | reverse complement strand
CTTCGACGGGCTGTCCGAGCTCGACAATTACGGTCGGAATACCGTGTTCTAAGAGGCGCAGCGCGCACATCTGACCCGCAGGGCCGCTGCCGTCAATTACGACTTTGGGCGGGTTTGCAATTTTTTGAAATACCGGTTCAGGCTCAACCTCTTCTTCGCACGAAAAAGCTATCGTGTACACCCAAAAGATGTTGCTCTTATCGCGCGCGTCGAGCGATTTTTTGATTATTTTAAAATATTTTACGGGCGCACCGAGACTATGCGAGGCAATTTTCAGCAAATGACTTTCGGGGCGCATGATTGAAAGTTTTACGTTGTCGAGCCGCCTGATCATAACCCCTCCGCTATGCTCTTTGCGGCGCGCACGCCGCTTGCAAACGCCCATAAAAGGTTATAGCCGCCGCAGTCGCCGTCGACATCGACATATTCGCCTACGAGATACAGTCCCTTTTGGAGTTTGCTCTGCATATCTTCGCCGATATCGGCGCAGTCTATTCCTCCGCGCGTGACCTGAGCGTAGTCGAAACCGAGCGTGCCCGTGACGGCAAGAGTAAAATTTTTGAGTGTACGGACGATGTTTTTTACGTCCGAGCCGCCGCGCTTGATAATTGCCCTGCCTACCTGGTTGTGCAGGGTGCCAGAGAGCAGTTCGCCCGACGGATAGCCGAGGGCGAGCTTTTTTTGTATATCGCGGGCGATGTCTTCTTCGGCGATATCGGGGAGAAAAGAAAGGCTGAGCGTGCAGCCTTCTACGCCCGAAACGCAGGACGATATTTTGAAAATCGCGTTGCCTGATACGCCGTAATCGGTAAATATGACGTCGCCGCGCGCACTGCCGAGCGCCCGCCCGCAGCAATATGCCGTGACGAGGCAGTCGACGCGTATGCCTTTGAGAGGCTTTATGTGCGAGGTGTCCGTGCGCAGCTGGACGAGCGAAGGATAGAGCGCCGTCAGCTTATGCCCGAAACTTTGGGCGAGGGCGTATGACGAACCGTCGGTGCCGAACTGTTTTTGCGCTTGCCCGCCGCAGGCAAGCACCACTCTGTCAGCCTGCAATTTTTTCCCGTCCGAAAGAGTGAGCTCGAAGCCCCTCTTTATGCCCGCAACGCGGGCGGGATTGATAAACTGCATGCCGAGGACAATAAGTTCGCGCAGCAGGCTGTCGACGAGCGCCGAAGCCTGCCTGCCCGAGGGGTAAATTCTGCCCTCTTCGTCCTCGCTGAAAAGGCAGTTGAAGAGTCGAAACGGCAGCTTGTAATCGCAGCCGATCACCGCGCGGGCGAGAGCCGCTCCGCCGCCGTGATAATTTAACGGCGACAGATGCGAATTTGAAACGTTGCCCTGCCCGTTGCCCGTGGCGGCAAGTTTTTTACCCAACCGTTCGCCGCCGTCGATGACGACGACCGACATATCTTTATTTATTCTTTTGAGAGCGAGCGCGCAGGTAAGCCCCGCCGCCCCGCCGCCGACAATGGCAACGCTGTACTTTTGCATAGCTTTATTTTATAATAAAAAGCCGCGGTTGTCAATCATTGATTTTAGCGAGCAGGTCGCCGAACGCCTGCAAGTGCAGTTTTTCATCCTCCAGAATGCGGGCGATAACCTCCTTTACCCTGTCGTTGCGAAGGTGATCGAGCATGTGGGCATAGCTCATTACAGCGTGCCGCTCGGCGAGAAGGTCGTCTTCGACCATATTTTTAAGCGAACGCGAATAAGACACAAACTTTGCCGAATAAAAATTGAACCCCGCAGGGGGACACGCCGTGTAGACGGGCTGTGCGCCGAGCGCGCAGATGAGTTTGCCTAAAATTTTCAAATGCAACATCTCCGCAACGGCGATGCTGTCGATGAGTTCGGCATATTCATTGAGCCCCTTTCCGTCGAACATGACGGCGTGATAATTGTATTGCAGAATGGAATTCAGCTCGCCAGTAGACGAGGCGTATGCCGGCGAAATTATGCGCAACGCGCGGCAGTCGTGGCATATGCGTTCGAGCGAGGGATAGGGTTTATCGGCGATGAGAGGATTGGGCATAAAAATAATCGCTCCTTGAAATTATGACTTTACTATCAAAATATTCAAGGGGCGTTTTGTTTTGTGATAACCTTATTCATCTTTGGAACAGCTTCCAAGTACGCCTGATTTACAAGTTGCGCAACAAGAGTTTACAGATTTAAAATTTTTTGTACCCGCAGTCAAAAACTGACTGCGGGCACAGTTTTATTGATTAATATAACAAATTTATAGGATTTTTGTATTGTACTATATCACACATAGTACTTGATATAAATACAAATATCATGTATTCAATATCTTTTTGAGGAACTGACCGGTATAACTTGCGGGACTTGCCGCCACTTCCTCGGGAGAGCCCGTGGCAATTACAGTGCCGCCGCCGTCGCCCCCTTCGGGACCGAGGTCAATTATATAGTCGGCAGTTTTGATCACGTCGAGGTTGTGTTCGATGACGAGCACGGTGTTGCCCCCCTCGCGCAGACGGGCGAGAATTTTTACGAGTTTGTCCACATCGTAGCTGTGCAGACCCGTGGTCGGTTCGTCGAGGATATAGAAGGTTCTGCCCGTAGAGCGCTTGGAAAGTTCGGTGGCGAGCTTTACCCTTTGCGCCTCACCTCCCGAGAGAGTGGTTGAACTTTGACCGAGCTTTATATAGCCAAGACCAACGTCGCAAAGAGTCTGAATTTTGTTGTGAATGGACGTTATGGGTTTGAAGAATTCAGCCGCTTCCTCGCACGTCATATCGAGCACGTCGGCTATCGACTTGCCCTTATACTTTACCTCTCACGTTTCGCGGGTGTAGCGCTTGCCGCCGCAGACTTCGCAGGGGACGAAGATGTCGGGCAAAAAGTGCATGGCTATCTGCAAGATGCCGTCGCCCTGACAATGTTCGCACCTGCCGCCCGCGACGTTGAACGAAAACCTGCCCGCTTTATACCCCCTCTCCTTTGCGTCGGGAGTGGCGGCGAAAAGGTCGCGTATGGGCTGGAATACGCCCGTGTAAGTTGCGGGGTTGGAGCGGGGCGTTCTGCCTATGGGCTGCTGGTCGATGGCGATTACCTTGTCGAAATATTCAAGCCCCTCGAAGGAGTCGGCATCGCCCAGCTTCTGGCGGGCGCCGTTTAAATTGTTGGCTAAATACGGATAGACGATTTCGTTGACGAACGACGACTTGCCGCTTCCCGAAACGCCCGTGACCGCCGTAATCAGCCCCGCGGGGATTGAGATATCGATATTTTTCAAATTGTTCTGGCGGCAGCCGTGAACTTTGAGCCATCTGCCGTCGGGCTGTTTGCGGAAGGAGGGCACTTCTATCTTGCGCCTGCCCGCGAGGAAATCGCCGGTTATCGACTTAGGTTCGTTCATGATATCCTGCTGGGTGCCGTACTCGACGACTTCGCCGCCGTGAACGCCCGCCATCGGCCCTATATCGACTATATAATCCGCCGCCCTTATAGTGTCTTCGTCATGCTCGACGACGATGAGCGTGTTGCCTATATCGCGCAGACCTTCGAGCGAGTGCAAAAGTTTTTCGTTGTCGCGCTGGTGGAGACCTATCGACGGTTCATCGAGGATATATAAAACGCCCGTCAGCGCGCTGCCTATCTGCGTTGCCAGCCTTATGCGCTGACTTTCGCCGCCAGAAAGGGTGGCTGCGCTGCGCGACAGAGTGAGATAACCCAGCCCGACATCCTCTAAAAAGCTTATGCGGTTATCGATCTCCTTAATTATGCTGTCGGCAATCATGTGCTCGGTATTGTTGAAGAAAGAAAAGTCGGAAAACTTTTTTAAATCGTCGACGGACATATCGCACACTTCGGCGATATTTTTGCCGCCGACGGTGACGGCGAGGGCTTCCTTTTTGAGCCTTTTGCCGTGGCAGCAGGGACATTCAGAGGTACGCATGTAACGCTCGATGTCCCACTTTACGCTTTCCGACTGAGTCTGGTTGTAGCGGCGCTGCAAATTGGCGGCAAAGCCCTCCCACGCCGTTTTGTAACTGCCAGAAAAACGGTAGGCATTGTAATCCATTTCTATCTTTTCGCCGCCGTTGCCCCACATGAGCATATCATATATATCCGCCGGTAAATCCTTTACGGGCACGTCGAGCGAAAAGCCGTAAACTTTGGACAGCGAGTTGAGGTGCATCTGGGTTATCGTCGATGAATCGAGATTCCACCCGCTGATTTTAATTGCGCCCTCGCGCAAGGTCTTGTTTTTGTCGGGGCAGATCAAATCGGGGGCGATGGACTGCGTGAAGCCCAGCCCCGAGCACTCGGGGCAGGCACCCCAGGGGGTATTGAAGGAAAACAGGCGGGGTTCGATCTCCTCAATCGAGATGCCGCAGTCGGGACAGGCGTACTTTGAGGAGAAAAGCTCCTCCTTGTCGTCACAGTCGATCACGACGAGCCCATCGGCGAGTTTTAAGGCACTCTCAAGACTGTCGGTCAGCCTTTTAAGGATTCCGTCCTTTATTACCAGCCTGTCGATCACCACAGAGATGCTGTGGCGGATATTTTTTTCGAGGTGAATTTCTTCCTGCAAATCGTAGACAATTCCGTCTATCTTTACCCTGCCGTAGCCGCTCTTTTTATACGAGGCGAGCTCCTTTACGTATTCGCCCTTTTTGCCGCGCACGACGGGGGCTTCGACCATTATTTTGCTGCCTGCGGGCATGAGCATTACCCTGTCGGCAATTTCGTCGACCGACTGGCGGCGTATCTCCCTGCCGCACTTGGGGCAATGTGGAATACCCACGCGGGCGAACAACAGGCGGAAATAGTCGTAAATTTCAGTCACGGTGCCGACGGTCGAGCGCGGGTTGCGCGAAGTCGTCTTCTGGTCTATTGATATGGCGGGCGAAAGCCCGTCGATAGATTCTACGTCGGGTTTTTCCATCTGCCCCAGAAACTGACGGGCGTAAGATGAAAGACTTTCGATATACCTCCTCTGCCCCTCGGCGAAGATGGTATCGAAGGCAAGCGTAGATTTGCCGCTGCCCGAAACGCCCGTGAATACAGTTAACGTGTTGCGGGGAATGTGGACGTCGATATTTTTTAAATTGTTTTCCTTTGCGCCTTTAACAAATATTTCTTCTTTCATATCACACTTTTACTTTGACTTAATAACAGCGCTTTATGCGGCGTTATGATTTTTTTGCCTGCAACATGCGCTTTTTGAGCTGGGAAATTGTGTCGCGTATCTCTATGGCGCGCTCGAAGTCGAGCTGCGCGGAGGCGACCTTCATCAAAGCCTTTAACTTTTCGATTTCGGCGGGGATATCGCTCATCTTAATATCGTCGCCCGCCCTCTTCTTTGTCGTTATGCCGAGGTCGATTTTAATGTCCTTTATTATGGTTTTGGGGATAATTCCGTGTTCTTTGTTGTATGCGTCCTGAATGGCGCGGCGGCGGTTGGTTTCGTCTATCGCCCTCTTCATGCTACCCGTAATTTCGTCGGCATACATTATGACCCTGCCTTCGGCATTGCGCGCCGCGCGCCCTATCGTCTGCACGAGCGAGGTTTCGCTCCTTAAAAAGCCCTCTTTATCGGCGTCGAGAATGGCCACGAGCTTGACTTCGGGCAGGTCTAAGCCCTCTCTTAAAAGGTTGATGCCGCACAGAATGTCGAATTCGCCCGAGCGCAGACCGTTTATTATGTCTATGCGCTCCAACGCGTCGATATCGGAGTGCATGTAGCGCACTTTTAGCCCGTGTTCCTTTAAATAGTCGGTGAGGCTTTCCGCCATCTTTTTGGTCATTGTGGTGACAAGCACCCTGCCATGCGCAGCGAGCACCTTTTTTATTTCGCCCAAAAGGTCGTCTATCTGACCCTTTGTGGGGCGTATTTCAACTTCGGGATCCAAAAGACCCGTGGGGCGTATGAGCTGCTCGACCACCTGCCCCGCCTCGCCGAGTTCGTAGGGCGCGGGCGTTGCCGAAACGCATATGAGCTGTGGCACACGCGCGTCGAATTCTTCAAAGGTCAAGGGGCGGTTGTCGTAAGCCGACTTCAAGCGGAAGCCGTAATTGACCAAGTTTTCCTTGCGCGAACGGTCGCCGTGATACATGGCGCGTATCTGCGGAATGGTCATGTGGCTTTCGTCTATGAACACGAGAAAGTTGTTTTTCGGAAAGTAGTCCAAAAGGGTGAACGACGGCTCGCCCGGGCTTCTGCCGTCGAAGTAGCGCGAATAGTTTTCCACTCCCGAGCAATAGCCTATCTCCCTCATCATTTCGAGGTCGTAAGTCGTGCGCTGTTCAAGGCGCTGCGCCTCCAAAAGTTTGCCTTCGTCGCGGAAGGCCTTGACCTCGTCGTGCATGTCGCGCTCTATCATGGATAGCGCGTTCTGCATTTTGTCGCCGCCGACGGCGTACTGGCTGGCGGGGAAGATCAATACGTGTTTGAGTTCGGAGACAATAGTACCCGTCAGCGCCTCTTCCTCGCAGATCCTGTCTATTTCGTCGCCGAAAAATTCGACGCGTATGGCTATTTCCGAATTGGACGCGGGGAAAATTTCGACTATATCGCCGCGCACGCGAAAGGACGAGCGCTGGAAATCTATGTCCCTGCGCTGATACTGAATTTCGACGAGGCGGCGAAGGAGGGCATCCCTCTCCATCTCCATTCCCGGGCGGAGGGAAATTGCCAGTCGGAAATATTCCTCGGGTGCGCCCAGACCGTATATGCACGAGACCGAGGCGACGACTATGACATCCTCCCTTTCGCCGAGCGAGCTGGTTGCCGAGTTGCGCAGCTTGTCTATTTCGTCGTTCAAGCTCATGTCCTTTTCGATATAGGTATCGGTCGAGGGAATGTAGCTTTCGGGCTGGTAATAATCGTAGTAGGAGACAAAATATTCCACCCTGTTTTCGGGAAAGAATTCCTTGAATTCATTGCACAGCTGCGCGGCGAGCGTTTTATTGTGGGCGATTACCAACGTAGGGCGGTTTACCGCGGCGATGACGTTTGCCATGGTGAAAGTTTTGCCCGAACCCGTGACGCCGACGAGCACCTGGGTGCGTATGCCGTCCAGCACGCCTTCGGTCAGCCGCGCTATCGCCTGGGGCTGGTCGCCCGTGGGTTTGAATTTTGAATGCAGTTTGAATTCCATAAGATATTAAACGTATGTTTTAGAGGTATTATACACCGCGGCGCACGCGTTTGTCAAGCGGGAACGACGTCATAAAACGAGGTCTTTTATAACTTCCCCCGCCATTATCAGCCCGGCGACCGAGGGCACGAAGGCGCAACTTGCGGGCGACGGTCTGCCAGAGACACGCTTTTGCGCGGCGGAATTGTCGATTTGTGCAGGCTGCTCCTTTGAATAGACGACCTTTAATGACTTTACGCCAACCTTTTTGAGCTGCGAGCGCATGGCGCGCGCGAGCGGGCAGACCGAGGTTTTGTAGATGTCGGTCACCTCGAACGCAGTGGGGTCAAGCTTGTTGCCCGCGCCCATGCAAGAAATTATTTTAACGCCCGCCTCCTGCGCGCGCAGGGCGAGCGAAACCTTTGCCGCCACCGTATCGACGGCGTCGACTATGTAATCGTATTGCGAAAAATCGAAGAGCGGAGCGCTTTCGTCGGTGTAGAAAATGCTGTAAGCGCGCACATTCGCTGCGGGATTGATGTCGCGCACGCGCTCCGCCGCGACTTCGATTTTGAGCCTGCCCACGGTAGAGCGCAGGGCGAGTATCTGGCGGTTCAGGTTGGTTGTATCTATCCTGTCGGCGTCGACGAGGTCGAACGCCCCCACACCGCTGCGGGCGAGAGCTTCGAGGCAATAGCCGCCCACGCCGCCCAGCCCGAAGATTGCAACGCGGCTTGACGCGAGTTTTTGTATTGCACCTTCGCCCAGAAGCAGAGCGGTGCGTGAAAATGCGTTATCCATATTATAATTATATCACCATTATCGCCTTAAATCAAACTTAAAAGGTATTCCCGAAAAGTATGTTATTTATTAACTGTCATTTCGACCGAGCGATAGCGAGTGGAGAAATCTCAAAAGAATTAGACATATTATAAAGAGATTTCTCCATGCGTTCGCGTTGCTCACTTAGTCGAAATGACATTATTGTTTAAATTAAACAATTTTCGGACACTCTAAACTTAAAGCCGCCCGCTTTCGCGGGCGGCGGCAAACATTTTGCATGAGAAAATTAATTATCGGGCGTTGAAGAAACTTCGGGGAAATCGACGTAGAAAGTTGAGCCTTCGCCCTCCTTTGAATTGACGCCGAAGTTAAAATTGTGCGCCTGTAAAATTATTTTTACTATATTGAGCCCCAGTCCCGTGCCCTTTACGGGGCGGGCGTGGGCGTCCTTGGAGCGATAATATCTGTCCCAGATGTGTTCCTTTTCTTCGTCCGAAATGCCCTTGCCGGTGTCGCGCACGGCAAACTTTATGCGGCTCTGCTCGGGGCAGTCCTTTAAAGACACGTATACGCATTTATCTGCGCCCGTATAGTTTACGGCATTGGAGACGAGATTGTAGATAACCTGATAAATCTTTTCTTCGTCTGCAAGGGTGTACAGATTGGGGTCGATATCTACGTAAAACTTATACCCCGCCGTTTCCTGCAAGTAATCAAACTTGTTCATTATCCCATAGATAAAATCGGTGAGGTTGAACACCTTTTTGTTGAGCTCGGAGAGTCCCGCGCTGACCTTGGAGGCGTTTAAGATGTCGTTCACCAGCCCCGTCAGCCTGTCGGATTCATCGATTATTACCTGCAAGTGCTTGTTGCGCTTACCCGGATCGTCGCCCGAAATTTCCTTTACCATGGAGGCGTAAGCCTTTATCATGGTCAGCGGCGTTCTTAAATCGTGCGAAACGTTGGCGAGAAGCTCCTTCTGGAAGTCGTCGCTCTTCTTTATTTCGTCCTTGGCGTAATTCAGGCTTTCGGACAGCTGGGCGATTTCTTCAAACTCCGCCGAAGCAAACTGGACGCCGTAATCGCCCTTAGCCATGCGCATAGCCGTTTCGGATATATTGCGTATGGGGCGGGAAATCCTGCGCGCAAGCATATAGGAGATTATGAACGCGACAATTATGGCGACGGCGGCAATGACTATGATGTAAATCTGCATACTGCGCACCGATTCCGACATGATGTACATGGGATAGCGCACGAACAGATAACTTTGATTTGCATTGAAGGTTATGCACGAAACGTAATTCATCATCGACGCAGAACTGTAAACGACGGCGCGGTTTTCCGTCCAGCCGTCCACCGTTTCGCTAAGTTCGTCGAATATTTCGTCCCAGTCGTCGGAAGGTTCGGTGGTGTATATAAAAGCCTGCCCGTCTGTGCCGACGAGGAATATATCGACGCCCTCGGTAAAGGCGTAGCGGTTCATTTCGCCGCCGATTTCACCCATCAGATGGGACGACTTTCCGTCAACAAACGCTGACAGACCGTTGCCGATGGCAATTATACGTTCACGCGCCTGGCCTGAATAGGCGCTCCCCAGAATGCCGAAACAGACGAGTGAGACAACCACCACGATAAGAACGGTGAAAATAGCAAAGTACCGCCAGAGCAGCACCTGCATACTCTTGATTTTCAGGGGAAATTTATGCTTCAAACTTATAACCCAGCCCCCTGAGCGTGACTATGAATTTGCGGTACTGCTTTAAGTTTGCGCGCAGCATTTTGATGTGCGTGTCTACCGTTCTGTCGTCGCCGTAAAAATCAAAGCCCCATACGTCGTACAAAAGCTTTTCGCGGGTGAGGGCTATACCCTTGTTTTTTATAAAGTAGAATAAAATTTCGTATTCCTTGGGCGTAAGCTCTGCCTTTTCGCCGTCGACATAGACGTTTCTGCCCACCATGTCGACCGTAAGACCTTCAAATTTGTAGACATCCGGATTGGCGTTTTCGCCTGCGGCAGAATGGCGCTTTGTGACGGCGTTTATGCGCGCCATGACTTCCTTGGGCGAAAAGGGTTTGGTGACGTAATCGTCGACGCCTATCTCAAACCCGAAGAGTTTGTCGTATTCCTCGCCGCGGGCGGACAGCATTATGACGGGGATGTCCTTGAACTTTTTTATCTCCTTTACAGCCGAAAACCCGTCGAGCTTGGGCATCATGACGTCCATTAAAATGACGTCGTAATCGTTGTCGCGGCAAAGGCGGACGGCCTCCATTCCGTCGGCGGCTTCGTATGCCTCGTTGCCCTCGAATTCAACGTATTCTTTCAATACGCCCCTTATC
>ERZ1090865.1799-NODE-1800-length-10268-cov-9.916087_pt1 | contig 10268 bp, 9 predicted proteins | sample MGYA00478478_ERZ1090865 | MGnify/ENA primary metagenome ERZ1090865 (study PRJEB33644, sample SAMEA5815715) | chicken gut metagenome | biome: Chicken; feature: Gastrointestinal Tract; material: Caecum | place: Ireland | collected 2019-01-01 | study: A study of the... | reverse complement strand
ATATTAAATTTACTAAAAGATATAATTAATGAAGTAGAATCAGCATTAGCAACAGCATAAAAATGGTAAATATATCCTAGATAGTATAAACTCTGATTAAATTCAGAGTTTTATTCATATAAAAAATTAATATTCATATATTTATCTAGGAGGATTGAGAACATGGAAAAAATAGTTCCTTTTAAAAGAGATATATCGTTTGAAACCAAAATAGCTGAAATTAGAAGTATCTCTCTTGAACACACATACGAAATACAAAACAATCTAATTTCTGGAACCTTTATTATAAGTGGTAATTATAAACTTACAGACACAAGTACTAATGTCGACCCTTTTAAATTTGAAATTCCATTTGACATTAGTATCGATTCGAGGTACGAACTAAATAAAGCCACAGTCGACATTAATGATTTCTTTTACGAACTAATTAATAACGAAGTCCTATCAGTTAGTATAACCCTTATAATCGATAACTTAGAAGAAAAGGAGGAACGAGAAATGGAAGAAATCCAAGAGGAAAAACAAGAAGTAGAAGAAATAAAACCAGTATCTTATGAAGAGGCTGAAAAAGATGATGAGGCCGAAGAAGTGAAAACGGCATCTATTAGTCCGGAAACCGTTAAATCCATATTTGATAACATGGATGAAAATGAAGGTTATGTTGTCTATAAAGTTCACATAGTAACTGAAAATGACACCATTGAATCCATCATTGAAAAATACGATGTAACCAAAGAAGCCTTAGAAGCTTATAATGATTTAAATGACCTTAAAATAGGAGATAAACTCATTGTCCCAGCTTAGAGATGATTTAAAAAAATACAAACTGAATGCTAAAAGCTATGAAAAGAAAGGCGATGCCACCATTATTAAAACTAGTGATGGCACTTTTGTATATAAAAAAAACAAAATAAAAAACGAGATTTTAACCTACCTAAAATCTCGCAGCTTTGATTACATTCCCGAAATAATCACCTCACCGGGTGAAGACTTTGAAATATACAAATATATAAATGATTTAAACATTCCAAAAGAGCAGAAAATATTAGACCTAATCCATTTAACTGCATTACTTCATAGTAAAACCACCCATTATAAAGAAGTAGATATGGGTGATTTTGAAGAACTATATGAAGACTTAGATAACAACCTAAAATACCTCTACGGTTATTATACCGACCTTATAACTATTATTGAAAGCAAAGTTTACATGAGTCCAAGTGAAAGTCTTCTTGCCAGAAACATCTCAAAAATATATGACACCATTTCAAATACTAAAGAAAAACTTGAGAAATGGCACGAACTCGTTAAAGAAAAAACCAAAATAAGAAAAGTTGTCATTCATGGAAACCTTTCCTTAGATCATTTTCTAAGAAGAGAATCATCATATCTCATAAGCTGGCGCAAAGCTAAAATCGACAGTCCAGTCATGGACCTCTATCGTCTTTATTTAAATCATGCCCTGGACTTTGACTTTGAACCGGTATTTCGAGAATACGAAAGACATTATCCCCTAATGGAAGACGAAAAAGAACTACTTGAAATTCTCATAAGCCTTCCAGACATCATTACCCTAAGTGGTACAGAATATGAAAAGTGTAAGAAAATAAGTAAATCTTTAGATAAAATCTATAAAACCGAAAAACTCTTGTCAGAAGAAAAGTCTAAAACCTGACCATAATAGTAAAAAGAAGAAAAACAAAAGCAAAAAAACATTAAACCTCGTAAGTAAAATTAAAGTTAAAAAAAGTTGATAAACAATTAAAAGTAAACAACCAAAGAAAATAATAACCCATTTTCCCCGGCCAAACCACCAATTTCCACACATTTTTGATCACCTAATATAATCTATGTTTAAAATCAAATACGTTATAGGCAGGCCTCTATTTTCTCTTGTTTTTCTCCCGCGTCTATTGTATAATTAAAAATAGAGGAGGGGCATGACATGAAGAAAAATGGCTTTGTAACATCAGCTTTATTATATGGAATACTATCACTATTTTTATTACTGATCTTAGGCTCTCTAACCGTCATGACCAACAGAAAACTAACCGACGATCAAATCAGACGTAGCGCACTTGATGACGTCCAAACCCTAACCACAGATCCCGCGTGCTTTACCGTCTCTGGAAACACCATAACCGGATATTCGGATACCTGTGATAAAACCGTCTTTATCCCAGAAACAATTGGCGGTGTAAACATCACGGCCATTGGTTCAGCCGCTTTTCAAAATAAAAAACTTATAAACATTACTATCAAAGACAACATAACCTCGATAGACTCATCAGCATTTAATGGTAACGACGGAATGTTTTTTATCATGAAAATGGAAAACGGTCAAATACCTTATGATAATACCGAAGTTAGTGCCGGTAGAATTTGGGGATCCACTAATTCAACTATAAGATGGGATGAATAATCCTTTTTTTCTTGCTCAAATAAGTTAGGTATTGTATAATACCATTAGGTGATGAACATGTTTGTCGATGAAGCAATAGTTGAATTAAAAGCAGGCGATGGTGGCGACGGCTGCCTTGCCTTTAGAAGAGAAAAATATGTAGCCATGGGTGGACCATTCGGTGGTAACGGTGGAAGAGGTGCCAATATCATTTTTAAAGCCGACTCTGGCTTAAACACCCTAGTTGATTTTCGCTATAATAAACTGATCAAAGGAAAACACGGAGGAAACGGACTAGGTAAAGGAATGCACGGAAAAGCCGCTGAAGACGTTATCTTAAAAGTTCCAATGGGCACAACCATAACTAACCTAGATACCGGTTTAATAATCGCTGACCTTGTAAACGATGGAGACGAAGTAATTGCTGCCAAAGGAGGAAGAGGAGGAAGAGGAAATATGGCCTTTGCCACTCAGTCCAATCCCGCTCCAAAATACGCTGAAAATGGTGAACCAGGTGAAGAGATAAAAGTAAAACTCGAACTAAAACTCCTAGCTGACGTTGGCCTAGTAGGTAAACCGAGTGTCGGAAAATCTACGATAATCTCTAAAATTTCAGCATCTAAACCTAAAATAGCTGACTATCCATTTACCACCCTAAGACCAAACCTCGGCGTAGTTAGAGTAGGCGATGGCCGAAGCTTTGTCGTTGCTGACCTTCCAGGATTAATCGAAGGAGCCTCAGAAGGAAGTGGCCTTGGTGATAAATTCTTAAAACACATCGAAAGAACTAGAGTAATTGCTCACGTTATCGATATGAGTGGCTATACAAATGACCCATATGAAGACTACATAACCATAAACGAAGAACTAAAAAAATTCGATGAAAACCTACTAAAAAAACCACAAATTATTATTGCCAATAAAATGGATACCGAAAAATCTAAAGAAAACCTTGAAAAATTCAAAACCAAAGCAGGTAAAGAAATATTCGAAATATCAGCTATCAAAAACGAAGGATTAGATAAAGTGATCTATAAACTAGCTGACATCTTAGATACCATTCCCAAAACAAGCCTTTATGAAAACACTAAATTTTCTTCTCACATGGTTTATAAATTTAAAGAAGAAAAGCCATATCAAATAACTAAAGAAAACGGCACATTTATAATTACCGGCGATCAAATAATCAAACTATTTAAAATGAGCCGCCTAGATACCGATGAGGCAATCCTTAGATTTTCTAATAAACTTAAAAAACTCGGAGTCGATGACGAACTCAGAAAAATGGGAGCCGAAGAAGGCGACATAATTAAAATCCTCGATTTCGAATTTGAATTCAAAGAATAATTAACCAAAATAAGGTTAATTTTTTCTTTACCACAATTTCCCATATTTCTATCAAAATCTATCCACAATTCTCTAGTATGATTATTACAGAACCAAAAAGAACAGGTTCAAAGAAGGGAAGTGGTATATGACCAAATAGAAGAATAGTGGTATACTATAAATGAGGCGATAAGAATGTATAAAATTTGTTTAGTCGAAGATGAACAAAACTTAAATAATTTGATTAAATCTTATCTTGAAAGAGCCGGATATGAAGTATATCAATATTATAGCGGAGAAGAAGCTATAAAACATGCATCAGATAAAGTCCACCTTTGGATTTTAGATATTATGCTTGGGGATAACGTCAGTGGCTACGATATTATCAAAGCCATCCGTGAAAATAGCAATGTTCCCGTTATATTTACCTCTGCTCGTGATCAAGATTTAGATAAAATCATTGGCTTAGAATTAGGAAGTGATGATTACGTTACTAAGCCATATTCTCCCAAAGAATTAGTTCTTAGAGTAAATAACTTAATCAAACGAGCCTACAGCAGTGAAACCGAAAAAATAACCTACGAAGATTACGAAATAGACATCGATAAACGTATAGTCAAAGAAAAAAATAAGGAACTCTCTCTCACAACTCTTGAATTTGACTTACTTATCATGTTCGTTCAAAATAAAAATAAATCATTTAGTCGTAATCATATATTAGAAAGCGTTTGGGGAGATGATTATTTCGGTAGTGATAGAGTAGTAGACGATTTAGTCCGCCGACTTCGTAAGAAAATGCCAAAACTTAGACTTAAAACCATTTATGGTTACGGATATCGTTTATCATGAAATTAAGACACAACCTCTACCGTCAAATACTCACGATTGTCTGTATTATGTTTGTCCTTATTTACGTAAGCATGGCAATTATATTACCCAAAATTCTAATACCATTTTATGAAAAAAACATATATTTGTATCTGCAGACTCCTCTAGATGTTGTTCGTGACGACATAAATTTAAGCGAAATAGATACCGACGTTGCTTATATATATGAACAAGACGGTTACATAACATCATCTAACAACCTAAATGAAGTTATCAATCTGCCGGCTAAACAAATACTTAAAAACATAAAATCTGAGAATGGTAAGTTTGAATATAGTGATAGAACCTACTATTACAGTACCAAAGATGATGGAACAAGTTATAAAGTATCCATTACTAACGACGATTACGTTCGTTCAATGCGTGCCGATATCCTTGAAGCCTTATTTCCTGTACTAATTATCACTTTGTTACTGATGCTTGTCATTGTAACCTTGTGGAGTCAGTCATTAGCTCAAAGGATTAAGCACCTCAAAGATAAAGTTGATAATCTAGATAATGAAAATTATGTAGATAAATATAATTATAAGTTAGACGATGAATTAAAAGTCTTGAACAATGCCATCGACGAAATGAAACTTACTCTCCATAAACAAGAAGAATATAAAAATCAAATGTATCAAAATATTTCACATGATTTTAAAACTCCTCTCACCGTTATAAAATCATATATAGAAGCAATCGAAGATGGAGTTCAAGATGAAAAAACAGGCTTAAAAATTATAAAACAAGAAATAGACAAATTAGAAATAAAAGTACACTCCTTACTATACTTAAACAAATTGATATATTTTAAAGATATGGAAAATTATAAAAGTGGGACAATCAATATAGTTGACCTGCTTGAACAGTCCATATCGAAATTTAAACTAACGAGATCTGACGTTAAATGGCAAATAGACATCCTTGATACCAAAACAACTTTCCGCGGTTCCGAAGACATGTGGGAAGCCATCATCGATAACATTCTAAGTAACTTTATTCGTTACGCTAAAAAAGAGGTGAAAATAACCGTTAAAAACCATCGTATAACCTTTTATAACGATGGCCCAAATATCGATGAAAATATTTTAGATGATATGTTTACTCCTTACAAAAAAGGTATCAATGGTCAGTTTGGCCTAGGACTATCTATTGTAAAAAAAACACTTCGTCTATTAGACTATGACGTAAGTGTGAAAAACGAAAAGACCGGAATTAGTTTTATAATAAAATAAGTCATGAATTTACTCCCATTCATGACTTTTTAATATAAAAAAACCAGTTTATTAACTGGAAACTATTAACCTAAAACTTTTTTTAGAGTTCTAAGCTCTCTAGCTGATACTCTATAACGTCTTCCACCAATATTTACAGTTTGTAAATTAGCCTTAAAAGCATGTCTAGTCGCATTTAAAGCATGTGAACGACGGTTTCCAAATAAAGGCTTTGTATTAGTTGCTTTCTTTGCCATATCTTATCCCTCCTTAAAGTCAAACATCGATTACAACTTTACCATAATATTTGAGATATGTCAACTCCGCCTTGAAAAAACCAGATTTTAATTTATAAGCATCATAAAAGTAATTGTTACTATAAAACACTTAAAATAAGTTCAAAAACTTATTTTTTTCTTTAAAAAAAATACATTTAATAGTAAAATAGAAAAAGAAGAAGGTGAATATATGTACGCTCCATTAAACATTAAAACATCTAACTACCTACTTAAAAGTATGGTTCAAATTAAAGATTTAATAAAAGTCGCCAAAGATAATAACTTAAAAGCCTTAGGCCTTGCCGATAACAACATGTATGGAAGCCTTGAATTTTATAATCTATGCCTTAAAAATAATATCAAACCCATTATTGGTCTAGAAGTGTCTATTCCCGATAAAATCCTCTTATACTCTAAAAACTATGAAGGATATCAAAATCTTATGAAATTGACAACCATCAGTTCAGAAACCCAAATTGATATAGATATTCTCTCTGAACACTCAGAAGGACTTATATGTATATTGCCATACACCTCGAGAAAACATTACCAAAATCTAGTTAAATTATACGAAAATTTCTTTATAGGATATCAAAACGAATTAGAAAAATCTAAAATAAAATCCTTAAACACCGTTTATATTCCGGAAATACTTTGCTTAAATAAAGAAGACGAAAAATATCTAAAATATCTAAAAGCTATCAAAGAGGGAAAATTAGTCACTGAAATAAACGATGATTTTCAAAACAAATCATTATTTCCCCTTAAACCACTGGACCCAGAAAACACTCAAAAAATCATCGAACTATGTAACCTTAAAATAAAAAAATATAAAGATTTACTTCCAATTTATGAAACCGAAGAAGATAGTTTTACTTACCTCAAAAAAGAATGTCTAAAAGGGCTAAAAAGAATATTTGGCTCATCCGCCCCTAAAGCCTATGCCACTAGACTTAAATATGAACTAAGCGTTATTAATAAAATGGGATTCAATAACTATTTTCTAATAGTTGCCGATTACATAAATTACGCCAAAACCCATAACATTCTAGTCGGACCGGGTAGGGGAAGTGCGGCTGGCTCATTAGTTGCTTATTGCCTTGGCATAACAACCATTGACCCCTTAAAATATAATCTTTTATTTGAAAGATTCCTAAACCCTGAACGAGTAACTATGCCGGATATCGATGTCGACTTTGAAGACACTAAAAGAGAAGAAGTTATAAATTATTGTGTAAATAAATATGGAACAAAAAACGTCGCTCTAATCGTCACCTTTGGAACCCTAGCTGCCAAACAAGCCATCAAAGATGTTACTCGTATATTTGATGTCGAACCTAAAAAAAGTGACCTCTTAACTAAATTTATGGACGCAAACATGTCTTTAAAAGAAAACCTCAAACTTCCAAAAGTCCAAAACTTTTTAAACATCAATCCAGAATTTAAAAAAATATATCAAATCGCCTCTAAATTTGAAGGCTTAAAAAGACATACTTCGCTTCATGCGGCTGGAATTGTCATGTCTAAAGAAAACCTTGATAACTATGTTCCCCTAGACAAAACCCTAAGCGGAATGTATGCCACTGAATACGATAAAGATTATCTAGAAGATCTAGGCCTTTTAAAAATGGATTTTCTTGGCCTTAGAAATTTAACTGTTATATCTAAAATTTTATCTGATATTAAAGATTTGACCTTCGACACTATTCCTGAAGGTGATACAGACGCCTTAAACATTTTTTATAATGTTGACACAGTTGGTATTTTCCAGTTTGAATCTCCAGGTATGGTTCAGTTTTTAAGAAAATTTAAACCGCAAAACTTTGAAGATATCGTTGCCGCTCTAGCTCTCTTCCGACCAGGACCTATGCATAGCATAGATACCTATATCAAAAGAAGACACGGACTTGAAAAAATAACCTATCTTCACAAAGATTTAGAGAAAATTCTAAAACCGACTTATGGAATTATTATCTATCAAGAACAAATAATGCAAATAGCCAATGTCATGGCTGGTTTCACATTTGCCGAAGCTGACCTCTTAAGAAGAGCTATGAGCAAGAAAAAAGAAGACATTCTTCTAAAAGAAAAAGATCATTTTATAAATGGATGCACAAAAAAAGGATATTCCCAAAATCTAGCTACAGAAGTCTATGATCTAATATTTAGATTTGCCGATTATGGATTTAACCGTTCCCATTCCGTAGCCTATGCCATGATTTCATATCGCATGGCTTATTTGAAAGCTCACTATCCAAAACTATTTATGAAAAACCTTTTATCCCTAGCTATTAATAGTGAAACTAAAACAAAAGAATACATCTACGAATGTAAAAACAAAAAAATCTATGTTTCACCGCCAGACATCAACAAAAGTGGTTTAGACTACGAAATAGTAGACGGGCAAATAATATATCCACTAACCAACATCAAAAACGTCGGAAGTGCCTCTGCAAGACAAATCGTCGAAGAGAGAAAAAAAGGTAAATTTAAAGACATCTTTGACTTTGTCTGCCGATGTTATAAAAACTCTGTAACAAGCAAAACCGTCGAATCTTTGATTTTATCTGGAGCCTTTAGTTCATTTGCAGTCAACAAAAGAACTTTAATAGAAAATCTCGAAATAATCCTAAATTATGCCGAAATAGGTGGATTACTCGGTGAAACCTTAAAGCCAGAACTGACTATCATGCCAGAATATTCAGGTGAAGAGCTTATGAATTTTGAACTAGAATCATTTGGCTTCTACCTCACAAACCATCCAATTACTGAATATAAACTTAAAACCAACTCTAAAGTAATCGAACTCAAAGATATCAAAAATTACTTTGACAAAATAATCGAAGCCATTGTTATAATTGATAGAATTAAAGAAATAACTACGAAAAAAAGTGAAAAAATGATGTTTATCACAGCCTCTGATGAACTATCTAAAACTGACATCGTTGTTTTCCCAAGAGTTTATAATGTAACTGAAGAACTAAATCGCGGTGACATAATTTATATTAAAGGCAAAGTAGAAAGACGTTATGACGAAATGCAAATAATTGCTAGTAACATAAAAAAATTAAACTAACATCTGTATTTTTTCTTCAAAATATGCTATCATGAATCATAGAGGTGAATAGAATGAAAGGGGAAAAAAGTAAAATTATTTTAATCTACGTTTTATTAGTAATAGTTTTAGCACTCATCGTCGCGCTAGGCTACGTTGTCATCACAAGTACACCAAAAGAAACAGAAAGTAACGTTGGTCACGAAACTACCGTTGATGTAAATCCATATCCAAACGTCTCATCTCAGTGTATATTCTCCGTCAGCTTAGAAGAATATAATGCCCTAACATATGCCGGATGTGAAGGTGGATACACTAGATATGACATAAACAATGTTGTTTTAAATGGTACACCATTAACCTTAAGCGTCATTTACTCTGATAAAGGACAACCTAAAGCTGGATTTATCGTTAATAACCGCCGAGTAATTCAAAAAATAGATAATGTAACACTATTGAAATTTGGCGTATTTGACAATAAATTGTTTGTTTTAGATACTAATAATAATCAAGCTAATGTCGTTGTTATTAATAGTGAAGGAAATACTATATATAATTTAAAAAATGAATTAGAAAAACTTAAAATCAAAGATAATGCCTTTACTCAAAACAGTAATAATACACCTATCAATAATACTAATTTAAACCCTGCAAGCTTTAATTTTGCCGATGGTGTATTTACATTTGCCACTACATCTGATGCATGTAACAATGGAGCTGCCGCTTCTGGAACAAATTATCAAGTAACTTATAGTGGTGAGAAATTTAATAAACCTGAAGCCACATCCCCTGTTGCTTGTTACTAAAAAATTGTAAGAAAAAACTTACAATTTTTTTGTTGCCGAAACAAGAATATTTAAAATATTTTCCTTATCTTTGTCGGAAGAATTTTCCCATAAACATTCGAATAAAACTCCAAGTCCTGGAAGTGCCTCTTCATCGCCATCTTTAATACTCATACAAATCGAATCTTTAAAATCTTTTGCTTCCGCATTCTTAAAATTACTTAGTACATGCTGTCTAATCATTAAATCAGTCCTTTCAATTTTATTATGTAAAATAAAGTTAAAAACTATTCTAAAAACAAAAAAAATAAATAAAAAATGATATAATAAATATAGAAA
>ERZ1090865.1797-NODE-1798-length-10271-cov-6.470634_pt1 | contig 10271 bp, 7 predicted proteins | sample MGYA00478478_ERZ1090865 | MGnify/ENA primary metagenome ERZ1090865 (study PRJEB33644, sample SAMEA5815715) | chicken gut metagenome | biome: Chicken; feature: Gastrointestinal Tract; material: Caecum | place: Ireland | collected 2019-01-01 | study: A study of the... | reverse complement strand
AAAATGGACAAAATTACATGGCAAAGGCGTTTGGTCCCCTGTACACTGAGGGTAATAAATTCTTTGTATCCTTCCACTGTCTGAGGACAGCCCATAGCTTCTGCCATCATCAGATACTGATGGGTATCCAGCACCACGTTTTTGTACTTGTCTTCCCTCATAAAATCTTTCCAGGCTTTCAGCTCAAAGGCATCGTGGATCAAATGAATCTGGAATATCTGGCCCGTCACATATCCAAAGAACTTCATACTTTTGTAAGGATCTACACCCCTTTTTCCGGAACATACCGTCTCGAATATTCCTGTTGCGGACGTCCGGATTTTCTGGACCGGGAAGTTCTGAACACTTCCCTGCTCCAAGTACTCCTGGATCTGGGAACGCAGACCTGTCCGCCTCTGGTCCTTATAAACGGCAGCTTCTCCTATGTCGCAGGGTCTGTGGAAAACCGCCGCTTTCTTTTAGGGCCTTTTCGTCTTGCTTCTCAGATTCCTGCAAAATATACCCAGGAAGTCCCACCGGTTTCCGGCGCCTGGCTTTCCTCACTTTCCATTTGTAGCCTGTCTGTTCTGTCTGCAAATGTCCTGCTGCTGTATAACCTGTTTACTGCTGTTCCTCTTACTGAGGAAGAATGGATCGCCGAAAACTGCCCGCAGAACTATACCAACTTTGAACTGGAAGAAAATTTTTCCCGGCAGGCTTTCTCCAACAGAGAAATGCAGATCCGGCATAACCCTTACGACCAGGAATTAAGAGAATTCGGCAGCATTGAAAAAGGAGATGTGGAAGGACTGATGAAAAGCTGGGAGGGTATTTCCATGAAGCAGTTTATCCTCCGGGAAAAGATCAGGCTCTGCAAAAATATGCTCACTTATTCTCCATATTCCTATAGTGCCATAGCCGCCTATTTAGGCTTTTCCTCTCAAAGCCATCTTGGAAAACTTTTTAAAAAAGAAACCGGCATGACCCTTGGGGATTACCGGCTGAAATACGGAGTAAAAAAACTCTGGGGCGCAGAAGGCAGATGGTAAATATACATAGACCTGTACGGCCTTTCTGCTTTCTTCTTTGCAGCCCAGAGTTTTACTTAAACATTTTTTCTTATTTTCGTTATTCTCTTACATCAGATCTTCCGGAACTTTCGGAAGTCCGGCAAATCCGGCTTCCAGGTCTTCATCTGTAGGAATATAATCCGTCATTGTTCCATTGTTAAAGCTTTCATAAGCATACATATCAAAATAACCAGTTCCTGTCAGACCAAAGACAATTGTTTTCTCTTCTCCGGTCTCTTTGCACTTTTTCGCCTCATCCAAGGCCACCTTAATAGCGTGTGCGCTCTCCGGTGCAGGAAGGATTCCTTCCACTCTTGCAAACTCCTCTGCCGCTGCAAATACTGAGGTCTGCTCTACAGCTCTTGCTTCCATGAGACCGTCGTGGTAAAGCTGGGATAAAATAGCGCTCATTCCATGGTAGCGGAGACCGCCTGCATGGTTGGCAGAAGGAATGAAATTGCTGCCCAGTGTATACATCTTCTGAAGAGGAGTTACCATACCTGTATCACAGAAATCATAAGCAAATTTTCCCCTTGTAAAGCTTGGACAGGACGCAGGCTCTACGGCTATGATCTGATAATCCCGCTCTCCTCTCAGCTTTTCTCCCATAAAAGGTGAGATCAATCCGCCCAGGTTTGAACCCCCTCCGGCACAGCCGATGATCATATCCGGAACAATCCCATATTTATCAAGGGCTGTTTTGGTTTCCAGTCCGATCACTGTCTGATGGAGAAGCACCTGATTAAGAACACTTCCCAGCACATAGCGGTATCCTTCCTGATGGGTGGCTCTCTCCACAGCTTCAGAGATAGCGCATCCAAGACTTCCGGAAGTTCCGGGATGTTCTTTTAAGATTTTCCTGCCGATTTCTGTAGTGTCGGAAGGAGATGGCGTCACAGAAGCCCCGTAAGTCCTCATAACCTCTCTTCTGAAAGGTTTCTGCTCATAAGAACACTTTACCATATACACCTGGCAGTCCAGATCCAGATAAGCGCATGCCATAGAAAGAGCCGTTCCCCACTGTCCTGCTCCGGTTTCTGTGGTCACGCCCTTCAGCCCCTGCTTTTTCGCATAATAAGCCTGGGCAATGGCAGAATTCAATTTATGGCTTCCGCTGGTATTATTTCCCTCAAACTTATAATAGATCTTCGCCGGAGTCCCCAGTTTTTTCTCCAGACAGTAAGCTCTCACCAGTGGAGAAGGACGGTACATTTTATAAAAATCCTGGATTTCCTGGGGAATATCAATATAAGGAGTGGTATCGTCCAGCTCCTGCTTTACCAGCTCGTCACAAAAAACCTGTCCCAGTTCTTCAGCAGTCATAGGTTTCATAGTAGCCGGATTTAACAGAGGCGCCGGTTTGTTTTTCATATCTGCTCTGAGATTGTACCACTGTTTTGGCATCTCGCTTTCTTCGAGATAGATTTTGTAAGGGATTTCTTTACTGTTGGCCATAATATTTTCTCCTTTCTTTTACTGACGGCCGTTTCCTGTCCGTCTCAATACCGCAAAGCGATAGAAATCTTATTTCAATCCGGGCGTCCCGCCTTGGCAGGCTTTTATTCCACAGAGCCTTTTTTAGAAAATAAAAAAACTCCTGCCCAGGAAACAATTTCTGTTCCATGGGACAAGAGTCTAAATCCTGCGGTGCCACCCAAATTGATATTTTCATATCCGCTTAACGCATACTTCATATGCTCATTTTATAACGGAGTTTTCTCTCCGGCTCGCATACTGTAAGTTCCGCTCGCCCTCAGAAGCCCATTCCTCTCTGCCACTGATACTGCACTTCCACCGCCTGCAGCTCTCTGTATCCAGTTATCGCCCGAAAGTACTTGCTCTTCTTCAACGGTTTAATCTGATAAATTATTTATAGCATATATTTCAGCGATATGTCAACCTGTTTCTGTATTAACGGTCAAAAACCCGTATCTTATAAGACTTCCGGAAAGTATCTGAAGGACCCAGCTTCAGGATCCCCGGTTTTTGGGAAATTTCTCCAGAAAAATCATGATCATCACAGCGGCCCATCCATGGCTCCAGGCAGACAAAGGGGGCGCCCGGAACTGACCAGATACCGAAGTTTGTAAAATCCCTGCACTCCAGGGAAACATAAGGTGTTCCGTCCGGGTATCCCAATGCAGCCCACTGAACCTGCCCCTCATCAAAGAGCTGGGCATCTTTATCAAACATATGGGCTTCGATATCACAGCCATAGTATTCCCCGTATTTTTTCAGTATAAGAGGATAAGAAGAGGAAGGATCCGCCGTACCTTCCCCGGGACAGATCAGCTTATACTCCAGTCTATCTGGGACCTCAAACAACAGTTTATAATCTGTCTGGACAGTATTTTCCAATACAGGTACCCGAAATGCCGGGTGGCCTCCTATGGTAAAATACATAGTCTCCTGCCCCTGATTCTTCACTTCCCACTTTACCTGTAATGCTCTGCCGGAAAGTGTGTATCCGATCTTCAGTTCAAAGGCAAAGGGAAAATATTCTCTGGTTTTTTCCGTATCTTTCAGGGAAAATACCAGTTCATCATCCTTTTCCAGCACACAGGTAAATTCCATGTCCCTTGCAAAGCCGTGCTGTTTTGTATCGAATCTCTTGCCTTTCCAGAGATAAAAATCTCCGCTGTGTCTCCCTACATTGGGAAAAAGCACGGGGGCACGCCTTCCCCAGTATTTTTTATCTCCCTGCCAGAGGACCTCTTTTTCCATTCTTTTGTCATAAATACTTTGCAGCTCCGCTCCCAGGGGGGATACTTTTACCGTTAGTTCCTCATTTTCTATCTGATACATTCTTATTCACTCCTCTCCCTAAATCGCTTCCTTAAATCTTTACTTCTGATAGATTTCCCGGCTCAGCCGGTCAGTAAATTCCTCCTGGAGATTTAAGTCAAACAAAATCTGAAGCAGCCCGAACCGGTTCCGCAGATCTTTTGCATAATAAATACCTCTGGAAAATACCTGTTCTGATACGTTGATCTGGTCCGGGTAATAGGGTGCTTCCATAGATTTCAGGATTTCAATGATCTCCTCCGCTCCCGGAAGCTCATCGATCACCTGAAAGATTTCTTCTTCATGTTCCTGGAAAGCCGCTCTTCTCCGGAGTACCTCCTGATCAGAGTTCTTGCCTATCTTTTTCTCCAGTTCAAGGACTCCAGGCGCAGCAGGCCCATAAGCCTCTTCTATTTTCTCTGCCCACAGATCATAATCAAAGGAAGGCGCTTCCAGAGGAAAGAGGAAATCTCTTTTCTCCTTCAGCATTTCGTAAAGCCGGATAGACATAACTGTTCCAATTCCCACTTTGGTACCGTGGAGGGGATCCGGCTGTCCATCCAGGAGAAACATCATTTCCCAGTAATGAGACATATGGTGCTCACTTCCTGAAGCAGGCCTGGAGTTGCCAATGTAACTCATGGCAATACCGCTTAACACAAGACCCTCCATAATAGCTCCAATGGCTTCTTTATCTCTTTTTGCCGCTTTCCGGGCATTCTCAGCTACTTTTTGAATAGACTTGCGGACAAGTTCCATGATCTCTGTACAGATATATTCGCCGTTAACAATATGTGCAAGCTGCCAGTCTGTAAGACACACATATTTTCCCAGGATATCTCCTGCGCCTGCTGCGATCATATGGAGAGGCGCCTTGGATATGATATCCAGATCTCCAATGATCACCCTGGCCGGACGGGCTTCATAGGTAGTCTTCAGGTGCCGGATGATAAGAGGAGAAACATTGGAGGCATATCCGTCCATAGAAGGAGCTGTGCCTACAATATAATAATCGATCTTCATTTTGAAGCTGACGTAACGACAAAGGTCGTTGATCGTACCGCTTCCAACTCCAATGATCAGATCACAATCATCCGGTACCCGGGTAAAAAGATAGATCAGCGCTTCCTCATCCGGTACAAGTTCTTCCTCCTGATAAACAACCTTTTCAAATGAGTAACCTGCCTGCTGAAGTTCATCATAAACCGCCAGGCCAGCGGCCTGCTCTGTATGGATATCACTGACTACACACAGATTTTTATATGTATGTTTTCCTAAAACCTGGGGCAGACGTCTGATCGCCCCTTCTTCAATAATGATCTCTTCAATATCACAGATATGAGATTTTCCACAACTGCATTGCTTTTCTTTTTGTAAATACTCTTTCCAATCCATGCTTTACTATGACCTCTCTTTTCGTATTTTCCAGTATTCCGGTTTATGAAGACATAAAGCCCGCAGCCTTTTGTCCCGGATATCTTTTAATATAAATATAGCATGAATTTTTTCTCTGTCAAAATAAATAGGAAAATATCAATTCAATCTATTATTAATATTTTGATTTATTAACGCTCTTATTCATGGTTTTTCCCGGTAATTTCTCCATTCGGACATCGATTTCCCCAGGAATCAATTAATTTTCCGTCCCGATATACACAAATAATCTCACAGTGGTTCGCACACTTTCCGCAGGTTACCTCTCTGGTCTTGAAGTCCATATCCGTCACACGGAAATCAAAGGCACCCTCTTTGCCGCTTTCTTTTGCCAGAACTGCAATGCCAAAGGCGCCCATCAGATGACCTTTTTCATCTACAAGTACAGGCATTCCCAGTTCCTCCTCAAACATCTTTACTACACCCTGGTTTTTACTTACGCCCCCCTGGAACACCACCGGAGGAAGGATCTTCTTGCCCTTCGCCACATTGTTCAGATAATTGCCCGCCACTGCTTTGCACAATCCGGCAATGATCTCTTCTCTGGGATATCCTACCTGCAGCTTATGGACCAGATCTGATTCTGCAAAAACCGTACATCTGGCAGCTACAGGCGCTGCTCTTTTCGCTGATAGAGCTATTTTTCCAAAATCTTCAACTTTCACTCCCAATCTGTGGGCCTGGCTGGAAAGGAATGCTCCTGTTCCGGCAGCGCACAAAGTATTCATGGCATAGTCCACTGCGACACCGTTTTCCACACAGATGATCTTAGAATCCTGACCTCCGATCTCCAGGATCGTCCGCACATCCGGATGGATGGTAGTGGTCCCCACTGCGTGTGCTGTGATCTCATTTTTCACCACCTGGGCACCGATCATGGTCCCTACTAATTTTCTGGCACTTCCTGTTGTACCGGAAGCAGCGATTTCATACTCATCTTCATTAAAATTTTTCTGAAGCTCTGTCAAAACCTTCTTTGTAGCTTCTGTAGGATTTCCTTCTGTCCACAGATAACACTCTGCCAGAAATTCATGATTTTCATTAATGATCACACCTTTTGTTGAAATAGATCCTATGTCGATTCCTAAATAAGCTTTTTTCTTCATCGCAGTACCTTCTTCTTTCTTTCCAACATATCATAAAATGCCTCCAGTCTGGTGTCCAGTCCGGTATCGCTGTTCTGGGTATCGTAACTCAGGTACAGAATGGGGATATGATAATCTTTGCTAATATTTTGCAGTATGGGAACTGCATCGATCTCCGGCGTACAGCCAAAAGATTTTACATGTACGATCCCGTCAAAGCCTTTCCTGGCATAGTCCAGGGCAGAATTCACCGTCCAGGTAGTTGTCGGACCCATGTTAAATTTCACATATTCCTGTATCTTAGGCCGCAGAGCTGTTTCTTTGGCCCGGAAGTGGCATTTTGTCACACTCATGTAACGGTATACCGCCGCTCCAAGGCTGCTTAGTTTGTCCTGAAGGTGCTGATTAGCATGTGCATCCATTACCGTATAGTATTCCCCTACCACACCGATCCGGATAGGCCTTTCAGGCATCCGGATCTCCAACCGGTTCATTGCCGATTTTCCCTTCTGATAACCGTTTTTGATTTCTTCCTTTGTTTCTGCGATCTGCATATCCAGGTAAAACTGATCCATAACCTTTCGATAACTGCCCTTCTCTGCTTCATATCCTGCGTTCTGATAGTAGAGAGCCTCCATCTCATCCATATACTCGGCCATCTTAATTCCCTCATACACGCCTGTTATGAATTTGGCAGGTTTCAGATGGGGATTTAATTCCTTTGCCAGCTTCAGCCATTCTTTTTTCTTTCCACCCATATATTCAGCCAGATTAATAAACCGAAAATGATAACCCAGTTCTTTTAAGATTTCATTTTGCAGTTCTCCGTAATAATCCAGCCTGCAAAGTCCCCCTGTCTCTACCACGATATCAGCCCCTGCCTCCAAAGCCTCGATCAGACTTCCCAGAGTGTGCTTAAAAGGAGCGCAGGCATAATCGGGACTGTATTTGCTGCCCAGTTCCACAGTGGCACGGGTTGCCGGAGAAAGCTGAATATACCGAAGCCCCAGGGCCTGCTCTGCAATATAACGGATCGCATAGTCATAATGATGAAACCGGGGAAAAGCGATCTTCTTTCTGTCGTCAATATTAATTTCCATAGCCGCCTGCTTTCTGATATTGGATAATATCTGTAAAACTTTCTATTCGTGTCTCTATTCCTGCCATTCCTTCCTGAGCGTCCAGGGTAAGCTGAAGAACCGGCAGGCTTTTGATCTTTCTCATCAGCATATCATTCACCAGCGCATCCGGACCGCAGGGATAAGCGCTGACCAGTACAATGCCGTCCACTTTGTCTTTAAGGAGCATAATCGCGCCTGTCATCTCCCTGTTCACGATCCAGGGCATTACCTTTGAAAAATGGTAGCTTCTCTTCAATGCGCTTTCCCGGTTAACATAGTCTGTATATAGAACCTTATGGCCCATTTTTTTCAATATATCGCTGATCCCGCAGCCCATATATGCATCATGAAGAACATATGGATGTCCGGCCATGAGAATCTTTGTTCCCTTTTCTTCCAAAATTTTTCCCTGCTTTTTTTCCTGGGACTTAAACCAGTTCTCCTGTGCCTTTTTCGCCTGATTATAAGATTTTTTTATCTCTTTTCTGGTCTTTCCCAGACTCAGACCCAATTCCATATAAACTTTTTCTTCTTTTGTATGATCGTACCAGTCATAGCTGACCGTTAAGATCTTTACAGAACTTCCTCTGAAAATATTTTCAACCAGGTCGGGGAGGGACTGATACCGGGTACACATTTTTTCTTTGGTCTCGTAACCGCCCATGCGTGGCACAAAAACCGCATCACACTTTCCTATCAATTCCTTTACATGTCCAAGATAAATCTTAAAAGGGAGGCAGGTTTCATCAATGGCAAGCTGTACGCCTTCCTCCAGAATCCTTCTGTCACTTTTTTCGCTGACTGCACATTGATATCCCAGATTTTCAAAAAAATTTTTCCATAGTATACCATCTCTATAGAGCATCAGCCCTCTGGGAATTCCGATCACCTGAATTGCCATAGCTTTTCCTCTTTTCTGTCCTTAAACAAACCGGTCCGCTCAAAAAGAGCGAACCGGAAAAATGTAATAATCATACCTATACCACATAGCGGAGAGCCAAGAGAGCGCTATGCTCATCTGCCGACCGCTGACGATACTAGTATAGTATACCACCGGAGTTCTCTGCTGAAAAGTAAAAACGCAAAAAGAATGCAAACTTGACATGAAAAATTGAAGTTCCTATAATAATCCATGGTATGTAGTGTTATAAAATATTGAAAGAAGGTACAGATAAAAATGACAAAAGAAAAAAGAAACGCGGCCAGTCTGGTAAAACGATATCTGTTTCTGTGTGTGGGACTTTGTATCATGGCATTTGGTGTCGCCTTCTCCATAGAAGCCAATTTAGGGACCTCTCCCATTTCCAGTCTTCCCTATGTCACCAGCCTTCTGACTCCCCTGTCAGTTGGCAATACTACAATCATTATGCACTGCGTATTTATCCTGATCCAGATACTGATCCTGAGAAAACGTTATGATCTGGTGCAGCTGATGCAGCTTCCGGTAGCCTTTCTCTTTGGTTATCTCACAGATTTTGCAGTCTGGGCTCTAGACAAAGTTACGTATAAGACTTACTGGCAGCAATGGCTCCTGTGCATAATCGGGATCCTTCTGGTAGCCATAGGGGTAAGCTTTGAAGTCACTGCAAATGTAGTAACCCTTGCAGGGGAAGGTGTTGTGCTGGCCATATGTAAAGTGTGTCCTGTAAAGTTCGGTTATATGAAGGTAGGCTTTGATGTGACCCTTGTGGTGATCTCCTGCATCTTGTCGCTGGTTTTCCTGGGAGGACTCCACGGCGTACGGGAAGGGACAATTGCGGCAGCGATCTTTGTAGGTTTGATCGCAAAAGAAATAAACCGACCTCTGAAAAAATTTGAAGAAGCATTTCTGTGCTGATCGATCCAGAATAAAACCTTCTATAACTGCCGGGGATAAGAGGTACTGCCTCTTAAGATCAAACGGGGTTCATACTCAATATGATAGATCATTCCCTGACTGCTTTTATCCCGGTTCTGCTTTCGCCCCTCTATTTTCTTTAAAAGGATCTCACAGGCATTTTCCCCTTTCTTAGGGGTAAAATGCTCTACTGTGGTCAGATCGATCCCCCTGAGTCCGGAAAACAGAAGATTGTCACATCCCAATACCGAAATATCCTCCGGTATACGATAGTGTCTGTCCAGCAGGGCATCCCGTATGCCAAGGGCAACCATATCATTGGTCCCTGCCACGGCTGTAATATCCGGAATCTCCATTACAAGAGAAGACGCAAGTTCATATCCGGTCTTATATTCCATATCAACTTCCTGGAACATAACGTCCATTTCTTCAGGAAGACTTCTCACATAAACACTTTCCCTGTATCCAGCTTCTTCAAATGCCCGGCAAAAGCCCCGGATCCGCGCCCTTCTGGCCGACTGTCTCTGAGTAAGAGGTGTGGAAAGAAAGGCCACTTTTCGATGTCCCAGCTTAAGCAGATGTTCCGCAAGGATCTTTCCCATTCGTTCACTGTTTAATTCCACCATATCTATTCCCCGCACCGCGTCCTTTTCCCCGATGAGGATCACCGGGATCTTTCCTGAAATTTCACGGACAAGTTCCGGAAAACTGGGGGTAAATGTAAAGATAATCCCGGAGGGATTTAATTTCTCTATTTTTTTCAGATATTTTTCTTCTGTCCCGTAGTCCCTTCCTGTATTGCAGAGAAACACATCATAACGGTTTTTCTTTGCGGTTTTCTCAATTCCCTGAAGCAGAGAAAAATAATAGGGATTAGTCAGATTGGGACATAAGACAAAAATCGTTCCCAGCATTTGGATCCTTGGCTTTTTCTGCTTTCTTTCCATGGAATACCCAAGTT
>ERZ1090865.1794-NODE-1795-length-10283-cov-20.018283_pt1 | contig 10283 bp, 7 predicted proteins | sample MGYA00478478_ERZ1090865 | MGnify/ENA primary metagenome ERZ1090865 (study PRJEB33644, sample SAMEA5815715) | chicken gut metagenome | biome: Chicken; feature: Gastrointestinal Tract; material: Caecum | place: Ireland | collected 2019-01-01 | study: A study of... | reverse complement strand
CAAACTGGTACATCTGTGAATCGGAGATTCCGCTGGCCGACTTTGCCAAGGTCGAATTCCTGGACCAAGACGGGCTTTATAAGGAAGCGCATCAGATTCCTGGCTTCTCGCTCGAGGATGTGGCGCCGGAGTTGTTCGCGTAAGAAGATTCATTAAAACTAAGTAGGCTTTGTACTAACCCGGTATACCCATGAGGTATGCCGGGTTTTTCAAATTATAACGCATAACGGAAATACTCTTATGCTTGTTGAAGATATCTTTGATGATTAGCATAGTCATACAAGAGCCGTGTAATATCGGAAAGAATACTATTAGTACTAACCTCCCATCTCGTGAATTCTTGTTGTTCTACTCCTGCATGAGCATTTCCATGTGCAATAGAATTCCTCCTATTTACAAGTGCGTCAATTGGTCGTTGATACTGTTCAAACATATCTACCGGCAATCCAATTTTATACAAATTCTTCTGCAAAACAACATACCACAAATTGGATTCAGTATCAATCACTGTATCCTCTATTCTCAGTGTCGTATTTTGAATTTCCTCTAGTTGTTCAATAAAATCGACTCGTCTATAAAAGCGATGCAGTGCAGTATCATCTGGAAGAGCTCGATGGAAAACCTCACATTTTCTATCTAGATTTTCATAAGCAAGGAACTCTTTATGCATACCTGCAACTCTTAAACCAGAAATAACATCTTTGCGGCGAAGATGTTGATCGTTTATATATTGTATATATGTTTGTAAAGCAATTTTAATATACCCTTCCATGTGAGAGTACAAAATTAAAACCAAGCTTTTTCGATATCTCTTTTTATCATTTTCATCCAAAATATTATTAAGCTGATTTTTAAAGAAGGCCAGTTCTTCTTGTCGCCACTGTAACTCACCTTCCAATGCAGCACGAAATTCATCTGCCGTCAAGGACTTTTCGAACTCCTTCCGTAAACAAATCAATCCTTTTTTTTACTCCATTTACACTACCGGTTTTGTAAGATTGTAATTCCGTTCCATACTTTATTTGGCAAATACAGTCTTTAATTTTTTGTCCATCAGGATATTCTTTTATTTTTTCAATTAATCCAGCAAGTGGAACGGCAATCCCATCAAAATAATAAAGGACAAATTCATTTCTTATTGTCCCATTTGAGGTCTTTCCTGAAAAAGCTTCTTCACCAAACTGCTGGTTAATAAATTGGAATGTATCTTGAAAAATTTTTTTCTCTTTTGCAAAGTCAAAATATCCTGGATCCACAGTCATTTTTTCAAGATATCTTGTTAAATACTCTGTTACAGGATATCTATAGCTATCCATATCATTTTTCATTGCAAAAAATCTAAGAACAAGTTCTTGATCATATTTTGTATTCAATTTCTCAGTGCCAACTCGTTTAATAACATTTTTAAAATTTTCGTCTCTACTGCATTCCTCAAGGAAATTAATAGCTTGAGACCCCAATAGTCTAATCGTGCAATTTCTTATCTCTTGTGCTGATAAAAGCTCTCCACCAGTATTAAGACGTTTAAACATATGATATTTTAAGGAAGTCTCGCTTTCCTTTTTTATAACTTCCATTCGTACAAAACTTCTTTTAATTTTTATTTGAAGTGCTTTGGGCAACGCCTCAAAATTAAGCCCATTTAAATCTGGAACAATATCGCATCCTTGAAGAGTTAAAAAGTCCTCTTGAGCATCACCAAGTTTTTCACCTCTAAAATGCAGATAGCTCGATATCCTCTGTAACCCATCGATAAGTTCATATATACCTTCCTCTGTTTCAATTACGAAAATCGGGGGAACTGGCATTTCCAAAATCAGTGACTCTACAAACCTCGATTGTTTTTCTTCTCCCCAACGAAATAAGCGTTGATAATCTGGAGAAATTGTAAGTTCTCCATCTTTGTACATATCATATAGTTCATTAAACGAAACATCTAAGCTCTTCGTCCGAATTTGAATGATTTGATTGTCAACATTTTCAATTAGATTTTCAAACGCCATATTCAAGCCACCTTTCTGTTATCGTGACATTTTTAAGACCAATATAAATAGTCCGTTTGGATTTTTATGTGTTTTATAAAACGATATAATCATATTACTTCTGCTTGACTTCATGTTATGCAATAAATTTCTAACTCTGTTTTAATCTCTCATACAGCACAGCTCCAACTGTCTCCATGACCTGCCGCATCATGTCAGGATCAGAAAAGAGCTTTACGAAGAAGCTGTCATTCTGCTCATAGCGGGCAGCAGCCATATTGGGAAAGTCCTTTTCAAACAGCAGCATGAACGTTTTGCGGTCATTGTTTTGAGCATAACTATGCCACTTGTCCTGGGCGGCATAGTCGTTCTCCATTTGGAGCAGGACCTTGTCCATCTCGGTAAAGTTCGTGCCGTACTTCTCGTTGATCTTATCAATGATAACCGTCAGCGGGTCCCGCTGTTTCTCTCTCCGGCCTGCCTCGCCAGTGATTGGCCGGAAGCCCTCCGGAGTGCTTTCCAGCTGGATTCCGCCCTCAAAGTCCTTTTCCAGCCGATAGTACTCCAGGAGGACTTTGTCATCAACATACACCTTGTCCCGTCCGCCCTTGGGCAGCATGGTATAAAGGAATTTCGCGTAGACACTGAACTTATGAATTTCCTTATCAAACAGGCGGCATACCTGCGTGATAAAAGCATAGATTCGGTTAAATCGAGCCAATGTGGACTTGAAAAGTTCCTGCTTTTCTTCCTCCAGAGCCTCAAAACGATCCAGAGCGGGGCGGATCGTTCCCTGCAGCTTGCCCAAGTCCCCTGGTCCCTGTTCTTTATCAGTATAGAAAATTTCTGCGAAGCGGTCAATCTCCAACTGCTGATAAACGCGAAACTCATCCAGGGTATTTTTCAGGTCATAGATAACGTTGGGGTCTGTCTCCTCTTCCAGGACCGTTTCTTCATAATAAGGCTCAAACGCCTTGCGGATGTCTTCCGCGGAATTGACGAAGTCCAAGACGAATGTATCTACCTTTCCCCGCATCGTACGGTTCAGGCGGGACAAAGTCTGAACGGCCTTCACACCAGACAGTTTCTTGTCTACAAACATCGTGTGCAGCAGCGGCTCATCAAAGCCAGTCTGGTACTTTTCTGCCACGATCAGCATCCCATATTCATCGGTATGGAAGGCTGCAGGAAGTGCTTTCTCCTTGATGGTTTTGCCCGTTTTAGTGGTGTTGAGTTTCTCCTCGGTATAGGTGATGCCATTGTCCTCCACTTCTCCCGAAAAGGCAACCAGAACATCCAGGTCCGTATAGCCTTTTTCTTCGATTTGACGCTTGAACTCAAGCAAATAACGCACCGCATGGAGACGGGACGGGGTCACAATCATAGCCTTGGCGTGACCGCCAATTTTGTGCCGGGTCACATTGCGGAAATGCTCCAGCATGACCGTCGTTTTCTGGGAAATATTGTGCGGGTGAAGGGTCTCAAACTGCCGGATGGCGCGGACGCCGGCGGCCGTATCCAGCTCCGGGTCGTCGGGGATGGACTTGGCGATTTTGTAGTACATCCGGTAGGTCATGTAGTTTTGCAGCACGTCCAAGATGAAGTGCTCCTCGATGGCCTGCCGCATCGAATAAATGTGGAAGGGGTGATACTTTCCGTTGGCATCCCGCCGGCCGAACATCTGCAGCGTCTTATCCTTGGGGGTCGCTGTGAAGGCAAAGAAGGACAGGTTCTCCTGAACTCCCTGGGCGGCCAGCTCCTCCAGCAGCTTGTCCTCGTCATCTTTCCGGGCCTCTTCGGCGGCGGCTTCTTCGGCGGCGTATTCTTCCAGAACCTTATCGGTATCCGCCAGCGCCCGCTTGAGCTTGCGGGCCGCGTCGCCAGTCTGGGAGGAATGGGCCTCGTCCACGATGATGGCAAAGCAATTGTTCCCCGAGCGCACTTCCTTATAAATCACCGGGAACTTCTGCAGGGTGGTGATGATGATCCCCACCCCGTCGTTGATGGCGTCCCGCAGCTGTGCGGCGTTTTTGTCAATCTTCTGGACAACGCCTTCTACATGGTCAAACTGGTATACGGTGTTTTGCAGCTGGCTGTCCAGCACACGGCGATCGGTGACAATGATGACCGACTGAAAAATTTTCTCGTCCTGGTCATTGTGCAGGCTGGACAGACGGTAAGCCAGCCATGCAATGGAATTGGATTTGCCGGACCCGGCACTGTGCTGAATCAGGTAGTTGTGCCCCGCCCCGCGGGCCCGCACATCGGCCAGCAGCTTTGTCACAACGTCCAGCTGATGATACCGCGGGAAAATCATCCGTTCGCTCGTTACCGCGCCGGTTTTGTCATCCCGGTTTACCTGCAAGTGCATGTACTTATGCAGGATTTCCAACAGGCGATCCTTGCAGAGCACCGATTCCCACAGATAAGCTGTGTCGTAGCCGTCGGGGCTGATGGGATTCCCCTTGCCGCCCACCTTTCCGGCGCCGTTGCTACCCTGGTTGAAGGGCAGAAAATAGGTCTTTTCCCCTTCCAGACGGGTGGTCATGTAAACATTGCTCAGGTCCACTGCAAAGTGTACCAGAATCCGCTTGCCAAACTCGAAAATCGGGTCTTTGCTGGCCCGGTCCAGCTTGTACTGCTCAATCGCATTGGCGGTGTCCTGTCCGGTGAACTGGCACTTCAGTTCCATGGATACCACCGGAATGCCGTTGACAAACAGCACAATATCAATGCTGTTTTCGTTGTGGAGGGAGTAATGCAGCTGCCGGGTGCAGTGCAGGATGTTGGCCGCATACTGGGCCTGGGTGGTCTCATTGATTTTGGTTTCCGGCTTCCAAAACACGGCCCGGAACTTGATGCCCCGGTCGGTGAAGCCCTGCCGCAGCACCTTCAGCAGCCCCACCATCTTCACTTCCCGGCAAAAGCGATCCACGATCTGCCTCTCACTGTCGGCACCATAGATTTTCTCAAACCGCTCCCACGCTTTGGGCTGGCTTGTCCGCACAAACTGCAGAAAGGCGCCCACATCCAACGCCTTCTCCCGGTCAAAAGCCCTGGGGTCCCCTTTCTGATACCCGCCCTCTGTAACCAAATATTCCTCGATGTCCTGTTCAAAGCGTTTTTCTTTTACGTCGAAGTCGGGCATGGTGGTTCCTCCTTATCTAGGTTTAAGTTGTTTTACAATGTTTTTGCACACAATATCTGTATTATCGCAGAACAATCTGCCTTCTGTTATTCCAAAGACTTCAAGATTTGATAATATGTTTCTTTTTTGATCTTTTGGTATAACAATTCTTTTCATAATATTTTTATGATCTTTGGGAATTGGATCTATAATCTGCTCAAATGCAAGTGTTCCATCATCTGCTGTGATTATTCTGTTATGGAACAAAATATATCGTCCACTTTGCATTTCTTGCCGCATCGTTCGTATCGGTGCATATACAAACATTATACCTGAACAACAATCGCATATCCACTGTGCTTCCTGCTCACTTGTTTTGTATATATTTTTTAACATTGTGGTCTGTTCCAAAAAATAAGGTTGTTTAACAATTTTTTCATAGAACGAATCCAGCCGATTCCATGTAGCATTCGCAAACCGATATGTATCTGCAATTGCGTTCCTAATTGGGTAAGCTCCTATATCTTTATCGTTTTCTTTAAAAACAATAACTTCACCATCACTATCGTCCTCATTACACGCAAAAAACAAAGCTACCAATGCATTTTCTGTTACATCCAAAAGCCTTGTCGGTATTCCATGGTGTTGTAATAATGCCAAAATCTCGATTGGTGACATATTTTCTCTAAAAATATCTGGCATTCTATATTTTGCCATTTCAATTAAATTTCTTTCTTGATTTAGGATGGAAATCGAAACAGATGAAGTTCTATCCCTGGCAATGGATGGCAAAATCTCATAGTCTACATTTGCTTGTCCTCGAAACAATAGTTTCTCAAACGCAATCGACTGGTCATTATATATTTTCGCTTTTTCAAGGCATACTTCATGTACATATTCTTCTAAAGAAGACACTTTGGCTAGATTCAAAATTTCACCTCCTTCTTTCCTGTTACAACCTCATATATAAGAGATTTTTTATAAGCAACTAATCTGTCTATCATTGCTTCTTTTTGTTTGATGATACTGTCAATATGCGGAAGATGCATAGCTATTGTTTTACAAATATTTATTTGCTCCTCGACCGGAGGAAGTGTCACATTAAAATCTGCAATAAGTGCACCACTTAGGTTTGGCTGTCCACTGCCATTTGCTTTTTCTCGAATTGCATCATATGCCCCCATTAAGAATAGCCATAAATAGCTAACAGTAATATCTTTGGAGTATATCGTAATTCCCGCACAAGCCTGATTTGTTGCACTTGGAATTTTAAGAAGGGCTGTCATACCTCTTGTTTTTCCTTGTCCATACATAGCAACTAAAATAGTGTCTACAGCAAAAACTTTCGCCGATGAATTTTCCAACGCCAACTCTGTTATTTTCTCTTCGGTTTCATACAGTTCACTATTTTGCAATTCACCTGTTTTTGCCCAATTGATAGAACCATTCCAATATTCGGGATGTGAGCGATCTGGTGTACCACCACTTGCAATAGTCGCAAGATATTTTATTTTTGGCACTTTCCAATGTTCCGGTACCTTCCCAATCCACTCCACCCCGCTGTCTTTCATGGGCACATTGGGGTCAAGGCCCTTGGTAACGGCCTCGGTGATAACGGACAGTTTGTATTCTTTCAGCTTTTCGATAATTTGCTGCTGTTTGGCGATGATGGCATCAATTTGGCTGCACTTGCGGTCGAGATAAGAAGCAATATGCTCCTGTTCATCCAAAGGAGGTACAGGAATTAAACTATTAGCAAAATCATCGTACTGAATGTTTTTCCCATCACGAATTCCAACAGTCAGTGAATTCATCTTCTTAATAAATCCATCTGACTTAAACATTAGTCGATAATATGGATGATATACTGGTTTTATATTATAAAATACCTGATAGGCAGGAGAACAAACACCTTCGTATTGTGAAAACTCAAATCCTCCCTGAAAGCTACGAAGACTTATCACATAATCGTCTTTATGTACAGTGCGAAACTGCTGAAGATCTGCATTTTCTTTTACCTGCACTACACCTTCTACCTCTGATTGGGGAAGCATTCCATATTTTTGGGTTGCCGCCAGAAGCGTTATATCTTGATTACCTTTCGTTAGTCGCTGTGAAAAAAGAGTTTTCGCACGCTGTACTTTCCAATTCTCCGGGATTTTGCCAATCCACTCAATCCCGCTGTCCTTCAATTTCCTCATAGCTTACCTCTTTTAGAAAGGAAACAACCTTGTTATTCATATTAACTATAACAGGATAACTCAGGATTTCCGACATAGGCATTATGCAAGATATATTTTCCAGGCTGCCAATATTCAATGTATATGTTTCCTCTTTTACTTTTGAATCCATTAAATAGTATTCTATGCCATTTTGCATTTTTATTGTCGAAATATGCTTGAAAGGCACTCGTACACAAAACCTAAATTCCTGCTGGTTCTGAAAGCTCGTTCTTTTATAGAAAGAAGGATGTCTTTTAGAACATCCCATTATAAAATCAGCTCCTATTTGTTGCAATTCTTCGGGTGTCCGGTATTCAGCATCTGAACAATACAGAGCTAATCCTTCTTTTTCACAGGCTTTGCTTACCTGTTCAACAAATTGTGCTGGACTTAGTATTATCAACGCATAAGATGATGCAAAATCAGATAATGCTTTTCTAACATCGGCTGTCAGGCAAAGTATATAAATACCCTCTTGAAGTTTCCCGCAGTTCATTTTATTGTAACGGAAAAAGCATTTTATAAATGTATTGCCCATCATAATTCTAGGGTTACGAATATCTGAAAATCCAAGCTGCGAAAAAGGAAAACCGTTGTTTCCAGTTGCCGGTATAGATCCATCAAAGGGATCACTCCTTGCAGTATCCTTACCATCAAGCCCCTGATAATAAAGGCTACTCCTCATAAAGAACTCTCCTTTTTGGAGCCGTTCCAGATATTCTTTGTCATCGACACGAATCATCGGCAATTCAAACATTGAACACTTCCTCCAATGCTCCATCCAGTTCCTTCTCAATGGCCAGAATTTCCTGCTTGATCTCTTCCGAAGGCCTGGGGGCTTCGTATTTGTAGAAATAACGGGTGAAGGGAATCTCGTAGCCCACCTTGGACTTTTTCTCGTCGATCCAGGCATCCGGCGCAAAGGGCAGAACTTCCCGGGCGAAATAGGTCTGGATGTCCTCCTTCAGGGGCACGTTCTCAGTGTCCCGGAGGGCGGGGTCGGGCTGGGGCTTGCCTTTCTTGAGCACCGGCTGGCTGTTCTCGTCCTTCAACGGCCGCTCCACCGTGATCTTGGTGTAGCCGAAGTCGGCGGTGTCGAAGATCTTGCTGATCTCACTTTCGACAAAGTCGCCATACAGCCTGGTAATTTCGGCAATGGCGCTCTCCGGGATGTCGTTGCGCTTGTTGCCCAGGGCCTTGCGGCGCTTCTCATAAAGGCCATTGGCGTTGATAAGCTGGACCTTGCCCTCCCGCCGGGTACCGGCCTTCTTGTTGGACAGCACCCAGATGTATGTCGCAATGCCGGTATTATAGAAAATGTCGTTGGGCAGGGCGATGATGGCTTCCAGCAAATCATTTTCCAGGATATAGCGGCGTACCTCAGAAGGGCCGCTGCCGGCGTCACCAGTAAACAGGGGCGACCCATTATGGATGATGGCAATGCGGCTGCCGCCGTTCTGGGGTTCCTTCATTTTGGAGATAGCGGTCAGCAGGAACAGCATCTGTCCATCACTGGCAGCAGGCAGACCAGGACCAAACCGTCCGGCAAAGCCCTTTTTGGCCTCGGCTTCCACGGCGGCCTTCTCGTTCTTCCACTCACGTCCGAAGGGCGGATTCGAGAGGATGTAATCAAACGTCTGCCCGGCAAACTGATCGTCGGAGAGGGTGTTGCCATCCTTGATGAAGTCAGCGTTGTTGCCCTTGATGAGCATATCTGCTTTGCAGATGGCGAAGGTCTCGTCGTTCAACTCCTGGCCAAAAGCCATCAGCTCGGCAGAGGCGTTCAAGCGATGCAGATATTCCTCTGCCACCGAGAGCATGCCGCCGGTGCCGCAGGCGGGGTCATAGATGGTCTTGACCACATTCTTGCCAGACAAGATTTCATTGTCATCATAAAACAGGATATTTGCCATCAGCTGGATCACTTCGCGCGGGGTATAATGCTGCCCGGCGTCCTCGTTGTGAGACTCAGAGAACCGGCGGATGATTTCCTCAAAGATATACCCCATCTCAAGATTGGAAATCACGTCCGGGTGCAGATTTGCCTTCGGGGTGGTAAATTCCTTGATGACAATATAGAGGATTCCCTTATTGGCCATGGTGGTGATCTGACCATCAAACTTGAAGTTTTCAAGGATATCCCGGACGTTCTCAGAAAAACCATTCAGGTAATCCCGGAAGTTTGCCTCGATATTGTCAGGGTCATCCAGCAGCCGTTCAAAGGTAAACTTGCTGGTATTATAAAAGGCTTTGCCTGAAGCTTTTCGCAGCAAAACATCCCGCATGGGCAGTGTCTTCACCTGCTCGAATTTCTCCAAAACTGCGTCCTTGGTATCAGCCAGGATGCAGTCGAACCGCCGGATCACGGTCAGCGGCAAAATCACTTCTCCGTACTCATGGGGCTTATAGACGCCGGTCAATTTATCTGCAATCGCCCAGATCAGGGCGGCTTTTTCGCTTATATTTGCGCTCAGGCTCATGGTTGTATTTTCCTTTCCAGAATAACTTCTATTACCATTTTATCATATCAGTACCAAAATACAACTTTATTTGATTTTAGTAACCTGTTTGCATCTTTTCTGAGCATACTCCACCAGTGCTCTGGCATTGCTCCCCGGCTGCCAGGCGTAGGCGATCAAGTAATCCATATGATCCGCAACGTATCGGTTTGCTGCGACAATAGCTGCCCTGTAGGGCACTTTCTCCATACCAGGAGGATAGAACAAACTGTCAAAGCCCTCCGGCTTCTGGATAGGCCTCTTTGCTGGATGATAAGGAAGCAGCAGCGTCAGCTCCACTTCCGGGTGCCGAACCTTCGACTCTTTCACCGCCCTGGCAGCAAGGCTGTCAAACCTGCCATAATGCCCTACAATGAATTCACCTACCCCAAGTTCTGCGATATGGCGCTCCACTTCAGCCAACAATGCCGGGTAAATGGTATCCGGGGCATCT
>ERZ1090865.1787-NODE-1788-length-10308-cov-10.002828_pt1 | contig 10308 bp, 8 predicted proteins | sample MGYA00478478_ERZ1090865 | MGnify/ENA primary metagenome ERZ1090865 (study PRJEB33644, sample SAMEA5815715) | chicken gut metagenome | biome: Chicken; feature: Gastrointestinal Tract; material: Caecum | place: Ireland | collected 2019-01-01 | study: A study of... | reverse complement strand
CTGCTCAAAGCCCAGGAACTTGATGATGGACAGGTTGACGCTGGGATGGAACCGCAGGCCGCCCTTGTAGGGACCGATGGCAGAGTTGAACTGCACACGGTAGCCGCGGTTGACCTGGACCTTGCCTTTGTCATCCACCCAGGGCACGCGGAACATGACCACGCGCTCGGGCTCCACCATGCGCTCGATCAGGCCGGCCTTCTCGTATTCGGGATGGGCGGCGATGACGGGCTCCAGGCTTTCGAGGACTTCCTCGGCTGCCTGCAGAAACTCCTTCTGCTCGGGGTTGCGCTGGACCAGGCCGTCGTAGACGCCCTTGAGGTATTCATTGGTAATGGACATGAAACACTCTCCTTTATTTCTATTTCTTAACACCTCCTCTATGGTAGCACCCGGGACCCATTTTTTCAAGTTTTTTGTGTGGAATTTTAATTTTTTTGTGTATTTTGGTAAGCCGTTCTCCCTTTTTCCAAAACAATTTAAAGGTCAGGGGCCGTCACCGGGGTATAGTCGGTACTGCCCTGCAAGAAGGCTTCGGCGGCGATAAGACCGTAGACGTACACCGGACCACCGTATTCGTCCTGCTGCCGTGCTGTCCGGACCAGGAAGCGTCCGTCGTCCGTGAGGGCGACGACACCCGCGACCCAGTTGGAAACTCCCTCCCCCTCCATCTTCTGCGTCACCGGGAAGAGTTTTCCGCTCTGGGTATCCAGCATCCAGCCCAGGTTTTCACCGCTGACATTGTCGGAGCCGCTGAGCCAGAGATACCGCCCCTGCTGTTCGGCGCTGCCGGGCAATGCCGCCACCGTCACACCGGCCAGCTGCATGCTCTCGTTGGGAATGGGACGCAGCAGGTCCTGCCACTGGCCGGTGGCGGTGTCGTAGGCACAGAAGGCCTCGCGTTGGAAGTCTCCATTCTCCGCCGGCGTCCAATCTTCAAAATAGAGCTTGCCGTCCAGCAGGCCGAAGAAATCCGCATTGCCAAAGGTAGAACCGTCATGGGGGCGTTCCAGCACCTTGGTGCGGGCACCGGTGGCCGGGTCCAGCCAGTCATATTCCACCGTGGCGTTCTGCAGGACCGCCCGGTAGGCATCCCAGCCTTCGGCGTTGTAGTCGGGCAGTGGTATCTCGGTGACCGTATGGGACGTGAGCAGCCGGGTACCCTCGGCGCCGAGAATCTCCTCCTGCTGCTGCAGGGGGAAGGTGGTCACGCTGCCGTCCGCCAGGGAGATCCTATACCCGGTGGAATTGCCGGTTGCGGGTTGCGACAACTCATAACCGTACAGCGCCGTGCCGTCGCACCAGCCCACGACCACATTGGCCAGGTCCTGGGACACCGGGATATCCCGCCGGGAGGCGCCGTCCCCCTCGATGCAATAGAGGCCCGCCGGGGCGGAACGCTCCTCATACTGGCCGCGGCAGCAGGCCACCAGTTCCTCATCGGTCAGGTCCTCCCAGCCCTGGGGACGCTCTTTCAGCCAGCGTTCCACGATCTCGGCGTAATAGTCCTCCCAGCTGCCTGTGTAGTGCATGGTGGCCACCGGGTGGTAGACACAGACCGTGTCTCCCGCCGTGAAGATCCTTACCTCGTTTCCATGCCCCGGCAGCCAGGCCGGGCAGGATTGCGAATCGTGGGTGCAGCCCGGCACACTGCAGAGCACCTGCCGGGTGGCGGTGGCATAGTCGGTTTTCATAACCAGGGCATACCCGAGATGCCCCTCCAGAGAGTACCAGGCATCCCCCGTGTTGAAGCCGAAGTCGGCGAGATAGCGGGAACTGATGGTGTAGAAGTCCCCCGCCGGGGTGGCCTCTGCGGGGGCGGTTTCGGGTGTCCGGGTGGCCTGCGGGGTGGACACCACATCGGCCGTCGTGCCGCAGGCGGCAAGACCGAAGGCCAGCGCGCCCGCCAGGAAAAGGGCCCGCGTCAGGCCCGGGAAAACACGTTGTTTCATACAGAATTCTCCTGTCCGATCACTCCGGCATCGTCACCGGGGTATAGTTTGTGCACCCCTGGAGAAAATCCTCCACAGGCTGCAGACTGTAACAGTCCTCCACACGAAGGTCCGCAATGCCATAGGCCGAGATGGGTTCCTCCCCGCTGTCCTTCTGGGCCGTACAGAGCAAAAAGCGTCCGTCGTCCGTCAGCGCCAGCGGCATCACGGCCGTCTCATAGAGCGCGCCCTCCACTTTCTGGGAAACGGGATAGAGTTCGCCGTTCTCACTGTCCAGAATCCAACCCAGGTTCAGCCCTTGCCAGACATCCGAACCCTCCAGGCGGAGATACCTTGCCTGCCGCTCTGCCGCTGCCGGCAGCGCCGCCATGGGTTCGCTGCGCAGCTGCGCCGACGGGTCCGGAAAGGTCTGCAGGACCGTCTGCCACTGCCCGGTGGCACTGTCCAGCACCCGCACGGCGGCCTCGTCTTCCTCGCCGTAACCCACAAAACAGAGCATCCCGTTGACCAGGCCGCGGAAGGCCGCTGTGCCGTCCGTCGTGCCATCCCCCGGCTGTTCCAGCACCTTGCTCCGCGCCCCGGTGGAAGGGTTCAGCCAGTCAAATTCCACCACGGTATTCTGCATGGCCGCTTCGTAGATATCCCAGCCGACCACCGCCGGGTCGGGCAGCGGCGCGTCGGTGACGATCCGGCTGGTCAGCAGCCGGTCCTTCTCCGCGCCGCGGATCAGTTCATTGTCCATCATGGGGAAGGTGGACACCTGCCCGTCCGCCAGACTGATACGGCACCCCTCGGTATCGCCGTTTTGTGCGCTGTACTGGCCGTACAGCGCGACGCCGTCGCACCAGGAGAGCCCGATATTGGGGATCTGACGGGACAGTCCGATGGTCTCCCGGGTCATACCGCCCTCCCTGATCCGGTACAGGCAGGCCGGCGTGACGGCTTCCCGGTAACAGTTCCGGTAATAGCGGATGAGTTCCTCCTCGGTATGGCCATTCGGATCTTCCAGCGCAGGTTCCACCACCTCGGCACGGTATTGTTCCCAGCTGCCGTCGTAGGCCAGGGCCGGTGTGCTGTGGTAGAGGTAGACATCCTCCCCCGCGGTGAAAAGGCTGTATTCCAGTCCCGTTCCGGGGAACCAGGCAGGGCAATCCGGGGAATCGTGGGCACAACCCGGTATGCTGCAGAGGACCCGACAGCTGGCAGCGGCATAGTCGGTCTCGGTGACCAGGACATAGCCCGGGCTATGGGGCTGCAAAGAGTAGAAACGCGCCCCGGTGTTGAAGGTGGCCCCGGTCCTGTAAAAGCCGGACGGTTCCGCCGCGGTTTCTGCGGTGGCCGTCTCGGGTGTCCGGACAGTTTCCGGCGCCGGGGTTCGGGGCGCGGCGGCGCAGGCTGTCAGCGTAAGGGCCAGCACTGCCGTCAGACCAAAAGAGGCAAAGCGTTTCATACAAAATCCTCCTGTTCAAAGCACAGTCAGGATACCAGGGTAGGCAGTTCCTCCGGGGAGCAGGGTTCCAGGCTCAGGCTGAGGAACCAGCGGTCCCCGGTGATCGTGGTGTTGTTGGCCCACCCGGAATACTGGTAGGGGCTTACAGCGGCGGTGATGAGCGCCTGTCCGTTCTGGCTGTACAGCGCATGGGAATAGGGCGTCTCTTCGGGCACCGCCCAGTCACCCAGGCTTTCCAGCCCGGCCTGGGCCGCAAAGGCCCGCAGACCGGCCTCGTCGGGGGCGGGCGGTGCCTCCTCCCCCTGCCGCGGCGCCGAAATCCACACCTGGGTCATCACGCCGGTGCGGCTGTCCATGGTCAGGCTGAACACGGTGTACAGCGACCCCTGTTCCAGCGCAAACCGCTTGAGGGTGACAAAGCCCAGACTGTCGGTGGTATAGTAGGGCACGTCCAGCGCGTAGGACTGCCCGTTGTAGGCCTGGTAGTATTCGCTCTCCTCCCAGTCGGTGGCCCACTGGGCCCAGGAGGCGTCGATCACTCCCTGGTCCGCCAGGCTTTGCAGCGCCGCGTTCACCGTATCCCGGTAGTCATAGCCGTTGAGCATGCTCTCCAGACTGTTCTGGGCAGCGATGTACATTTTCAGCGCCAGGGAGGCATCCTGCTCGTTGGGCGGCGCATAGGCCCAGCTGCTCTGGCGCTGCCGGGCTGTCAGCTGGCTCAGAATGTAGTAGTCCTCCCCCTTGGGGGTGGGCGCCGTGTAGGCATTCTGTACCGCTGCACTGCGGCCCAGCACGGCCGCGTCCACCGCCGTCAGGAACACCGCCGGCACCGACGCACAGGCCAGCACCGCCACCGCGCAAAGCCCCGCTACAACGCGGGGATGCCGTCCAAGGTTCATAGAGTGCCTCCTTTCTGCAGGGTCACCCGCACCGTGGTGCCGCGGCCCGGCGTGCTCTCGATGACCAGGTCACTGCCGTGGGCCGCCGCGATCCGCTTGCAGAGCGCCAGCCCCAAACCGCTGCCCCCCTGCTTGCGGGCGCGGGATTTGTCCACCATGTAAAAGGGCTCGGTGACCCGGTCGATCTCCGACTGGGGGATGCCGCAGCCCTGGTCCTCCACCGCCAGGGTCACAGCAGGGCCGTCATCCCGGCAGTGTACCTCCACCGGCGTGCCGGGGGCGCTGGCCTTGGCGCTGTTCTGCACCAGATTGCAGAGCAGGTCCAGCAAAAGGTCGGCGTCGCCCCGCACCACCCAGTGCCCCGCAGGGGTCTGCACCGTCACCGACGGGCAGGCCGCCCGCAGCGGCTGCCACAGCGACGCCAGGTCCACCGCCGTGAGTTCCAGCGTCTCGCCGCCCAGCGCCAGCAGGGCCAGCAGCTTCTGGCTCAGCGATTCCAGCCGCCGCCCCTCGTGGTAGATGGCGGCCGCCGCCTCCCGCTGTTCCTCCGGGTCGGTCTGCAGGTTGCGCAGCACGTCGGCATAGCCGATGATGCTGGTCATGGGGGTCTTCAGCTCATGGGTGAAGGCGCCCATGAAGTCCTCCCGCTTCTGCACATCCGCCTCCAGGTCGGCGATTTTCTCCTGCACGGCGTCCGCCATCTTGTCAAAGCTGCGGCTCACCTGTTCGATCTCGTCCCCCGTGTGCAGCGCCGTGCGCCGGGCATAGTCACCCCCCGCGATCTCGGCACTGGTGGAGGTCAGCACCCGCAGCGGCCGCGTCACCTGGCGGGCCAGCAGCGCCATCACCGCGGCGCCCGCTGCCAGCACCACCACTTCCAGGCCCAGGAACCGCCGCAGACTGGCGTCCCGGTCCCGGTACAATCCCGTCAGATCAAAAGAGCTGACCAGGTGCAGGTCTCCCTGCAGATCGCTGCCGTAGAGCGCCGTCACCCCGTCGCCGCTGCGCACCGTGCGCATCGTGCCGTTTTCCAGCGGGGCGTCACAGGGTACCGCCAGCGCGCTGTACAAAAGCGTCTGGCCCCGCCACAGCGCCGCCTTCGCCCCCTGGGCTTCCAGCAAAGCGGCCACCGTCTCGTCGCCGGTGTCGTCGCCACGGCGCTGCAGGTCGAGGATCTCGGTCTGCAGCAGCGTGCAGGTCTGGGCATGGGCCGCGGCGTTGGCCGTGCCGGTGCGCTCCAGCTGGACGCCGAAGTCGCTGTACAACAGATAACAGCCCCCCACGCCAAAGGAGGCGCTGAGAACCAGCAGCAACAGACAGATCAGTTTTTGTGCGTAGCGCATGGGGTTACTCCTTCTTTAAGCGGTAGCCGATGCGGTAAACGGTCTCGATATGGTCATACCAGTGCAGCTTGCGCCGCAGCCGCATGATGTGCAGATCCAGCGTGCGGGTGTCGGTCTCGGCCCGGTCGCCGCCCCACACCCGCTCATAGAGCGTGTCCCGGTAGAGCGCCGCCCCGCGGTTGCGCATGAGCTGTTCCAGCAGTTCAAACTCGTTGGGGGTCAGGTCTACCGGCTTGCCGTTCTGGGTCACCGTGTGTTCCCCCACGTCCAGCACCACGTTGAAGGCCTGCATCACATTGCCCCGTCCGGCCCGCCGCAATACCGATTCCACCCGGGCCAGCAGTTCCTCCACCACAAAGGGCTTGACGATGTAGTCATCCGCCCCCCGGCGCAGGCCCTCCACCCGCTCCTTCACGGTGCCCTTGGCCGTGATGAAGATCACCGGCACTCCCTGGGGCCGCAGATAGTCCAGCAGTTCGTAGCCGTCCAGCCCCGGCAGCATGATGTCCAGCAGGGCCAGGTCGTAGTCCTTCTCTTCGATCAGATCGGCGGCGGTGCGGCCGTCCCCCGCCACCGTGCAGGCGTACCCGGCCCGCGTCAGGCTCATCTCGATGAGCCGCGCAATGAGGTGTTCATCCTCCACAATCAAAACCTGTGTCATGCCATGACTCCTTTTCTGTTCTCCTGTATCCTACATCCCGTTTGTATCGTAGTTGTAACAAAGCCTGTTGTAAATTTACACAATTTCCTTTATTTTAGCATAGATGCCGTGGTATAATGTATCAAAGCAACGAAAAATGTAAAAAAGGAGTCTACGAAGATGAGCGCTACGGTGGAAGAGCTGGTGCAGGCCCTGACCCTGGAGGAAAAGGCCGGCCTGTGTTCCGGCGCGGATTTCTGGCGCACCAAGGCGGTGGAACGGCTGGGCATTCCGGCCATGATGGTGTCGGACGGCCCCCACGGCCTGCGCACCCAGAAGCCGGGCAGCGAAAACCCCAACGAGAGCATCGAGGCGGTCTGTTTTCCCGCCGGATGCGCGGCAGCCGCCAGCTTTGACCCCACCCTGACCCGCCGGATGGGCGCCGCCCTGGGCCGGGAAGCCCGGGCTTCGGGGGTGGGCGTGGTGCTGGGGCCTGCCATCAACATCAAGCGCAGCCCGCTGTGCGGCCGCAACTTCGAGTATTACAGCGAAGACCCTTTCCTGGCCGGAGAGCTGGCCGCCGGGTTCATCCAGGGTGTGCAGAGCGAAGGCGTGGGAGCCTGTCCCAAGCATTTTGCCGCCAACAGCCAGGAAACCCGCCGCATGACGGCGGACAGCCGGATGGACGAGCGCACCCTGCGGGAAATCTACCTGCCCGCCTTTGAGACGGCGGTGCGGGAGGGCCGTCCCTGGACGCTGATGTGCAGCTACAACCGGGTGAACGGCACCTACGCCAGCGAGAATTCCCTGCTGCTCAACGAGATCCTGCGGGATGAATGGGGCTTTGCCGGCTTTACCATGTCGGACTGGGGCGCCGTCAATGACCGGGTGCGCGGCGTGGCCGCCGGGCTGGACCTGGAGATGCCGGGTTCGGGCGGCGTGAACGACGAAAAGCTGGTCCAGGCGGTGCGCAGCGGCGCGCTGGACGAGGCGGTGCTGGACAGGGCAGTGACCCGCATCCTGAACATCGTGCTGCGGGCCGGTGATCTTGCCAAAACGCCGGCGGTGTTTGACCGGGCTGCCGACCACGCCCTGGCGGTGGACCTGGCCAGGGAGAGTGCCGTGCTGGTGCAGAACCTGGGCGCGCTGCCGCTGCACCCGGGCCGGAAGGTGGCCTACATCGGCGCCTTTGCCGAGACCCCGCGCTACCAGGGCGGCGGTTCCAGCCATGTGAACACCCATGCGGCCGTGGGCGCGCTGGCCGTTGCCCGGGCCAAGGGACGGAAGGTCTCCTATGTGGAGGGCTTCCCCACCGACCGGGACCAGCGGGACGAGGATGAATTTTTGCGGGCAGTGAATCTGGCCGAGGAGGTCGATGTGGCGGTCATCTTTGCGGGACTGCCGGAGATTTTTGAGAGCGAGGGCGCCGACCGCCGCCACATGCGGCTGCCCGACTGCCAGAACAATCTGATCGCCCGGGTGGCGGCTGTGCAGAAAAACACCGTGGTGGTGCTGCACACCGGCGCGCCGGTGGAATGCCCCTGGGCGGGGGATGTTTCGGCAGTGCTGTGCATGTATCTGGCCGGCGAGGGCATCGGCGAAGCCACCGACGCCCTGCTGTGGGGCGAGGCCAATCCCTGCGGCCGCCTGCCCGAGACCTGGCCGCTGCGGCTGGAGGACACCCCCTGCTACCTGGACTATCCCGGCGACGGCATCATCGCCGACTACCGGGAGGGCGTGTATGTGGGCTACCGCTGGTACGACGGGCGCCGGATGCCGGTGCGCTGGCCCTTCGGCCACGGGCTGAGCTATACGGGGTTTGTCTACCGGGATGCCGCCCTGGACGCTGACACCCTTACCGACGAGGGCAGCGTCACCCTGCGGGTGAAGGTGCGCAACAGCGGCGCCCTGGCCGGAGCCGAGGTGGTGCAGCTCTATGTCAGCGACGCCACCGGCGCGCCGGTGGCCGGCGGCCGGGTGGTGCAGTCGCTGCGGGGCTTCCAGAAAGTGTGGCTGGAGCCGGGCCAGGAATGCGAAGTCAGCTTTGCCATCACCGCCCGGGACCTGAGCCACTACAGTGCCGAGCTCCACGACTGGTATGCTGCCCCGGGCCGGTACGAACTGCGTCTGGGCCATTCCAGCCGGGACATCCGCATGACGGTGCCGCTGGAATTTTCCACCCGCCGGCATCTGCCGCTGACGGTGGACGAGAACACACCACTGGGCATCCTGCTGGCCGACCCGCGCACGGCGGAGCCGGTGCGCCGCATGCTGGAATCCAACGCCCAGGCCATGGCCAACGGCGGCGGGGACGGCCTGATGCCCCCCGATGCCATGGCCCAGATGCTGGACGCCATGCCGCTGCGGGGACTGGTGAACTTCGGCGGTCCCGAAGCGGCCGCTGCCCTGCCCGCCCTGCTGGATACGCTGCGCCGGGCGGTGCAGTCCTGAATCTTTCTGAAAGATCCCGAAAGACCGTGCCGGAAAATCCTGTGACAGAAACTCCACAAAAATCCCGCGGCGGACGCTGGTAAGGCAATCCGCCGCGGGATTTTTTGGGTTGTTACCGGTTGAGCAACCAGACGGCGCCGTTGAGATAGCCCGCAAAGGCCACCCACAGAAGATAGGGAATCTGCAGCCAGGCCGCCGGGCGACTGATGACCGCAAAGGCCGCGGTCATGGCCAGGATGGCCATCCACAGAACCACCAGGCAGAACAGGGCCGCCAGGTAATGGCCGCCGGCGAAAAAGAGCAGGCTCCAGCTGAAGTTGAGCGCCAACTGCAATCCCCAGAGCAGGGCCGCCTGCTTTACGCCGGGGCCGCCCCGGTATACCACCAGCGCCAGTCCCACCCCCATGAGGATGTACAGCACCACCCAGACGATGGGAAACACCGCCCCCGGCGGTGTGAGCGGAGACTTTTCCAGCTGCGGATAGACGGTTTCCAGCCCTGTGCGCGACAAATAGCCCGCCAGGCCGCCCACCGCCAAGGCCAGGATGGGAAATACCAGAAATCCCCATTTTTTCATACTCTGCACCTCCCTGCCCCACTGTATGCAGGATGGCCCGGCGGGGGTGCAGCCATACAGAAAAGACGGCAGTTCCTTGGGAGCCGCCGTCTTGGTTTATATGCCGGTCAGGAACCGGCGATCATGTCGATGCCTTTCTGCAGGGTGTCGCCGTCGATGGCACCCCGTGCCCAGGCCGTGAGGGTGCCGTCCGACGCAATGAAGTAGGTGGTGGGCAGCGAGTAGACGCTGTAGGTGTTGGCCGCGTCGGCGTCGGTGTCAAACAGCACTGGGAAGGTGTAGCCCTCCTGCTCGAGAAGCGCCTGGGCGTCCTCCTTGGTCTCCCGGCCGGTGGTCATGTTGACCATGAGGAACTGCACGTCGGACAGCTCCTCGTACTTTGACTGGAACTCCGGCATCTCGCTCTTGCAGGGGCCGCACCAGCTGGCCCAGAAGTTCAGCACCAGCGGCTTGCCGAAATAGTCCGACAGCTTCACCGCGTTGCCCTCGGCGTCATAGGCCGTGAAATCCGGCGCAGCCTGGGCGGTTTCCTCGGTAGCCTCGTCCGCCTTTTCCGCAGTGGCGTCCTGGCTTTGCGGTGCGGCGGTGGGTGCGGGAGTCTCTTCCACCGTCAGCTGATCGGGGGCGTACCGGCTGCCCAGAGTCTTGTACAGGATGCCCGCTCCCGCAATAATCACGACGAGCAGGATCACCAGAATGGCGGTCTTTTTGTTGCCCATAAGTTCCTCCTTAGCTGAGCAGGTTCAGGAAACGGCCCATCAGGCCGGTGGCCATCAGCACACCCACCAGAATGAGAAAACCGCCGCTGACCCCGTTGATGACGGTATAGTGGCGTTTGATCCAGTCAAAGGCCGTCTTCAGACGGTCGATGAGCACGGCGCTGAGCACGAAGGGCACGCCCAGGCCCAGAGAGTAGATGAAGAGCAGCAGCATGCCTTCCAGCACATGGCCCTGCTGGGAGGCCAGCGCCAGCGCCGAACCCAGAAAGGCACCCAC
>ERZ1090865.1785-NODE-1786-length-10310-cov-5.449634_pt1 | contig 10310 bp, 6 predicted proteins | sample MGYA00478478_ERZ1090865 | MGnify/ENA primary metagenome ERZ1090865 (study PRJEB33644, sample SAMEA5815715) | chicken gut metagenome | biome: Chicken; feature: Gastrointestinal Tract; material: Caecum | place: Ireland | collected 2019-01-01 | study: A study of the... | reverse complement strand
AGGGCGAAGAGCCCGCAGAGAAAGGGCGGCGGCGCACGGTTGGTTCCGTGATCGGCAGCGCAGTACTCATCGTGCTGTGCATCGTGCTGGTGCCCATTTTGGCGTGCAATTTAACGCTCATCATCAAGGGGAGCATCTACCCCGACGAACCGCCCACCGTGTTCGGCATTGCGCCCTTCGCGGTCACGACGGACGACATGGAGGGCGAGGACGAGGGGTGCTTCGGCGACGGTGCGCTCATCTTTGTCGACATTCTCACCGACGAGGAGAAGCAGTCTCTCGAAGTGGGGGACGTCGTCACCTTCCGCTGGGAGGGCGCATTCGTCACCTACCGCATCCGCTCGGTGGAGCGCGATGAAGAGACCGGCCTCATCACGTCCGTGACGACGATGGGCGACAACGTCTCGTCCGACGTCTCCGAGCCCGTGCCCGTTCCCGTCGAGGACGTCGTCGGCATCTACACGGGCGGCATCGAGGGCCTCGGCGCCTTCGCCATGTTCCTGCAGACGCCCGTCGGCGTGCTCGTGTTCGTCGGTATCCCCGTCGTCGCGTACGTCATCTACGACATCCTCCGCGTCACGCTGCACAACCGCAGGGTGCGCGCCGAGGAGAAGGAAGAGCTCGCCGCCAAAGAGGAGGAGCTCGCCCGCCTGAAAGCGCTCGTCGAGGGCCCCGTCGCAGCGGAGGCCGCCGTCGAAGAGCCCGCTCCCGAGGTACTCCTGGAGGAGCCTCCCGAGGAGTTCCCGCCCGAGGACGGGGGAGCGCTGTAACATTCGGCAATGTTCGCGCGAAGCCATAACGCGCGGAAAAAAATTATAGGATAGAAGGAGAGGAAACAAATGAAAGAGCAAAAGAAGAGCACGAGCAAAGTGATCGTGCGCTCCGCACTCATTCTGCTGCTGTTGACGCTCATCAGCGGCTGCTTCTTGGGCAGCACGTTTGCGCGGTACGTCTCGAAGGGCGAAGGCGACCTGAGCGCCGGCGTCGCAGAATGGAAGATCACCGAGACGAACTCGGGAGCTGACACCGCCGCGGTTAAGCTCGAGAATTTCTCGCCCAACATGGCTGAGTTTGAGAGCGGAAAGGTCAGAAAGCGCGAGATGAACGATGTTCTCCTGTTCTCGCTCAAGAATGACGGCGATGTTCAGGCAAACGTCTATCTCACGCTCGGCGATGAGACGGATAACGCTGACGGGGCTACGACGACTCCTACCGTTAAGGCATATGGGTATGTGACCGGAACTGATGAAGTAAACAAAGACGATGTTATTGCCTTTGGCGACAGCGAACCTGATTACAAGCCTACTAAAACGGAGTTCGCTCAGATCATTACCATGACGCCCGATATTCGTACCGGTACTGCATTGGATAATGCGCAAACGGCTACTACCTCTACCGATACGGATAGCAAAACCTACTACGCTTTGGCTCCCGGTCAAACACTTTATGTCTTAGTCGATGTCGCTTGGACGACCGATTTGACCGGTGATAACACTACCGCGATCACGGATGGCTATCCCTCCGAAATGAACATCGTGGAAGCCGACCTCCGCGACACCTGGATCGGCGAAAACGTCGCGGCAGTCGGTTGGGAATATTCTTGGGTTGCACTTCAGGGGAGTGAACTTCCCGACGGCGCTTATAGCACGCAGGAGAGCACATCTCCCTAACCAAAGGCAATAACTGCGCTGTGCCACACGCGGGGCAGAATTGCAACATATGAAAAAATAATAGAAGGAGTAAATTTTATGACGAGTCAAAAGACGGAAAAGAAGAGAATTTCCTCGAAGATCTTCGTGGCGCTGGCAGCGCTGACCCTTGTGAGCTGCTGCTTCCTCGGCACCACCTTCGCTCGCTATACGACCGGCACGACCTCCGGCTCCGCCGGCGCCGACATCGCAGACTGGGAGATCGTCGTCGAGGACGGTTCCTCCGGCTCCGCTACGGGAGAATTCCTTGTCATTCAGCCTGTTGGTCAGGGGCAGACATCCGATGACGCAATTACCGCTGACATCGACCGTATCAACGAGATCCCCGGTTCGGGCGCAGTTATCTCCATCACGAACAAAGGTCAGGTCAAAGCCGACGTCACGGTTGAAATCGATACGAGCTCTTATACGTACTATGTGAAGGACTACGAAGTGAACGGCGGCCAGGTCGTCATTGAGAACGGCCGCTATAAGTGGACGGAAGCAAAGCTTGACTCTACGCAGCCCGATAAGCTCTATTACGATCAGGAAGGCAGAGAGTACAAGTGGGATTTCACGAACAACTGCCCCCTGTATTTTGATGGGCAAAATTGGAAAGCTGATGCATGGTGGACTGCTGCCGGCAACCTCGAGACTATCATTGAACCTGGTACACTCTCGATTATTGGTGCTTCTGCCGACAGTGGAAATACCTATACGGCAACTCTTGCGACGAATGGTACGGTCCAACTGAAGATCACGGGCGCAACCTGGACGACCGACTTCGTCGGCGAAAAAGTAATTACTGATGCAGGCTATCCTCAGTACACCTTCCCCGGTGACCTTCGCGACACCTGGATCGGTGAGAACCTTCTCAAGGTTGGCTACACCTTCACTTGGGAAGCGGTTCAGTCTGCCGACTAACCCAACTCCTTGCCGAACGGCACACAGCTCATCCGGGAGGACCCCCTCCCAACAAAACAGGCGGAACCTTCGCGGTAAGTGTGGCAGCACCGCGAAGGGACTCCCGCCCCTTTTTGTAAATACCCAATTTGTTTAAGTACTTAATTATATTTAGCACTCATCTCAGCACTATGTTTCGACGCCCGACTTACACCGAACAGCCTCAGGGGCGCGTAGGGGGAAACCATGTGTCTGCCGACAAAGCGAGAGGCCCCGTCCTCTCCTCAATTTGAAAATTCCGCGGAACTTCCGCGTTCACAAAAGAAACAAACTCGCCGCGGCCCGATCCGCGCCGACGTCCTTGACGCCGCGGGGAATCGCATCGGCAAAGTGCGCGGCGGGGCATTCTACTCGCTTGAAGGAGCCTTCTTCGGCCGCTTCGTCAGCATGGAGGAGGGCGTCTTCCTCGCGCATGAGGGCGAAGTCCTGGGCGTTCTCGACGGCGACCGCGTCCTTTCCTCCCGCGAGGGCGAGCACCTCTGCACCCTCCGCCGCAACGCGTGGGGCGTGTGGCTGCTCTTTCTCACGGTCGCGGCGCTCTTCTTCGCCTGCTTCACGCTCGGCTTTGCCTACCGCTTCTTTCCCGCCTCGATGAGCGGCATCACCGACTTCGACTATCAGCTCACGGGCAGCGGGAGCGAGTGGAACATCGACATCGACCTTCCCGCCGCATGGGGCGACGCGGAAGGGGAACTCATCGCCCCGGGCATGCGCGGCGAATACCGCTTCACCATCCGCAACGGCAGTCCCGTCGACGTTACGGGCGTCTTCCGCTTTGAGGAGGACAACAAGGCGGGCATCGACATGCGCTTCCGTCTCCGTCAGAACGGCGAGCTCATCTCGTCGGAGGAATTCGTGCCCCTTGACGAGCTCGAACTCTCTTCCGCGTATCTGAGTTCAGACTCGACGAGCGCCTTTGTCCTCGAATGGTATTGGTCGCACAACGACCCCGTCGACACCTGGGTGGGCGAAAACGGCGCCTACTACGCGGTGGAGCTTGCGTTCCGCGCCGTCCCCGCAGAATAAGACTTGAAAGGCCGCACCCGCGGCGCATACATGAAATTTCCCGCCCGTGCAAATCTAAGAGGTACGGAGCGATCTCGGGAGGAAGAAAGTCCGAATGAAGAAGGCAGTATCCATTACCTTACTCATTGTGCGCATCGTGCTTGTGGCGGCGGTGGGCGCGCTGGCCGTGTTCAACGTCTATCTTCTGGTACAGCGCTACGCCTTTCACAACGAGATGCCGCTCGTCTTCGGGTACGCCTCGGCGACCGTCGTTTCGGGCAGCATGGAACCCGAGATCAACGTGGGCGACTTTGTCATCGTCCACAGGCAGGACAGTTACGAAGTGGGGGACGTCATCTCCTTTGAGAACGGCGGCGTCTACACCACGCATGAGATCATCGGGATCGAGGACGGTAAGTTCATCACCAAGGGCACCAACAACGAGGCGGAGGACCCTTCCCCCGTCGGGCTGAGCCAGGTGGTGGGCAAGGTCGTCGCGGTTTGGCCGGGCTTCGGCAACGTGATGCAGTTCTTCCGCACGCCCGCGGGCATCTTCGTGCTCGTTGTGGCGGTGGTCGTCATCTGGCTCGTCCTCGATGCGGTCTCTTCCATCAGACGGAGGAAAAAGGAGAAAGATGAAAGCTGAACGCACGGGGAACGGCAGGATCGGCTGGGAGGGGCGGCTGTTCCGCTATATCTCGCTGCTGCTCATCGTGGCGGTGCTCTTCAGCGGCGTCACGTTCGCCCGCTATGCCTCCATGAGCGAGGGCAGCCTCACGACGGGCATCGCCCGCTTTGACCCCTCGTTTACGGTGGACGGCGTCAATTCGTTCACCTTCGGCAACTCGAACTATTGGCAGAATTACAACGAGCAGTGGCTGGAGCAGGGCAAGGGCAGCGCGCGCACGGTGCGCATCTCCCTTCACAACGACGGCGAAGTCGCCGCCATGCCCGCCGTCATTCACATGGAGGGCCCCGCCGAATTCTGGGAGAACGTCGCTCTTAAGATGACGGAAGCGAATACGGACGGCTCCGCAGGCGCCCCCTACACGACCCAGCTCGTCATTGCCGACCTTCTCAGGAAGCGAGGCGAGGGGAATACCGAGAACGGCGAAACGCACAACTATACCTACGGCGACTATGAGAATTGGGGCGAAAGCGGCTCCTTCTCAACTTCAACTTCCGACAATTTCGATCAGCGCGGCGAAGGGGAGGAGACCCTTCAAATGTCGGGCGGCATCGTGAAGAAGGACGAGGAAGGCAATAAGACCTTGACGGGCACCGTCACCGCCGTTGGCGACGGCTACACTCTCCGCATCACGGCGAGCATGGAGACGGTGGAATACTCCGTCGGCTTCCAGCGCAGGGACGAGACCGCCAACGAGGCGCTCCCCGCGCTCTACCTCGATTGCAGGAAAGAGGTCCTCTACTATTCCGTCGACCTCATTCTGCCCGATGACGCAACCAACTTCGTCGTCGCGCCAAACGGCACGGACGAGTTTATCCTCTTCTTTACCTGGACGAATTCCGTGAGCGGCGGGGACTTCAATCTCGGCATCGAGAGGGGAGAAGATACCGCATCGGGCGGCACAACGGAATCGCAGACCGAAAACGCCGGCTTCACCTGGACGCAGCTTTCCAAGCTTGCCCAAATTGAAGACGGGCAAGACTCGGCCGATGCGCTCACCTTCAACGGAGCGACCGTCATCGGCTATCACTTCAACCACCTCGGCGTGCCCTGCACGCAGGTCGTGAACAATCAGCCCATCTCGGGCACTACCATCGTCCGCATCAACAAGCGGTTTACCTTCAGTGAGGATGGGAAGCAAGTTACCGGCAGCACCGACACCTACAGCCACGTCGCGACCATTCAGGAAAACGAGGGTCAATACCCGCACCTTATGAATCGAAATAACGACGGCTCCTACACCTGCACGGGAAAAAACCCCGTCACCATTTCGGCGGACAACATCAAGAGCCTTTCACCAGACATCAACGTCGGCGACTTCGTCTATCAGAAGCCGGATGCAACTTCGCCGTACGACAGTCCGAACGACTACACTCTCGCGAGCGAGAAGGGCTACACGCTCTCCTTCGGCGTCACCTTCATTCAGGCGAACGAACTTCCCGCGGACGGCACGAGCACGCGCGGGTGAGCAATTCCTGAGCGCACTTTTTTAGGAGGCAATTATGACGCAGCGACTGCGCAGGATCCTCATCATGATCGTCATGGCACTGCTCACCGTCACGTTGATGGCGGCGTCTTTGCTGTGCTCCGTCACCTACGCGCGCTATGCGGGCGGCAAGTTCAATGAGGAAAAGAGCATCTACGACCAGATCATTGAGTTCGTCGGCGCTAATCAATATGAGGTCTACTCGCCCGAGGAACTCGTCGAGGCCATCGAGAACGGCTACTCCTACATCAAGATCGGCAAGCGTGCAGAAGAGCCCTTCGGCATCACACCGGGCGTGACGGACGTCACCGCCAACCTCGTCATCGACCTCAACGGCACCACCATCGTCAGAAACAGCCGCAACCCCGTGCTGGACGTGCAGCGCAATGTCTCCGCCGTGCTCGTGTACGATTCGACCGTGGAAAACGACCCGAACGCCCAACCCGCCTCCTTCTACAACCCCGTCGGCAGCGCGTTGCAAGTGAGCGGGTGTACGCTCACCGTCGCCGCGGGCAGGTACGACAGCGGCCCCAAGGACGGCATTGCAGTTGATTTCACTGAGGGGAACGCAACCTCATTCAAACTTTTTAAACGGAACGGCAGCCGCGCCGACGACAAAGGCTATACTGCAGTTACTGGCGATTCCGCGCAGGGGCAGGTCACCATGCCCGCCCTCACCGCAGACGTCTATATCCCTCAAAACGTCTCTTCGGGCTATAATTTTATCGAAGACGACACCTATCTCATCTATTCGGAAGAGCAGAACTGCTACGAGAGCGGCGACTCGCTCATCGTCAACGCCGTGAAAGATGAGAACGGTTCCTTTGTGGGCGACGCGCTCGCGGTCCCCTGCAACGCGGCCTCGTGCGACTTTTACTACTACTATCCCATCGACGAGGACGGCAATCCTATCAAAACGGACGGTACCGCCTCCGCTCCCCAAACCTACGCCGTCATCTACGGCTATAACGATGTCAAGGCGCTCGCCGCGAACGACGCATTGGACGGCACCGACCTCAGCAAAAACGGCCTCGTCTGGCCGTATGCGGCAGTCCGCTCCATCCGTTCCACCGAAACCGTGCAGGAGGGCGAAGGGCGCACCACGGGCGGCGAGGGCTTCATGCGCGGCGGCGCGTTCAGCACCTACTTCGGCACCGAGAACACCTACGGCATCTATGCGGAGGGCGGCACGCTCTCCGTTGCGGACGGGGTCAGCTTCACGGCCGTGGGGGAGGGCGTCTGCATCCGCAGCCAGACTTCGAGCACGACGACCGATTCGAACGCCGCGGCCTCGCTTGAAATTTCGGGCGGCACCTTCTCGTCCGAGCTCGGCGACACCATCCAAATGGAGGGCGGCTCGGTCACCATCACCGGCGGCACCTTCACGAAGAACGCGGACGTCGTCGGCGCGCAAACGCCCGAAACCGTTCCCGAAGGCACAACTCCCAACAACGGCTCGGCGATCGACATTCAGGGCGGGACGCTCAAGGTGAACGAGAAAGACACAATCGCCGCCGCCACCAAGTCCGTCATCTTCAATGTCACGGGCGACTACGTCAACGGCATCAAGATGACCAAGAAGGAAGCTGCCACCCAGTCCGACGTCATCAAAAACGCCACCTTCAACTTCAACGAAACCCGCGGCGGCACTTCGGTCGCGGCCATTCAGGTCGCTGGCGGCTCGCTCGAAGTCAGTGGTTCGAACTTCAATTTCAATAGGAAGGCGAGCTCGAACACCGCCTTTTCGCACAACAACGGCATCTATGTTCGGAGCAGCGGGGAGGAAGATGCCGCGCAGAGCGGCACCGTCACGGCCGCGAATTGCACCTTCAACTTCGGCAACGATTCGAACTCCTCTGTTACGGCCAGCGCGGGCATTGCCTCCGTCGGCGGCGAAGTCACGGCAAAAAATTGCACGTTCAAGCTCCCCGGATACAGCAACTACGGCATCTACGCCACGGGCGGCGAAACGACCGTCACGGGCGGCTCTATCACGATGACGGGGCGCGATACGACGCAAATCGGCAGCGGGGAAAACGCCGCAAGGGGCAACGACAACTTCGGCATCAACATCAGCGGCGGCGAAGTCACCGTCTCGGGCTGCGAAATTTCCGTCTCGGGCACCTATTCCTCGGGCGTTTTGGCAACCAACGGTACAGTCAACCTTTCCGGGACAAATTTGGATAGCACGACGATCACCATTACGAACAGTCAAACGACCGAAACGGAAAACTATCAGACCATTTCTACACTCACTTCCTCTGCGGTGAGTTCGGAGGGCGGTACCATCAATCTCACGGGCACGGTCGAGATTAAGTCCGACTCCCTCGGCATCACCGCGCGCGGCACCATCAACGTGGGTGACGAGACGACGCAGGCAGCCGCAAATGTCACGGTCAATACCGAAAACGCGACGGGCGTCTATGTCAACAACGGCACGCTGAATGTGAATGCGGGCGCAACGCTAGGCGTTACGAGTACCGTCAGATCAAATACTAAATGGGTCCAGCCGCCCGAAGGGCAGACAGAGATCCCGCCGAGCATCTACAACGGCGTGTACGTCAACGGCGGCTCGCTGAACTCGACGGGCACCCTCAACGTCACCTTCACGGGCGTGGAGAATGAATCGCATAAATCGTATGATGCTCTGAAAATCAGAAGTTATGCCGTTCGTGTGGAAGCGGCTGCTACGGGCGACGATACAGAAGTCAAAATTACTGCAGGCACGATTATCAATCAAGTGCAGTATGATGAGCAGGGGAAAGAAATCGCTGGCGGTGGCGGCGGCGTGTATGTCGGCGGCGGCAAGGTGACGCTGGGCATTAGTGGCGAAGGCGGACCTACAATTGGTACGACAGGTGTGTCTTTTGGCGATGAAAATACATCTGCTGGCGGAGGCAACTGGAAATATTATGAAAACAAGACGGGCGGACACGCCGTCGAAGTGGACGCCGGGGAATTGCTTGTTTATAACGGTCTGTATACTGCGAAGTTGGGGAACGGTATCCTTGTCCGCGGCGGCAATGCTTGGGTGCTGAACGGAACGTTCCAGGGAAACGATACGGAAACTTATCGGGCGAAATATGGCGTTGGCAATCTTCCTGCCGGCCCGGCGGCGTATTATGCGCTGAAACTTCTGGGCGGTTCGGTCACGACGTTCGGCGGCACGTTCGGAACAGATGATACGCATACGGCAGAGGGCAGCAGCGCCTTTGTGACGGGTGTCGATGATCAACAGGCGAAAGCCAATATTTATGGCGGCACCTTTAAAGTGGACGGTCAGGCCGGATTCAGTGTCTATCAGAATGTCGCGCTGACGTTTACGCCAAAGGAAACGGTAACCGTCGGCGAGGGACAGAACTTGACGGGTTCCGATGTCACAGTTTCCGCCGCGACGACGGCGATCGCAATTGAGAACACGACAAATAAAAATGTTTCCGTAACGATCAACGGCGGAACGTTTCAAAGCATGCTCGACGATAGCGGTCAGCGCGACGGCATTTGGGATAGTAACCCGTATGCAAAACTGACGATCAACGAGGGTGAAAAGCAAAAAACGACAATTTCTGCCCTGGCAAAACATGGCATCAACCTTGTCTATGCACCCGCCATTGAAAATAGGGTCACGATCACGGGCGGCACGATCACGGGCAAACAGGACGGCATTTATTATGGCTCGAATGGTACAGCCGCGAATGGTTTGCTCATTTCGGGCGGTACGATCACGGGTTTAAACGGTTCGGGTTTGAATTTAGCAGGGGCACCTGCGGCTTCTGGCGCGGTCACGATCACGGGCGGCACATTTGATGCTGGTTGGAATGGGTATCCGATTTCAGGTGATTTTGATCAAGTTGTGCCTCAGGGATATGGAATAACAAGCGGTTCTAACAATTGGGGACAAAGTTGTACGATTGGAGCGGGAGGATGGCGCTAAATTTTACACTTTGGTGCTCTTTTTGACAGAGACAAGGGGAATTGCGACCTCATCAACAAAAAATCTCCCGCGAGGGGGCAAAATCGGTTGCTTTTTTCGCCGATTTCCTGTAAAATGATGTCTGCATTTCGGGAGCGCGTCTCCCGTCTATGCAGAGATGGCGGAGCGGCTGAACGCGCACGATTCGAAATCGTGTTAGGCAGTGATGTCTACCAGGGTTCAAATCCCTGTCTCTGCGCCACGGAAAAGGGCTGCCTTTTGGCAGCCCTTTTCCGTGCGGCAGAGCGGGTTTGAACCACAGCCGCCGAATTGTTTGGAGGTACGGCGCGGTTTTCTCGGCTGTCGGTTCACGCGAGGAGCGAAGCGACGACGCTCAGCCGAGGGGACCCCTTCGGGGTGTCGGCTGAATCCCTGTCTCTGCGCCTGATTTTGAACCACAGCCGCCGGGCCCCGGGGGGGGGGCGCGGCGGGGGGGGGGGGGGGGGTGTTTTGGGAGTTTGTTAGTACCCCCCGCGGGCCCGCAGGGGTTTTTAGGCGGGCCCACCC
>ERZ1090865.1784-NODE-1785-length-10312-cov-10.770986_pt1 | contig 10312 bp, 11 predicted proteins | sample MGYA00478478_ERZ1090865 | MGnify/ENA primary metagenome ERZ1090865 (study PRJEB33644, sample SAMEA5815715) | chicken gut metagenome | biome: Chicken; feature: Gastrointestinal Tract; material: Caecum | place: Ireland | collected 2019-01-01 | study: A study of... | reverse complement strand
GCCGTCCTTTGCCCCCGAAGCTATGAAGGAATATACCACAACCCGGCAGCTGATGGAACGGTATTCGGTGCCCGGCCTTGTGCTGCGGCTGGGCGTGCCCGCCATGGTGGGCCAGGTGTTCAACCTGCTGTACAGCATCGTGGACCGCATCTTTGTGGGGCGCATCCCTGGCACCGGGGAATAGGCCCTGGCCGCCATCGGCATCTGCGCCCCCGCCCTCACCGCCATCAGCGCCTTCGCCTACATGGTGGGCATCGGCGGCGCCTCCCTCATGAGCATCAGCCTGGGCCAGGGCAACCAGCGCCGGGCCCGGCAGGCCCTGGGCAACGCCTTCTGGCTGGTCATCGCCATTGCGGTGGCCGTCACGGCGGTGCTGCTGCCTTTGCACCGGCCGCTGCTCTACCTGCTGGGCTGCAGCGACGCCCTCTACCCCTATGCCGGGGCCTACTTCACCATCTACCTGCTGGGCACCGTGGCCTCGCTGCTGGGGGTGGGGATGAACCAGTTCCTGCTGGCCCAGGGCTATGCCCGCCAGGGGATGATCGCCGTGGTGCTGGGCGCCCTGGCCAACCTGGTGCTGGACCCGCTGCTCATCTTCGGCTTCGGGCTGGGCGTGCGGGGCGCCGCGACGGCCACCGTCCTCTCCCAGTGCGCCATGGCCGTCTATGTGCTCTGCCAGCTGCGCCGCCCCGGGATGCCGGTGCGGCTGCGCCCCTGCCGCCCCGAGAGTGCCCTCTGCCGCCGCATCGTGGCCATAGGCTCCATGTCCTTCCTCATCACATTGCTGGATAACCTCATCATCATCCTGCTGAACATCGTGCTGCGCCGCTACGGCGGCGCCCAGGGCGACGCCTGGATCACCGGCGCCACCGTGGTGCAGAGCTTCCTCACCATCGTCTTCTGCCCTTCCCAGGGCATCACCACCGGCTGTGGCACCCTCTTCAGCTACAACTACGGCGCCGGCAACGTCAAAAAGGTCCGCCAGTCCTTTTTGTGGGTCTTCGTGCTCTGCGCCGCCTACATCGGCCTGATGGAACTGGCTGTCCAGACCGCCCCCGCCTGGTTCGCCGGGCTGTTCCTCCAGGACGAAACCCTGCTCACGATGGCCTCCCTCTGCCTGCGCCGCTACACCCTGGTGCTGCTGGGGGTGGCCGTCCAGTACGCCCTGGTGGACGGCCTCACCGCCATGGGCAAGGTGCGGTTTGCCTTTCCGCTGTCGGTCTTCCGCAAACTGGTCTACCTGGGCTGCCTCTTTCTGCTGCCCCGCCTGGGCGGCGTGGAGGCGGTCTTCTACGCGGGCAGCCTTTCCGACCTCATCGGCGCGGGATTCAGCGCCGTGGCCTTCTTCACGGTGGTGTGGCCCCGCCTGCGCCGGGAACTGGAGGCCATGAAGCCCGCCCCCGCTTGTCAAAACCGCCCGGAAAGGGTATAATTTTCCCAGAGAAAGAGGCGCCCCGACACACTTTCCGGCGCCGGGAAAGGATCGACAGCGATGGGACGACAGATCTCCTGGTTCGGATTCACCACCAGAAAACAGCGCCGCCGGCGGGAGGAACATGACCGCCGCCAGATGTTCCCCTTCGGGGAGGCGCAGCGGGAGGCCGAACTGGCCCTGCTGCGCCAGCTCATCGACCTGCGGGGCGTGCGGGACAACGACCTGCTCTACCAGCTGGTGGAGGCCAAGGACTGTCTGGTATGCCAGGAGGATGAGGACGAGGAGGACCGCCTGCAGCGGCTGCAGCAGTGGCTGCAAAGCCCGCTGGCCAGCCGGTTCCCGCCCCGGCAGCTGCTCTGTTTTTTGGCCCTGGCCGAGCTGGAACAGGGCATGGAGGATTTGACCGCGCTGCCTGACGCCGACGCCGTGCGCCGCCGGGCCGAGGAGCTCCGCGCCCGGTGGGGCGAGGTGCTGGGGTAAGACCCCGCCGCCCGATTCTGATTGGCAAGGGGCTTTGCCCCGGGAAGGAAGAAACACCATGAACATCGCAATTGCAGGCACCGGGTATGTGGGACTGTCCATCGCCACGCTGCTGGCCCAGCATCACCACGTGACGGCGGTGGATATCCTGCCGGAAAAGGTGGACAAGATCAACCGGCGGGAATCGCCCATCCAGGACGAATACATCGAAAAATACCTGGCGGAGAAGGACCTGGACCTCACCGCCACCCTGGACGCCGAGGCCGCCTACCGGGACGCTGAGTTCGTGGTCATTGCGGCGCCCACCAACTACGACAGCAAGAAGAACTTTTTTGACACCTCGGCGGTGGAGACCGTCATCGACCTCGTCATGAAGGCCAACCCCGACGCCATCATGGTCATCAAGTCCACGATCCCGGTGGGCTACACCGAGCATATCCGAAAAGTCACGGGCAGCAAAAACATCCTGTTCAGCCCGGAATTTCTGCGGGAGAGCAAGGCCCTCTACGACAACCTCTACCCCAGCCGCATCATCGTGGGCACCGACAAGAACGACCCGCGGCTTGTGGAAAAGGCCCACATCTTTGCGGGGCTTTTGCAGGAAGGGGCCCTCAAGGAGAACATCGACACGCTGTTCATGGGCTTCACCGAGGCGGAGGCCGTCAAGCTGTTTGCCAACACCTACCTGGCGCTGCGGGTGAGCTACTTCAACGAGCTGGACACCTACGCCGAATCCAAGGGCCTCAACACCCGGGACATCATCGACGGTGTCTGCCTGGACCCCCGCATCGGCAACCACTACAACAACCCCAGCTTCGGCTACGGCGGCTACTGCCTGCCCAAGGACACCAAACAGCTGCTGGCCAACTACGCCGATGTGCCGGAAAACCTGATCCAGGCCATTGTGGAATCCAATCGCACCCGCAAGGACTTCATCGCCGAGCGGGTGCTGGAGCTGACCGGCGCCTACACCGGCAGCAGCGACTACGACCCCGCCAGGGAGCACCGGGTGGTGGTGGGCGTCTACCGCCTGACGATGAAATCCCACTCCGACAACTTCCGCCAGTCCTCCATCCAGGGGGTCATGAAGCGGATCAAGGCCAAGGGGGCGGAGGTCATCATCTACGAGCCCACCCTGGAGGACGGCACCACCTTCTTCGGCAGCCGGGTGGTCAACGACCTGGACGCCTTCAAGGCGGAAAGCCAGGCCATCCTGGCCAACCGCTACGACAGCTGCCTGGACGACGTGAAAAACAAAGTCTACACCCGGGACCTGTTCCGCCGCGACTGAGCGGCCCCAAGCCCTTCCGGCGCTGCCTTCCCAGGCGGCGCCTTTTTTGCGGGCCATCCCCTTGCGGCAGACGCCGTTTTGTCCTATCATAGAAAAAGCGGCGGTCCGCCGCCCATCACAGGGAGGAATCATACCCATGCAGACCGGTTCACTGACCCGGGGGCCCATCACCCCCACGCTGCTGCGCTTCGCCCTGCCCATGATGCTGGGCAACCTTCTGCAGCAGCTCTACAACATCGCCGACACCCTCATCGTGGGGCGGTATGTGGGCGCCGACGCCCTGGCCGCCGTGGGCTCCGCCTACACCCTCATGACCTTCCTCACCTCCATTCTGCTGGGGCTGTCCATGGGCAGCGGCGTGGCGGTCTCCCTCTCCTTCGGCCGGGGAGATACCCCCCGCATGCGCCGGGAGATCTTCCTCTCCTTCCTGCTGGTGGGCGGCACCGCCCTGGTGCTGAATCTCGCCGTCTATCTGCTGCTGGACCCCATCCTCTGGCTGCTCCAGGTGCCCGGCCAGGTGCGCGGCCTCATGGCCACCTACCTGTTGGTGATCTTCGCGGGCATCGGCGGCACCTTCCTCTACAACTACTGCGCCTGCCTGCTGCGGGCCGTGGGGGATTCGGTGCGGCCGCTGGTCTTTCTGGGGGCGTCGGCCCTGCTCAACATCGTCCTGGACCTGGCCTTCGTGCTGGGACTGGGCTGGGGCGTGGCCGGGGCCGCCGGTGCCACCGTGCTGGCCCAGTGGCTGTCCGGCGTGGGGCTCTGCGTCTACGCCCTGGCCACCCGGCCTGACCTGCGCCTGACCCGGGCTGACGCCCGGTGGGACCGCTCCTGCGCCGCCCATGTCTTCCGCCTCTCCTTCATCACCGGCGCCCAGCAGTCTATCATGAACTTCGGCATCCTCATGGTCCAGGGCCGGGTCAACAGCTTCGGCCCCGCCGTCATGGCCGCCTTCGCCGCCGCCGTCAAGATCGACTCCTTCGCCTACATGCCGGTGCAGGATTTCGGCAACGCCTTCTCCACCTTCATCGCCCAGAACTTCGGTGCCGGTCAGTACGGCCGCATCCGCCGCGGCACCCGCAGCGCCGTGGCGGTGAGCATGCTGTTCGGCGCGGTGGTCTCCGCCGTCGTCTTTGTGCTGGCCCGGCCCCTCATGCTGATCTTCGTGCAGCCGGAAGAAACGGAAATCCTCGCCGTGGGCGTGCAGTACCTGCGCACCGAGGGCGCCTTCTACTGCCTCATTGCTTTGCTGTTTTTGCTCTACGGCTTCTACCGCGCCATCGAGCGCCCCGGTATGTCGGTGGTGCTCACCGTCATCTCCCTGGGCCTGCGGGTGGTGCTGGCCTACGCCCTCTCCGCCATCCCGGCCCTGGGCGCTGCCGGCATCTGGGTGTCCATCCCCATCGGCTGGGCCATCGCCGACCTGACGGGCTGCATCCCCATGGCAAAATTCTTCCGCACCCTGCCCCGGGAATCTTGACAGCCGGGGATGGCCTGTGGTATACTGCGATAAGTTAGATACAACTAACAAAAGAACACCGGCGAAACGCCGGCTTCTTTTGAGGCTGGAAGTTAGCAAAAACTAACTGACGACGGGAGAAAGGAGCCACCCATGTGCGAGGAACTGATGGTCCGCCACGCGTCGCCCACGCTGGCCGGACTGAAAACCGGCAGTCTGTTCAGCTGTCCCTTTGCGGGGGAGCAGGCCATGCAGGACTGCGTGCGGGACTGCAACCGGCGGCTGACCGCCAAGGGGCTGCGGCTGCTGCCGCTGCGCTGGCAGGGGGGACGGGCGCAGCTCTACCTCTACCGGCCGGCGCGGCTGGCAAAGGACCTGCAGCACCCCGAGGCCCGGGCGCTGCTGGCCTCCCGGGGGTACCCCTGCGGGGAGCCCACCCACTGTGTGGGGCGGCTCATGCGGCGGCTGCGGGAGGAGGAAGCCTTCCCCCATGAGATCGGTCTTTTTTTGAGCTACCCGCCGGAGGATGTGCAGGGATTCATCCGCAGTCCTGCCTGTGGCTACAAGTGCGTGGGCTGCTGGAAGGTGTACGGCGATGTCTGCGCGGCCCGGCGCACCTTCGGGGCCTACCGCCGCTGCACCGCCCGCTACGAGGCCCGCCATGCCCGGGGCACCCCGCTGGAAAAGCTGGCGGTGGCCGGATAAAAGGCAAAAAAGACCGCCCCGGCGCCGCAAAGCGCCGGGGCGGTTACGTATTCGGTTACTGGTTGCTGCTGCCGTTGCTGTCCTCGGCGGTGTGGTCGGGACGGACGATCTCCCGCACGGCGGCGGCGATGGCCTCGGCCGACAGGCCGTAGTCACGCAGCACCTCGGCGGCGGGGCCGGAGTGGCCGTACTGGTCCTGCACGCCCATGCGGCGGACGTAGCAGGGCAGCTTCTCGCTGAGGACGCCGCAGACCGCTTCGCCCAGACCGCCCAGCACGTTATGTTCCTCCACCGTGATGATGCGGCGGCACTCCCGGGCGGCGGTGAGGATGATCTCCTCGTCCAGCGGCTTGATGGTGGGCATGTTGATGACCCGCACGCTGATGCCCTGGCGCTTGGCCAGCACCGCGGCGCGCAGCGCCTCGCTGGTCATCAGGCCGGTGGCGATGACGGCAATGTCGTAGCCGTCGGTGAGCTTCTCGCCCTTGCCGATCTGGAACTCGTAGGAGTCGGGGTCATGGAAGACCGGCGAAGCCAGGCGGGAGAACCGCAGGTAGACCGGGCCGTTGTAGTTGTAGGCGGCAATGACGGCGGCGCGGGCTTCCACGTCATCGGCGGGGCTCAGAATCACCATGCCGGGAATGGTGCGCATGAGGGCAATGTCCTCGCAGCACTGGTGGGAGGCGCCGTCCTCACCCACCGACAGGCCGGCGTGGGTGGCGGCGATCTTCACGTTCAGGTGCGGGTAGCCCACCGTGTTGCGGATCTGCTCGAAGGCACGGCCCGCGGCAAACATGGCAAAGCTGGACACAAAGGGCACATAGCCCATGGTGCTCATGCCGGCGGCCGCGCCGATCATGTTCTGCTCGGCGATGCCGCAGTCAAAGTGGCGGTCGGGGTATTCCTTGCGGAAAATTTCGGTTTTGGTGGCGGCGGCCAGGTCGGCGTCAAACACGACCAGATTGTCGGCGCCCTGCCGGGCCAGTTCCACCAGCGCGTTGCCGTAGCTCACGCGGGTAGCAATTTTCTTCATCTCAGCCATTGTTGAGCTCGATCTCCTTTTCCAGCGAAGCATGGGCCGCGCGCAGCTCTTCCATCGCTTTCTCGTATTCCTCGTCGTTGGGGGCCTTGCCGTGCCAGTCCACGGCGTTCTGCATGAAGCTGACGCCCTGGCCCTTGATGGTGCGCAGCAGGAAGCAGGTGGGCTTGCCGCTGCCGTGGGACAGATCAAACATCTTGAAGGCCTGCTCCAGCTCCGCGAAGGAGTTGCCGTTGCAGACGATGGTGTTGAAGCCGAAGGCATCCATCTTGCGGTCCAGCGGCTCGGTGTTCATCACATCCCGGGTGGCGCCGTCGATCTGCAGGCCGTTGACATCGATCATGATGCACAGGTTATCCAGCTTGTAGTGGTTGGCGAACATGAACGCCTCCCAGCACTGGCCCTCGTCGATCTCGCCGTCGCCCAGCAGGGTGTAGACGTTGATGTCGCTGCCCATCTGCTTGGCGCCCAGCGCCATGCCGGCCGCCGCCGAAACACCCTGGCCCAGGCTGCCGGTGGACATATCCACGCCGGGCACCGTGTTCATGTTGGGATGACCCTGCAGGTAGCTGTTGGAGTGACGCAGGGTGGGCAGGTCCGCCACCGGGAAAAATCCCCGCTCCGCCAGTGCCGCGTACAGTCCGGGTGCGCAGTGGCCTTTGCTGAGCACGAAGCGGTCCCGGTTGGGATCCTGGGGCTGTTCGGGGTCGATGCGCATCTCACGGAAGTACAGATATGTCAGAACATCCGCAGCGGACAGGCTGCCGCCCGGATGGCCGGACCCCGCTCCATGGGTCGCTTCGATCACGCCCATCCGCACGCGGGTCGCAGTCAGCTTTAACTGCAGCGTTTCCAGTTTCGTCATAGTCAAGTTCCTCCGGTCCGTATCAAAAGTCCGACGGTACACACCGCCACGCAATATACTACCTTATATTATACACAAACCGACGCGGCTGGCAAGATTTTTTTACAAATTCCGCGACCTTTCGCCCAAACACCGCCCCAAATCCCGCGCTGGGCCGTTCCCTTTGTGCGTTGTGCCGAAAATCCGGGCGGTTTCGGCGCAAAGTACGGCGAATTGGTACTTGCACCCGGCGCCGATCTGTGGCATAATTTTACACAGAGCATGTCGCGGCCAACCCCTATCTGGGGCAGCCATCCGGCTGTTGCACAATATCTGGGGGAGGTAGCCTTATGCCCAACGGAATTTACATCCAGACCGAATACCATGGAAAACTGATCCGCAAGATCGTGTGCAATGGGGAAGAACGGTGGTTCATCGGTTCAGACTGCGCCGTGACCTTCCTGTCCATGGACGACTGCATGGCGGCCATCGACGCCCGCCGCGCCTGATTCTGCCCTTGCGCACACCCCGCCCGCTGCCCTGCGGACGGGGTGTGCTTTTTTTCCTTTTTATCAGCAATCGAGGTTTTTATGTCCAGGCATCCCTTTACATGGCGCCATGTGGTGCGCAAAGTTCTCTCCTTTGTGTTCAGCCGTCTGGTGGTCACCGGCGTGCTGCTGCTGGTCCAGATCGTCTGGCTGTTTTTGCTCTTCAACCGCCTCAGCGAGTACGCCGCCTGGATCAACGGCGTGGGGCTGACGGTCAGCGTCATCATGTGTCTGGCGCTCATCCGCAAGGATTCCACCGTGCCGGAGTTCAAGATCAGCTGGCTGATCCTCTTCACCATCATGCCGGTGCAGGGCGGGCTGCTCTATCTTTTGTGGGGCGACAAACGCCCCGCCATCCGGCTGCGCCGCCGCATGGAGCGGGCCGAGGAACGGTTCGCCCCGCTGCGCACCGCCGACCCCGCCGCCCAGGCCGCCCTGGAAGCGCGGGACCCCCGGGCCGCCGAGACCGCCCGCTATGTGCGGGACTTCGCCCCGGCGCCGGTCTTCGGGGACACCGCCGCCAGATACTACCCCAGCGGCGAGGCGATGTTCGCCGACATGCTGCCCGCTTTGCAGGGGGCGAAACAGAGCATCTATGTGGAGAGCTTCATCATCGGCATGGGGGAGATGTGGGGGCAGATCCATGAGATCCTGCGCCAGAAAGCCGCCGCCGGGCTGGACGTGCGGGTCATCTACGACGACGCGGGCTGCCTGAGCCTTTTGCCCCACAACTACGACGAGACGCTGCAGGCGGAGGGCATCCGGGCCTTCTCCTTCAACCGGTGCGTGCCGCTGCTCAATCTGGTGATGAACAACCGGGACCACCGCAAGATCATGGTCATCGACGGGCGCATCGCCTTCACGGGGGGCGTCAACCTGGCCGACGAGTACATCAACAAGCTGGTGCGGTTCGGCTACTGGAAGGACAGCGGCGTCCGGCTGGAGGGCCCCGCCGCCCGCAGCTTTGCCAACATCTTCCTCACCTTCTGGCAGGCCCACTACCCCAAGGAGGAGATCGATTTCGCCGCCCTGCCCGCCGCCGCGCCGGTGGCCAGCGACAGCCTGGTGCAGCCCTTCGCCGACAGCCCGGTGGACCGGGAATCGGTGGCGAAGAACGTCTACCTGGACCTCATCAGCCAGGCCCAGAAACGGCTCTACATCTGCACGCCCTACTTAATTCTCGACAACGACCTGCTCAGCGCTCTGCGGCTGGCCGCCAAGCGGGGGGTGGATGTGCGGATCTACACCCCCGGCATCCCCGACAAACCCACCATCTACCTGCTGACCAGGAGCTACTTCCCCTCTCTGCTCCAGGCCGGGGTGAAGATCTACCGCTATGTGCCGGGGTTCCTCCACGCCAAGACCTGGCTGTGCGACGACCGGGTGGCCGCCGTGGGCACCGTCAACCTGGACTACCGCAGCCTCTACCTCCACTTCGAGTGCAGCGCCCTGCTCTACGGCGGCAAGGTGCTGGAGGATATCCGCGCCGACTTCGCCGCCATCGAGGCGGAATGCGAACCGGTGGGACTGGAGGACTGCCGCACCGGCTTCCTGGGCACGCTGCACAGCGCCATCCTGCGGTTGCTGGCGCCCCTCTGCTGACAATTTCAATAGACCTTATAACGGGACTGCTTTGCGGCAGTCCCGTTTTTTGTATTGACAACTTACGGTTGTTAGATTAAGATGGAAGGAAACCAACAAAGTTTTTTTGGACAGCAGCCGGACACAGGCCGAGAAGGAGGAGTGCCAATGACCTATCAGGAAAAAATCGCCTGGCTGGGACAGTACCGGGCTTCGGTGCGCCGGGAGCGTATGCTGGAGGGCGAGCTGGAGATGATGCGGGACGCGGCCGAGCGGGTGACCGCCTGCCTGAGCGGCATGCCGGGGGCGGGCAGCGACCCCGACCGGCTGCCCAAGGCGGTGGAACGCATCGATGAGACGCGGAAAAAGCTGGAACAGCAGATCGAGGACTGCGTGGAGCGCCGCTTTGCGGTGATGCAGGTGGTGGCCGAGGTCCAGGCCCCCGACGTGCAGGAGGTGCTGCGCCGCCGCTACATTCTGGGGCAGAGCTACGGCGACATTGCCGACGCCATGGGGGTGGTATTGCGCCGGGTGTACCAGATCCACCGCGCCGGGGTGCTGGAACTGGACATCCAGGAAACGGGCCGGAATGCTTCCTGATCTTTCGTGAAGTTTTCCCTGCATTTCATTGAAGTTCACAACTTAAAGTAGTAATATGGTACCGTTGAAACTCGTGGAAGGGCGAAGGCCCGGCCGCGGGTTTTCTTTTTTGCCCCAAGCCGGAAAGGAGGGATGCCCCATGCACCCGGAATCTCCCCCGGCCGCCCCGGTCCGCGGCGCGGCGGCGGGGGGAAGCCCACCCAACACCCTGCGGGAAAGGAGAATTTTTTGCAAAGCTATCTGGAACAAGCCTTTGGCAAGCACGATGTGACCTCGGCCAAGATGCGCGGGGCCCTGCGGGAATGGCTGGACCTCTACTACGGTGCGCCC
>ERZ1090865.1782-NODE-1783-length-10320-cov-4.199903_pt1 | contig 10320 bp, 9 predicted proteins | sample MGYA00478478_ERZ1090865 | MGnify/ENA primary metagenome ERZ1090865 (study PRJEB33644, sample SAMEA5815715) | chicken gut metagenome | biome: Chicken; feature: Gastrointestinal Tract; material: Caecum | place: Ireland | collected 2019-01-01 | study: A study of the... | reverse complement strand
GCCCGTACATGATGCTGAAAGAGATGGCGTACACGACCAGCACGATGGCGATCTGTACGGTGAGCTTGTCGATGGAGGAAACAGCGGGAAGTTCGTTCTCGTCCTCGTAGTCGGAGAGCTGCGAGCGACGCACCGAAGTGTCGATCTTGATGACGCCCTTTCTGCGCATGACGTTCAGGTAGATGACGCCGCCGAAACAGGCGACCAAAAAGCCGAGCGCGGCAACGGTCAGTCCGAAGTTGGCGCCGTCTACGAAACCGTTCGTGTTTTCATAGATCCTGCCGTAGTTGAGCGCCTGTCCCGTGCCCTGTCCGAAGCCGAAAGCAAGCAGGATGCCCGCGCCCGAAATGAGCCCCGGCGTTGAAAGCGCCCATGCCGCGACCATGGTGATGACAAGTCCGCCGAACGCCTGAATGAGGTAGCCGTTCACGGTCGTTACGCCCGAGTCAAACACTTCGACGGCGCGCTTTTTGGTGAACTTCTTTTTGGAATTGCGCATGCCCGAGGCAACGAAGCCGATGCCCAGACAGTGATAGGTGATCATCTCCAGTACCTGCATTCCCGATTTGGCGCCTTCGGGGTCTTCCGACGGCGCGCCGAAGGCGGGCAGGTCGAACAGATAATCCCCCGCCGTAAAATAGACGACGGTGGAGATGACGAGCAGCAGCAGACCGCCCAGCACCGAAACGGGGATAAGGGATTTCTGCAGGGCAGGGATGAAGTGTTTCAGGACCGCCGCCACCAGCATGCTTGCCAGCAGTGCGGCGATGACCATGATAAAAGTCCAGATATTCAGATCGGCAAAACTCATACGTGTTCCTCCGTAGCGATATCCTCGTTGTGCGCTTTCAGCGCCGCGCGCATGCCGTTGAACGCATGCACGTACTTGACGGCACAAAAGCGTTTATGGCCCTTGATCTGATAGATCTTGCCCTTGTAATAGAAGTTGAATTTCTTTTTTCCGACGGCGGCCATGGCGTCGATATCGGAAAGGGGATAGACGTAGCTGCCCTTTTTCCCCGTGACCGTGATCGCCTCTTTGTCCATGGACACCGCGTCGCCGTCCAGAAAGATCTTCCGCTTTAATTTGACGCTGTCAATAAAGCGGATCCCGCCGTCGGAGAGCACTTCGCCCGCAAGCATGCGCGGCGTGAGCTGTTCCCGCTCCCAGTCGTACCACTGGTACACTTTGGTGAATCCTCCGAAGGGAGGATCGATCGTAAGCTGAGGGGTATATTCCGCCGCAGTGCCGCAGGACGAGCAGGAAAAGCGCGCTCCCTTGGACGAGATGGTGCCGATTTTTTTGCATACGGGACACAGATACAGCGCACGTTCGATATATTCTGCGCGCTTGCGGCTCTTGTAGCGTTCTCCCGAATCGGCGTCCACGACGTCGAGTCCCTGTTTGATGATGTCGCAGAGTTCTTCCACGGACATGTCCGCGTATTCTTCGGGATACAGAATGCGTCTGACGCGTCCGACGTATTTTGTCCCCCGGCGCACGCTGTGTCCCCAGCGGGGATCGGTGCCGTAGCCGCCGCAAAGGTTGAACAGCACAACGGGGACTTTTGCAACTTTGACAAGTTTGGCGATCGCATCGGAAATTTCCCACTGCCGTCCGCTGAAGGTGCGGTTGCCCTCAGGCGCGATGCCCACCGAACCGCCCTCTCTGAGTACCCGCAGGATATTTTTGACGGCGGCCAGATCGGACATGGATTTGCTCTTGGGAATGGGCGCCGCAAGGTAGCGGATCAGGGGAGATACCTTCAGATTGAACAGATCGTCCGAAGTGACAAAGTAGATGGGGAACCGGAACGCCTTGGAAACAAAAAAAGGGTCCATCGTTGCCTGATGATTGTGCAGAATGATGCACGGACCCTTTTTGATCGGGGCTTTTTCCGCCCGATAGTGATATTTGATGCGGATAAATCCCGCCATTGCAAACCGGAGAAAGGCGAACACGCGCGCGTGCCGCCCTTTGACCCATAATTTTTTTGTCTGTTTCCTGTTTTCTTTCATGCTTTTGTGCCGTAACCGGAATAATTCTTTATTTATCTTACCAAAAAACGGCGTCTTTGTCAACGCCGTTTGGATTTGCGGGAACAAAATTAAAAAATTTCACAAAACTGCCATCAGGGAAGTTTTTCCCGCACGTTTACAGGATATTTTCCAGCACAAGTCTGTCGAACGGAACGGATTCCATAAAGTCGGAGGGCCGGAACACCACGTGGTTGAACTTTGCGTAGTTGAAAATGCTCGTCTTCAGCAGGACGGGCGTCGGGATATCCAGCGCGTCGCAGATGTCGGCGAGATAGCGGAAAAAGCACGCGTAGGAAAATTTCTCCTCGCGCTCGTAGAGGGTCTGTCTGACGATGTGACCGTCCTGCAGGACTTTTGCCCAGATGCGAAACATGCGTCTATTATACGAAAGTTTTGCGAAAAATGCAAATATAATTTGACTTGAAAGGGTGCGTGCGGTATAATAATCAAAATAATTCCAGGTACGGGAGGCGAACGCATGAACAAGCTGGAGAGGGATATCCTTGAAATTCTGAGCGAAGACAGCCGCACGGATGCCGCGCAGATCGCCGTCATGCTCGGCGAGCGCGAGGAGACGGTACGCGAAGCGGTGCGCGCCATGGAAAAGCGCGGCGCCATTGTAAAGTACACCGCGATCGCCAATCTCGACGAGGAAGAGGACGAGTGCGTCGAAGCGCTCATCGAGGTCAAGATCGCCCCCCGGAGCGGTTCGGGCTTTGACGGCGTCGCCGAAGAGCTCGCCCAGCACAAGGAGGTCAAGACGCTCTATCTCATGAGCGGGGCGTACGATCTTCTCGTCATCGTGGAGGCGGGCTCCATCAAGTCCGTTTCGCGGTTCGTCTCGGAGTGCATCTCCACGTTCGACTGCGTGCTCTCCACCGCAACGCATTTCATACTCAAAAAATACAAGATCGAGGGAGCGCTCACCGTGGGGCGGGACAAAAAGCGGAGGCTCCCCGTACAGGCATGAGGGATTTCCTCACCGGGCGCGCCAAGGCGCTCAGACCCAGCGGGATCAGAAAGTATTTCGATATCGTGGAAACGCTGCCCGACGCCATCTCCCTCGGCGTGGGCGAGCCGGACTTTGTGACCCCGTGGGATATCCGCAGCGCGGGGATCCGTTCGCTGCAAAAGGGCTACACGTCCTATACGGGCAACCGCGGGCTTTCGGAGCTGCGCGGGCTCATCTCGCGCTATCTGTCCGAACGCTTCGGCGTGCAGTATGCGCCCGACCGGATCATCGTCACGGTCGGCGCGAGCGAGGGCATCGACCTGGCGCTGCGCACCACCTGCGAGGCGGGGGACGAGGTGCTCCTGCCCGATCCCGCCTACGTCTCCTATGCGCCCATCGTCAGCCTTTGCGGCGGTGTGCCCGTTTCCGTCTCCTGTACGGCGGAAAACGGCTTTATCCTCACGCCTGAGGCGCTGGAAGCGGCGGTCACGCCGCGGACGAAGTCGGTCATTCTCGCCTATCCGAACAATCCGACGGGCGCCGTCATGACGGAGCAGCAGCTCCGGGCGATCCTTCCCGTCATCGAAAAATACGACCTCCTCGTCATTTCGGACGAGATCTACGCGGAACTCACCTATGGCGGCGCGCACTGTTCCGTCGCATCGCTTGCGGACATGCGGGAGCGCACGATCCTGCTCTCCGGCTTTTCCAAGGCGTTTGCCATGACGGGCTGGCGCATCGGATATGCCTGCGCGCCCGAAGCGATCGACGCCGCCATGCTCAAAGTGCATCAGTATACCATGCTCTGCGCGCCGCGCATCGCCCAGCACGCCGCCGTCCAGGCGCTTTCGGGCGGATTTGCGGACGGGTTCGCCGCCGTGACGCAGATGCGCACGGAGTATGACCGCCGCCGCAGATTCCTCGTGGGCGCGCTGAACGGTCTGGGGCTGAGCTGTTTTGAACCGCGCGGGGCGTTCTATGTCTTTCCGTCCGTCCGTGCGACGGGGCTCACGGGCGAGCAGTTCGCCGAACGTCTTCTCATGGAGGAGCAGGTGGCCGTCGTTCCCGGAAACGCGTTCGGCGCGTGCGGGGAATCGCATGTGCGCTGTTCGTATGCGACGGGCATGGACGAACTGCGCGAGGCGGTCGCCCGTATTTCCCGATTTGTTGAAAAATTGCGGAAAAATGACTGACGCGGGACAAAGCGGTTGACAAACGCGCCCGATTGCCGTATAATGTAAGGGTGAAAGAGCCCGTGACTTCGCCGTGAAGTCACGGGTCTTTCGGAGACTCCCGCACAAAAGGCAGCTGCGGGGGTCAATTTAGGTTTTTCGAGCAAATGCTCCGAAAAAAAGCGAGGGTAAGAAAAAAGATGGCAGAATTTCTCATGACGCAGCAGGGGTACGAGGAGGCGGTCAAAAAACTCGAGTATCTCCGGAAAGTCAAGCGCGAGGAGATCGTGCAGCGCATTGCCGAGGCGCGCAGCCACGGCGATCTTTCGGAGAATGCGGAATACGACGCGGCGCGCAACGAGCAGGCGTCCAACGAGCGCGCGATCGAGGAGCTGGAATTTCAGGTCAAAAACGCCAGAGTCATCGAAGAGAACGCGGACAACTCCGCGGTGCATTTCGGATCGGTCGTTCGGGTGCACGACGTGGACTTCGATGAGGACGTGGAATATACCATCATGGGCACGACGGAAGCCGACCCCATGAAGAACATCATCTCCAACGAATCTCCCGTCGGCGCGGCGCTCATGGGCAGAAAGGTGGGGGACACCGTCACGGTCCAGGCGCCCAACGGCGAATATAAACTGAAGATCCTTAAAATCAACTGACAGGCATGGAAGAAATCGTCAACGGCGCGGACGGCAGCGAGCTCATCGAACAGGCGCGCATCCGCCGCGAAAAACTGAAAAAACTCAGCGAGGAAGGGAATAATCCCTATCTGAAAACAAAGTACTCCGTCACGGCCCGGTCGGGTCAGGTGAAGGGGGACTTTTCCGCGTGGGAAGGCAGGGAAGTCTCCGTTGCGGGGCGGCTCATGTCCCGCCGCGTCATGGGGAAGGCCTCCTTTTCGCATATCCGCGACGGCGAGGGGGACATTCAGATCTACGTCACCCGCCAGGACGTCGGCGAGGACGTGTACGCCTCCTACAAAAAGGATTACGACATCGGCGACATCGTCGGCGTGGTCGGAACGGTGTTCCGGACGCAGACGGGCGAGGTGACCATTCACGCGACGCACCTTGAAATGCTTACAAAGTCGCTGCTCCCGCTGCCCGAAAAGTACAACGGGCTGCAGAACGTGGACATGAAGTACCGTTTGCGGCACGTCGATCTCATCATGAATTCGGACGTGCGCGAGACGTTCGCCCGCCGCGCTGCGATCCTGCGCGAGATCAGGGCCTACCTCGACGGCCACGGCTACATGGAGGTGGAGACGCCCGTTCTGCTGACGCTCGAGATCGGTGCGGACGCGCGCCCCTTCAGGACGCACCACAACGCCCTGGACATCGACATGTACCTGCGCATCGAGACGGAGCTCTACCTGAAAAGGCTGATCGTAGGCGGGTATGAAAAGGTCTACGAGGTGGGGCGCATCTTCCGCAACGAGGGCATGGATTCCTCCCATAACCCCGAGTTCACCACCATCGAAATGTACCAGGCGTACGTGGATTACAAGTACATGATGGACTTCATCGAGGGGCTCTACAAGCATGTCGCCGAAAAGGTGTGCGGCACGCTGGAAGTGCCCTTCCGCGGCAACGTCATCGACCTTTCGCACTGGGAGCGGCTGACCATGACCGAGGCCGTGAAGAAATATTCGGGCGTGGATTTCGCGGCGCTCTCGTCGGACGAGGAGGCGCGCGCCGCGGCTGCGGAGCACGGCGTGGAGCTCGAGGACGGCAAGGACACGAAGGGCCACATTCTTTCGGCATTCTTCGACGCGTTCGTCGAGGACAAGCTCATTCAGCCCACGTTCATCTACGATTATCCCGTGGAGATCTCGCCGCTCGCCAAGCGCAAGCCGGAGGATCCTTCCATGACCGAGCGGTTCGAGTACTTCATCTGCGGCATGGAGATGGGCAACGCCTTCTCCGAGCTCAACGACCCCATCGACCAGCGCGCCCGCATGGAAGAACAGGCGGCGAAAAAGCGCGCCCAGGGAGCGAACGCCGAAGTGGACGAGGACTTTTTGAATGCGCGCGAATACGGCCTGCCCCCCACGGGCGGCCTGGGAATGGGCGTGGATCGCCTCGTCATGCTGCTCACGGACAGCGCGAGCATTCGCGACGTCCTCTTGTTCCCCACGATGAAACCCAAAAAATAAACACGCGGGGCACGGAGCTTTTCCGTGCCCTTTTAAGGAGACCGCTTTGGACGCACGCATCACCAAACAGAGACTTGGCAACCTCATTTCATACGACTGGCTGAAAATGCTCGTCACCATCGTCGTCTTCGTTCTCGTGCTCGTGCTGCTCTTTACGATGACGGCGACCCGCCCGAAGAACACGCAGGAATACAGCATCTATGCCTATACCGACCTGACCGCGACGTCGTCCTTTACCAATCTCGGGGACACGCTCGAAGAAAGGGATGCGCTGTCGTATGACATTCTTGCGATCAATTCGGAGAGTTTCGCGGGCAACAACTATGCCTCCGCCACCTATTCCGCGCGCCGTGCCGCGGGGCAGGGGACGGTCATGTTCATCACGGACAACCCCGTCTATGAGACGGACGACAACGGCGATTATGTGCTGGACGAGGACGGAAACCGCGTTCTTGCGTCCAATTCCGAGCTGTACAACTTTGCAATGGGCATGGCGTACAGCGCGGATACCCGCAGTTCGCCCGCCGTGTACGATACGCAGTATTACATGCAGCTGTGCGAAGAATATCTCGTGCAGTTCTTCGGCGACGACTGGGCGGACAGCGATGCGCTGGACGGGACCACGACGCCCGAACAGAGCTTTTCCCGCCGCAACGACGGGGACAAGCGGTACAAGACGGAGGAGCAGCGCGCACAGGGGATCGCCGACGAGCGCGAACGCCTTCTTAAACTGCGCGGGGACTATCTTGCGGTGTCCGCCGCCTTTGAGGACGGCACGTTCTCGCACACCGTGTACGAGGGGACGCGCAGCGACGGCAACGGCGGAACCGAGACATATTCGTCCGCGCTCGGCATCAACGTCGGGGGACTGAACGGCCTGAAAAATCTGCTCTATTACACCGATTCGGAGGGCGCCCGCACGACGGAGAACGTCAACCTGTCCATTCTGTACAACAACTATCTTGACGGAAGCGACCTGTGCTTTGAAACGGTCTCCTTCCTGCGCTATCTGCTCGACACGTACAAGGAGTGATGCGCTGTCATATCGCGGACATGCTCCGCGCGCAGAAAAGACATATCTCATTCCATACGCCCGGGCACAAGCGGGCGGGCGCGGACATCACCGAGCTCTCCTATTCGGACGATCTGTCCGATCCGACGGGCGTTCTCGCGCTCGCGCAGGCGGACGCTGCGCGCATTCTCGGCGCGGACGCAAGTTTCTTTCTGACGGACGGCTCCACGAGCGGCATCTACGCCATGCTCTTTGCCCTGCGCCGTGCGGGGAAAATGCGGGTCGCGGTGCCCGTCTATGCGCATAAGAGCGTCTTTCATGCGTGCGAAGCGCTGGGCCTGACGCCCGTGTACATCGCGCAGGGCATACGGGAGGGGATCCCCTGTCAGCCGACGGAGGACGCGCTTTCGCAGGCGCTTTCGCAGGCGGACGCGCTCCTTCTGACGTCGCCCGACTATTACGGATTTTTCCCGCCGCTTGCGGCGGCGCGCGCGCTGTGCGGCGGCGCGGGCAAGCCGCTCCTTGCGGACGGCGCACACGGCTCGCACCTGCACGGAACGCCCATGCACGCGGCGAACTTTGCGGACATGTGGGTGGACGGCGTGCACAAATCGCTTCCCGCGCTCACGCAGGGCGCCGTCGTCTCGGCAAAGGGAACGTGGACGCGGTTTCTTGCGGAGGGCGTGGAATTTTTCCGGACTTCGTCGCCCTCCTATCCCATTCTTGCAAGCATCGAATACGCCCTCAAATACCCGTCGGACAGCCGGACGGAGGCGGCGGCCGTGCGGGCGAAAAGGGAGCTCGGCGCGCTTGACAACGACGACTGGACCAAGATCGTGGTGCCGTTCGGGTCGTGTGCGGACGCGGCGCAGGGCTTCCTCGAACGCCGGGGCGTATATCCGGAATTCAATGACGGAAACTATCTGATGTTCTATCTGTCGCCCGCCACGCGCGTGCGGCAGCTGAAAAAACTTGTGCGGCTGTGCCGCCCGCTTGCGCGCGGGGAACTTTGTTCCGATGCTCCGGTCGCGGGCATGGTGGGGGGCAAGACGGTCACAATGCCCCTGTCCGAGGCGGTCGGCCGCACCTGTGCGCGGGCATGCGGCATCGTTCCGCCCTGCGTGCCCCTCATCGCCCGGGGCGAGGTCGTGACGCCGCAGGCAGTGCAGAGACTTCTCAAAGCGAAGCACACGTTCGGCCTGACGGACGGAAAAATTCTGGTATTCGGGGAGTAACGATGCGGCAGCTCTTTCGCACGACAACGGCATACCGCGCGCTCTCGGGGAGCGCTGCGCAGGGGGAGGCGGCACACTTCACGCTCGTCCTCTTTCCGGACGCGAAGTATCTGCGCGTCTATCTTGCCGAATGCGCCAAGGCGTTTTTCGGGGCGGAAGAGGGCACGCGCACGGCGCGGCTCATCGACGAAGAGAGCTATGCCGACTGCCTCTTTTATCCGGCCGCAGGCGGAAAACTGACGGCGGAGGCGGCGGGCGCCATCTCGGACGAAAGCATTCTGCGCCCCGTCGAGGGGACAAAAAAGCTGTTTGTGCTGGACGCCTTTCAGTCGGTCACGCCCCTCGTGCAGAACAAACTCCTGAAACTTCTGGAAGAACCTCCCGCGGGGGTGTACTTCCTTGCGGGGGCCACCGCCGAGCACACGGTGCTCCCCACGGTGCTCTCCCGCGCCAACGTCCGCAGAGTCCCGCCCTTTTCGGAGCGGGAGGCGGCGGAGGCGCTCGCCCGTATGCACCCGGAGGCCGGGGACCTGCGTGCCGCGGCGGCCGCGTGCGGAGGCGTGCTGTCCGTCGGCGAAGATCTTCTCGCGGGCGGCGGCGAGGATTTCCGCCTTGCGGAGCAGTTTCTCGCGGGCGGGGACACGGCGCAGGTGTGCCGCGCGGCGGGCGAACGCGGAAAGACGTTTTTCGCGGCGCTGCGGCTGGTGCTGCGGGACGTGCTCTTATACCGGACGGGGCAGGAGCGGTTCGCCGTTCTGTCCGATCCGCAGCTGAAACAGCTGGCGGCGCGCTATCCCGCGGGCGCAGCCATTGCCGCGATCGGCTTTGTGACGGACGCGGAGCGGGAGATCCAGTTCAACGCCAATCCGGCGCAGGCGGCGCTTGCGCTCGCGCTGCGCATCGGCGAAGAGAGAGAACGGTCCGAACGCTGTTCATCGCCCGGGCGCGGAGCCTGACGTGCGGCGCGCGGTCCGGACGAACATCATGAGAGGAGGCAGTTGTCATACCCATGGCACAGGTTGTCGTAGTTAAATTTCAGAAGGGCTGTAAGCCCTATTATTTCGGGGCGGGCGGTCACACGCTTGCCAAGGGGCAGGGCGTCGTCGTGGAGACGTCGCGCGGGCTGGAATATGCCGTCGTCGTCGATCCGGCGCGCGAGGTGCCCGACGAAGCGGTCGTGCAGCCCCTGAAAAACGTCATACGTCCTGCCACGGAGCGGGACGAGGCGATCCTCGCCGAACACGAGGCGCGCCGCGGCGAGGCGATGCGCATCTGCAAGGAAAAGATCGCGGCGCACGGGCTTCCGATGAAGCTCATCGACTGCGAGTTCACCTTCGACGGCAGCAAGGTGGTGTTCACGTTCACGGCGGAGAGCCGCGTGGACTTCCGCGAACTCGTGCGGGATCTTGCCTCCGTGTTCCATCTGCGCATCGAGCTGCGCCAGGTCGGGATCCGCGACGAGGCGCGCATTCTGGGCGGGATCGCCCCGTGCGGCAGGGAGGTCTGCTGCGCGGGCTGTATGCCCGATTTCAAAAAAGTCAGCATCAAGATGGCCAAAAATCAGGGACTTTCGCTCAATCCCGGCAAGATCAGCGGATTGTGCGGGCGGCTGATGTGCTGTCTTGCCTATGAGGACGACTATTATGCTTCGGCATGCAAAAAGGTGCCCAAACTCGGCGCGGCGGTGGCCACGCCGGAGGGCAGGGGCACGGTCGTCTCCGTCAACATGCTCAAAATGGATGTGCGCG
>ERZ1090865.1779-NODE-1780-length-10338-cov-7.016921_pt1 | contig 10338 bp, 16 predicted proteins | sample MGYA00478478_ERZ1090865 | MGnify/ENA primary metagenome ERZ1090865 (study PRJEB33644, sample SAMEA5815715) | chicken gut metagenome | biome: Chicken; feature: Gastrointestinal Tract; material: Caecum | place: Ireland | collected 2019-01-01 | study: A study of... | reverse complement strand
AACCATATAACCGTCTATGATGAAACAATTTTGATTTCACCAATAGGATTGTACCGGCAAGCGATGCTTCTGGCTATCCACTTTGCCAGAAGCGGCTTGTTGGGGAAACTCCCCAATCCCCTGCCCGTCGCAGAAGTTCCTTCTGCGGCTGCGCGTTTTGCAAACGCTTTTTCCGGTCCTCGCCGTCTATCTTATGTATGGTCCAGGGCCGGACTTGTACGAAAGACAAAAAGAAAAGAGCCGGGTTTAGAGGTTTCATTTCCTCTGAACCCGGCATTCTGTTCCGGCAGCTTGACCGCAAACTCTCGACCACATCGGCGGGCACTTGCATATCAGGAGAAAAACCTCCCGCATCCCTCTCCATCTGCTTTTGCCAGGCGGCTTTTTTTCGGATTGAATGCACTGACCTGGATCGGAATCTTCATGCCCTTCGGAAAGCAGGGATTGAACCAGAGCCATTGGGACCGTCCCTGGTATTCCTTTCCCCCGAATTGATAACGGTATACAATCACATAGGGATAAATAGCATCTTCATTGGCATAATGCGTTGCACTCATATGGACCATGAGGTGTACCTTTTGAATGTTCTCAACCGTTGCGGTTACATCCACGGTATCCTCCATCCACTTTGCTTCCCGGGCATCACACAGTCTGGCAAACACTACACACAGGACAGCCGCTGCCCAGGCGCAAACGGAAAAGCCATGGGTGATTCCGGTAAAGACCGAAAGAAGGACGGTCACAAATAGAACACACCCTGCCAAAACGTGGACCACATCTCGAAAGAAAAAGTTCCATAGTTTTTGGATCATCCGTCATCCCCCCTTTGCGGGATTTTACGCTGGCTGATACTGTACCTCGTAGATAACCCCGCTGTTTTCAGCGGTGATATAAAAGGTGGATGTCGTGTCGTCCCATGCAAGGTGGCTGCTGTACCCCACCGGCTTCCCCGGCTCAAAGGAAAACTGTGCAATAGTCTCCTGGTAGTTGCCCTGCAGGTCAAAGCGGTCCAGACGGTTCCAAAGGGAGGAGAGCAGATAGAGCTGATCCCCTGCCACCACGAAGTCCGACACGCTGTACATATAGGGCAGTTCCACCTTGGTTTTCAGCTGGTCATTCTCAAAGATCAAGAGGCTGTTGGTTCCGCTTTCTGCCACTGTCTCGTCTGCATTGGTCTGGGTGAACTCGTATTGATTGATAGCGTAAACCTTGCCATCCTGGGCATACACCGAACCCCAAAACCAATCGGTCAAAGGCTGAACTGTTCCCTGATGGAGCATATAGGTTCCCGCCTTCTGGCTTGCCACCTGAACGCTGAATGCAACCTGATCCGGGGCCAGAACGGCCAGGTGGGCATAGACATCGTCTTGCGCCGCGCTGAAATTCAGCAGCCTGTGGGAGGAAACGGTTGTCCCGTCCAGGTTCAGCACATCCAGGCGGTTCTGCCCCGCATCCAGCAGATAGATTTTGCCGCCGCTGACCTGGACATCAGCGGGGTTTGAAAAGGCCCCATTCTCTCCTTCCCCGCCGGTGATGGAATCCACCAGCTGAAAATTCCGATCCAGCACAGCTACCCGATGCCCTGCCGGGTCGCATATATAAATCCGATCCCCGCTGCAGGCAATGCCGCCCGGATGCGGAATTTCCAAGGCTGCGCCGGAATGCTCAGTCACCTTCCAGTCGGGTGCAGCCACCGTTTCGATGAAGGCCGGCTCGTTTTCCTTCACAGCCGCAGCCGAGGCAGAAGTCAGGCTGGGTGCCGCTGCGCCTTCGGCATACAGCCCACATCCTGTCAGCCCGGCACCGCAGACGGCTGCACACAAAAGACAAATTGTTGTTCCAGTCGTGATCCTCTGTTTCAGCTTCATATCAGCGCCTCCTTCTTTTTCAGATGGCAAATGCACCGGCCCCGCAGCACCCGGAACCCTCTTGATTTTCTCCTATTCTTATTCAATCATAAAAACGCTCTATTTTCAATTTTTTTCAGCGTAACCAGAAAAATTGGCAGCCAAATCTTGTTCTTTCGGTTCCACCGTCTCTATACTTTTTCTTCTGGAAGTCAGGTGCCCGTTTTTCATGACAGTTGTACGGCCCGGCTTACTCATACCAAGCCGGCAGGCCTATGGGCCTTTTCATCGAACCTTCTCGCTTTGGCAAATATTTGATGCACACTGCAATGACTGCAATGTGAAAAACAAATGCAGCATTGCTGGATAATATCGTCAGCACGAAATCAACCGCAAAAACTCATTTTCTATTATTATAATCATGCTTCATTCAAACAAGCAGCGATAGATAAATTTTGCATGCTTGCCAACTGGAAACAGTTATCAGTACAATATGTTCTCGGGCGATACGTCCACAAGGTAGCTGGCACAGCAAGCTGATCTTTAAGTGTCACTCGAAAAAAGACAGAAAAAATTTTTCATTCAGTGTCCAAAAATGCAATCCTGATTCGTTTACAAGACAAGAAGAAATCTCTGGCAAAAATCAGCGATCTATGGCACAATGAAAGCAGAACCATCTTTGACCCGCAAGAAATGCCGCCCCCATACCATACGGAAGGTGATGAAAATGGAATCCAGCTATACCGCCGCCCCCTACCTGTTTCAAATCAGCTCCTATGACATCGGCCGCCTTTTGCCCCAGGTGAGCAAAGCACTGGAAAAGAGATCGGAGCATCTCTCCCGGGAACGCTATCCCAAAATGTGGCGATACATTGACCGCCTCCCCTCTCCCTCCCGGGGAGCCAGCCGGAGCCGGCTGCGCACCAGGCTGTTCAGTATTCTTTGCCTGGCGGCGGGGGTGATTCTGGTTGTGCCCGGCCTGATGGAGCCAAAGGAGCTGCTGGTTCCTCTGGTCGCCGGTGCAGCCGCTGTGGTTCTGGGGGCCTCTGGGTTATGGCGCACCAGAAAGAATCGGGAAAAACCTTTTGACCGCTCGGCCCGGCTGCTTCTGGAAGGGAAAGATCAGACACCAGAAAGCCCTGCTCCGGTTGTTTCTTTCTCGGACCAGGGCATGACCTTCTCAGAAAAAGATAAAACGGAGTTTGTTCCGTACAGTGACTTTGAATCAGCATGGGAAACAGAAGACACCCTGCTTCTTGTGTTCGGGCAGCGGGTCACCCTTTTGCAGAAGCAGGATTTGGTACAGGGTGATTTTTCCGGCCTGTCCCGGCTGCTGGCCGAAAAAATCGCAGCGTATCAGCACATGGATTAATTCCCATCTCAATTAAGATTCCACCGGCAAAGAGAGGTCAAAGCAACATGGCACTCACCTATCAAGCATTTTTGAAGAAAGGCATCAACCTTGCTCCATTGGGCTGGGAGACAGCGGGAGCATTCATTCCTTATTTCTGTACCCCCAGAGGAGCCAAGGTTCTTGGCTGGGCCGGTGTGGATGGCATCCACTACTGCACCATCCGCGGTTTTGGGGAGATGATTTTTGCAGTCAGCCCTATGAATATCGGCGATTATGTACATCCCATTGCCCGGAATTTTGAAGATTTGCTGCGGCTGCTTCTCTCCTGCACCGATATGGCCGCCCTGGAACAATGTTACGCATGGGACGAGGAACAGTACAACGCCTTTCTGATGGATTGCCCTGCGACACCTGAGCAGCAGGCCGTGCTGGACGCCATCCGGGCAAAAACCAGCCTTGAGCCAATGGACGATGCCTTTCATTATGTAAAACAGCTCCAGGCATCGTTTGATCTTTCTGCCATTCCCTATACAGAGGATTACTACGATGAGGACATGAACCCTGCCGCGCCAAAGGAAACGCCACCATGGGAAGTAACTTTTGACGGCAGCTTTTGGGGCCACCCGAAGGGCCAGCGGCCCGGCAAAGAAATTCCCGCAAACACACAGTTTGATTGGGCCGGGCGGCACTGGATCATTCCTTCTGTCTATTCCTGCTCCAAAGGACTGGTGGTTGATTTCTGTATGCAGGTGGAGCCTGCAGACATCCTCGCCTTCATGGACAAGTGGCATCTGAGCTCAGACGCCGATGAAGAGCAAATCCCCCGGGAACAACGGATGCAGATGGAACTGGACAATCCCATGCATCTGGATTTTCACCCCGTCCTTCGGCTGAACGGGAAAGAGCTCCATTTTTCTCATGGCTGTGGAACATCCTACATTCCCTGTCTGCCGGACAGCTCTGCGGCCGAGGCAGAGCAGGATTCCAAACAGGCGGTGGCCCACTATCAGCTCGACACAGCTTTGGGATGGGTCATTCAACGCTTCAGCTACCCCTGGGCAACCAGGAAAAAGCCGGAGATCAAGCATCTGTCGGTGACCATGGTCCAGCAGGAAGTTTCCATCCCCGGCCCCCATTTCCAGGTAGAAAAGCCCGGTGACACCTTTTCTTTCGTTTATCCCGAAGGCGGTATAAAATACATCCTGACGGTGCAGGAATACCAGACGCAGGTCCTGGATACCAGCCGGATGATGCAGGATATGGAGTATCCTACCCATTATCACCTTATGAGTTTTACGGTCACACCGGAATTTTCAGGCTGCAATCTGGATGTGGCAGATTGTTCCGACGGAGACCATCCCAGACCAAAACCCTGCCCGAGCAATCCATTTGAACCCACAGCTCTCAATGATGCCGCTGTGATCGGCATCATCGGCGGAGCAGACGGTCCCACTGCTATCATAAGTGGACCGTTTGCCACCCAGGGCAAACTTCGCGCCGCCTGCTCCAGCCTGCATTTTGATCCCGTTGATCGCGTGGAATGGAGACTTGTGTTCCGTGAAAAACGATATCAGGACAAAACCTTCGACATACAAGTCTGATCCATATTGTCTTGACCAAAAAATCCGACCGGTTCAACGGAGGATGTGTCCCTTAATTCGATTTCAAATGAATCCAGGCTCTCAAAGTGAAAGGAGTGCCCTGCATGAGCGATTTTTTGACAGAACTATTCTCGTTTGTCATGACTGAATGGCTGATTTCTCTGCGGGAAAAACACAAGGTTCTCTATACCTTTATCATGGGATGTATCATCCTTCTTTTTGCCGGCATCGCCGTTGTTTTTTACCTGGAAGCGGCTTTGGTAAAAGGCACTGTTATGCTGATCTTTGCCCTGCTTGTCCTTGCGCTTCTGGTATATTCCCTCCGGCGAGATCCGAAACCAACCCGCAAAAACTGGAACTCCTGGTTTGACAAACACCGTTGAAATAGATTGGAGCGCCTTATGAAGCAATGGACTTTTGGAAAACAGATCGGCATGGGGATGGTTCTGCTGTTTGCCAGCGGCATCCTTGCCGCTGTGCTGCACAACAGCGTTTTTCTTAACCTGGCCTGGATTCTCTACGGCCTGCTGTTTGTGATCCATCCCGTCTACCCGGAACAGGCAAAGTTCCGCTACAGCGAAGAAGGTGCACAAAAGATCGCCCGCATGGCCGGCCTTATTTGCATTGCCATCGGCCTGATCACCGAATTTGGAGTGTAAGATGAAAAGAATTCTAAAAAGTGTCCTTCGCTTTCTGGCTGCGGCCATCGTGACCACTGCCCTGCTGACTGGTTTCCAGGTCGTGACGAACGGTATGTGGCTTTTCGGGCTGCCCGAACTGGACCAAGTGGAATCGGTCAGCATCGCCTATCCGCAGGTTACAGACCAAGTAAAAACGGTGACCGATGGGGAAAACAAGGAGCTGGCCCTGAAACTCACCGGCTTTCTGAAATACAATCTGTTCCAGAAGGCTGAGGACGGCCAGCAGCCCCTGATTACCATCACCTACCACCTGCAGGACGGCACTGACCGGAGCATCGCTGCCAACGGGACCACCGTCTGGTGGAAGGACAAAGCCTATGCCCTCAAGGACCCGGACATCTTTGTCAATTTGACCGAAGGTATTTTCTTTCTGTCAGAGGTGCAGGCCCGTTGAATGAAAGCAGCAATTGAACACATCGGGAAGAAGGTGTATCTATGGAAAGAATCAAATCATTAAACCGGTACCAAAAGTTTCTTCTGCTGTTTATGCTTGCCATGGTTCTGTGCTTTACAGTGCTTTATCCAATCACGATTTCCCGTGAAGGGTTTCTCTATCAGGACACCATTCTGGTTCCCCGTCAGGAAAACGGCGCCACCCTTTATTCCGGTAAAATTGAGGGAAAGCCCTCCTGTTTTACGGTATACGCAGACAAAAGGGTAACCTTTGCCTACGGGGACAAGACCTATGGTCCTTACATCGCCCTGGAAGATCCATCTGCTGTCCCGGAAAACAGCGGGGCGCCAGAACCCCTGACCGGGATTGAACTGCGGCGGGGAGAGGATGTATGGTTCCGGGGTGGAATGCTCATGCAGGGGAACGATTTCCTCCTGTATTCCGAGGACGGCAGCCCGGCGGCTCTTGGACTCTTTGTAACCATGAGCGACGGGAGGATCATCAACGAATACGGTCAGGTCATTGACCCCATGGAGCCCTCTGTATATGACCTGATGGAGCTGATGATGGGGCCCCAGCTGACCCACAAGGGCTCGTGGTCTATATGGGCCTCTTGCGTCCTGATCTGTGTTATCACAGCTGTTTCGATTCTGTTTGCGGATGATCTGTTCCGCTGGCAGATGTCCTTTCGGATTCTCAACGCCGAGGATGCAGAACCCTCTGAATGGGAAATTTCGGCTCGTTACATCAGCTGGACCATCCTTCCCATTCTGTCGCTGATCCTTTTTATTGTAGGACTCCGATCTTTTGACGGGTGAATAGAATGAAAAAGAATATAATTTTTCTGGCCGCAGCAGCGACCCTGCTGCTGGCCGGCCTGACGGCCTGCAAAGCCAAAACACCCCAGGATCTTGCATCGGAAGCTCTGAGCCTGGACCTTTCATCCGGCAGCGAGGTTTCCTCTTATGATACCCACAGCGGCAACGGCGATGGAACATCCTGTATGGTTCTTTCCTTCCAGGACGATGCCGTTTTGGAACAGATTCAGGAGAGCGTCTCCTGGCATCCTCTCCCGGTGGACCAGACCACCCAGGTCCTTGTCTATGGCTTTTCGGAGGAAACCGGTGAGACCTCCTGGCAGATCGGCCCTTTTCTAACGGATGACAACGGCAATCCACTGGTACCGGAGGTTCAGAACGGATACTATGTTCTCCTGGACCGGCAGGCTGAAGACGGCAAAGCACCCGGGTCTGACATCCTGAACCGCGGCTCCTTCAACTTTACCTTTGGCCTCTATGACACCGACACAGACACCCTTTACTGCTGCGAGCTGGACACCTGATGTGCCCTGAAACCAGCTGCTGCTGACCTGCTGGGAGGTTATGGAATGATCGTCTATCTGCAAATGATCGACACCCCGGAAGATCGGTCCAAATTTGAGCAGCTGTACCTGGAATACCGGGGGCTGATGTTTCATGCGGCCAACCAGATCCTCCACAACGAACAGGACGCCGAGGACGCGGTCCATCAGGCATTCCTGAGCATTGCCCAGCATATCCAGAACATCGACCAGCCCATCTCCTCCAAAACCCGGTGCTACGTTATCACTATCACCGAGAATAAGGCCATTGACCAGTACCGCCGCCGGCAAAAGCACCCCACCGTGGAACTGCAGGAGGGGCTTGCCGGGGTTCAGGTCTCTTATGAAGGGGAAAACCTTCTGGCGGCCTGTATCTTGAAGCTCCCCGCCCGGTACCGGGAATGATCTTGCTGCGGTATCATCAGGGCTACAGCGTCAAAGAGGCGGCAGCCCTGATGGGATTATCCTTTTCCGCAGCATCCAGCCTGGAGCATCGGGCCAAGCGCAAGCTGAAAGAACTCTATGAAAAGGAGAACGCCCTATGCTGACCGATGAAATGCTCTGCACAGCTGCCGCCGAGGCCGACTGTGCCCTTTGCAATTCTCTCCTGGCCACCATGGGACAGGAGCACGTCTTCTCGGCCCGGTTTGAGCGCCGGATGAACCGGCTGCTTCACAGGGCGCGGCACCCGGTCTTATACCCGCTGCTGCAGCGGGCCGCCTGTTTTCTGCTGCTGGTCATCCTGGCCGGCACCACTTGGCTCACCATAGATGTCCAGGCACGGGCCGCCTTCTTTGCCTGGGTCCGGCAGCAATATGAAGCCTTTACCGAGTATCGCTTTGTGGCATCTGCACCGAATCCCTTGACCTCCCCATTCCCGAACCTGCATGGCTTCCCGAGGGTTTTGAAAAGCAAAAGCAGACCATCACCGACACCACCTCCATGATGGCTTACACCGATAGCGATGGCCGGATGATCTCTTTGATCTATTCCCGCGGAGCAGACGCCACCAGCCTGTTCCTGCTCCCCCAGGATGCTGAGATGCAAACGGTTTCGGTGAACGGACAGGACGCCGATTTCTACCTGGAAAGCGACCCGGAATCCGCCAACGCTCTGGTCTGGCTCTCCGCCTCCGGCGACACCATCTACTGCCTCACAGCTCCCCTGCCGGCATCCACACTAATTCAGATTGCGGAAAGCATCCCCGCTTGATCCCACTGAAACACAAAGGAGGTTACAACCATGAAAAAACTGCTATTGGCACTGGCTGTCACCTTGGGACTTCTTCTAAGCCTCTCCCTGGCCAGCTGCGCCCGGACGGTGTACATCGAACTGCCCTTTGAACCGGCAGAGCTGGACACCGTTGAGATGTTCCGCTTTCAGAATCCAGCACAAGCCCAGAAAAAAGTCATCACTGATCCTGCGGACATGAAAGACCTCTGCGACCTGCTGGAAAGCATTTCCCTGAAGGACAAGAAAACCGAACCTGTTGCCGGCGGCTCTGTGACCAGCTTCCGGTTCCATTGCACCGACGGCACGACCTATGAAGTCATTTATTCCGCCATCGCCGTAAAATCCGGGCGGATCAAAATGACCGGCTGGGAAACAGACTATTTCACCTCCGCTGATCTGGGCGCCTGCTGGAACAACTACGACTACCCGATCACAGACGCAGCCGAGAGCGAACTGCCAGCGCTCTACTGAGCCGCCGGTGCCGTAAAAACGGGCTGTCCTTTCCCTGCAGGGAGGAAACACGATGAAGAAACTGCTCTTTGGCATGATGCTGTTTTGTTCCGGTTCCCTTTCAGCCGCCATGCTGTTGGCCGGTTCCATGGCCAATGACTGGACGCTGAATGGCCAGTCCTCTGCCCTCTGGAATATCTCCCGGTACGGCCTCCTGCCTGCCCTGTACATCTTCTTGGGACTGGCCGTTCTAGGACTGGTAATTGCTGTATGGGGGCTGTTTGACCCTGAAAATTGAACCGACACGATTGCTTGTGGCTGCTTTGAAACGCCATGGAAACAAAATCAAGGGAGCGTGTACTGGATGAAAGGCATCTGAATGGAGTTATTGGGAATCGGCATCATTCTTTTGGGCATCGCTTTGAGTACCAGTCATTTTTGGGCTTATACACTGGGCGTGATTGGATTTTGCGTCATTGCGGCTGGATGCTTTTGGAAAAATTCATAAACCCTTGGAGGAAAACCCATGAAAAAAATGGTCTTTGGGATTGCTCTGATCCTGTTTGGGTTCAGCATGGCTTATATTTCGGCACAGGCGCAGTGGGCTATCATGCAGCCCGTATCGCTGCTGGCCGTATTTGCCGGGCTGCTGTTCGCAGTTTGGGGATTGATCGAAAAAGAATAAGCTGGTTGTTTCCCTTGAAAGGAGGTTGTTCCGATGAAAAGGCTTGCCGCCTGGATTTTAACACTCGCCTGTGTATGGGTGTTCACTGGCTGCTGCAATCGCAGCATGGACTACATCATCCAGCATGAGCCGAACATTTCCGGGACTGTGAAAGAAGTCCGGGATGAGTCGATCCTTATTTCCATCGAGGCAGCCGGCTATCCTGCCGGCGCAGATTGTGAGGTTTCTCTGGATGTAGAGAACCCGGACAGCTACACCCATGTTTCCATCGGGGACGAGGTCGTGGTCTACTACGACGGGAACATCGCAGAAAGTTACCCTATGCAAATCAACACAGTTTATGCCATCACATTGAGAACACCTGCAAACCAAAAGGCTGCCTAATAAAGTCAAAATAAGAACCGCCGGACGCAGAGGCATACTGAACCGCCCCAGTAAAAGTAGACAATGAAAAAAGAAGGCCTCCTGTGGTAGAATGGAACTACCATAGGAGGTCTTTGCTATGCCGAGAAAATACAGCCATATTCAGAAACACGAGAAAGAGATCCTGGAACTTCGCAGCCAGGGAATGACATTGCGGGAGATTGGAGAGAAGCTTGGATTTACGCATAAGGAAATGCGGGGATTTGTTTCCCGATACAATCGAAAGCAAAGAAAACTTGCAGCTGGAATCCCTCCAAAGCCCAAGGGACGACCCAGGAAGGGTGAAGTCC
>ERZ1090865.1775-NODE-1776-length-10343-cov-5.610031_pt1 | contig 10343 bp, 11 predicted proteins | sample MGYA00478478_ERZ1090865 | MGnify/ENA primary metagenome ERZ1090865 (study PRJEB33644, sample SAMEA5815715) | chicken gut metagenome | biome: Chicken; feature: Gastrointestinal Tract; material: Caecum | place: Ireland | collected 2019-01-01 | study: A study of... | reverse complement strand
CCCTAGAAAACCGATGGTCACGTCAAACTACTTGTGCCCCCTCCGTTCCTCCCCCCCTTCAGCGGTGGCTCCACTGCCGTCTTATAACAAAAAAATTCGTTACAGTGTAATCCAGACATTACCCTTTTCGTTGCTTTCCACACAGGCATCCACAAAACGCACTCCGTGAATTCCGTAATCAATGTCCGGATAATCATATTTCTTCTCTGTCGCCCCTTCCTGACGGGCAATGACATCTTTACAGAACCGTTCATAAATATTACCGAAGGCTTCGTAATAACCTTCCGGATGGCCTGCAGGTAAGTGGGACATGGACAGGCTGTCCGCACCGTTATAATCCCTGTTCATGGCCAGATACTGCACCGGTTCTCCCAGGCGGGCATATTTCAGAAGGCCCGGCTTGCCATGATACCATTCCAGACTTCCCTCTGTTCCGTAAATACGGATTCTTACATCCGCATCCTGTCCCACCGCCACGATGGAAGACCAGAGATTTCCGGAGGCGCCGTTACTCAGCTGCAGCATCACATTGCTGTTGGTTTCCAGGGGAATATCATCCACCGTGTAATCAAATCTGGCCAGCACTTTCGTGATGGTAAGGCCGGTTGCCGCATGAATCAGCGCTTCCAGATGGGTGCCGATATCCACCGTGCACAAAGAACCTCTGGCTCTGGCTGGATCGATCCTCCACATCTTTTTTCTTGTCTCTTCATCTCTGAGATTTAAAAGCAGCCAGTCCTGGGGATACTCTGTCGTCACATAGACAATCTTTCCAATTTTTCCCGCTTCGATCATTTCTCTGGCCTGGTGCACCATGGCGTATCCAAAGTAAGAGTAGGTCACGCCGAAGCACAGATTTTTCTCCTGGGCAATCCGTTTCAGATCTTTTGCCTGTTCCAGTGTGGAAGTAACCGGTTTATCGCAGATGACATGGATTCCCTTTTCCAGAAATAATCTGGCAATGTCATAATGGGTATCGTTTGGCGTGGTAATCGCCACAAAATCGATACCGTCTTCCCTCTGGGACTCCGCCTCTGCCATCTCCTGGTAATTTTTATAAACTCTGGAAGGATCCTCCACTCCCCACTGCTGCGCCGCTTCCTGATTTTTCTGGGGATTTCTTGTAAAACATCCGCACACCAGATTGGCATAGCCGCCCAGAAAGGCGCCCCGTCTGTGCACATCACCGATGAAAGCGCCGTTTCCGCCTCCGATCATACCGTACTTTAGTTTCATGCAAATACCTCCTTTTTAAACAAGGGCGCCTGTCTGTCAGACGCCCTTTTTCTTCACAACCCCTTTTTTGATTCCAGTCAGATTTTTACGATTTCACCGGTTTCCAGAGCCTTCTGCGCCGCTTCGCAGATCTGTGTCGCAGCGGTTCCGTCGTGAACCACCACGCCCGGTGTCTTGCCATTCATAACGCAATCCACGAATTCTTTCATCTCTTCCACATAGGCTTCCTGGAAACGTTCCGGGAAGTTGCGGACGCACTCCTGCACAGCTCCCGTCTTATCATAAATCATTGCCAGATTTTTTGCTGGTACGGGGCTGACGCGGATGCTTCCCTCTGTACCGATGATCTCTGTTTCAATGTGATATCCGTGAACAGCCGCCCGGCCTACATGGAGCTGACCCATAGCGCCATTTTTGAATTTAAAGGTAGCGCAGGCCGTTTCCACATCTCCCTGCTCCGTAAATCTGGGATGTTTCACTGTACTGCCGATAGCATATACCTCGCAGGGATCGTCCTGCAGGAACCAGCGCATCAGATCGATGTCATGGCTGGCCATGTCCATCATGATACCGCCGCTTTTGGGAACATAACCGCTGTCCAGAAGGGATTCCGCATCCGCATCCGGATCCACGCCGGTAGCTTTCACCAGATAAGGCGTACCGATGGCGCCCTCTTCAATTTTCTTTTTCGCATAGGCATAGGACGGATCATATCTGCGCATGAAGCCCAGCATGAAAACCAGGTTGGGATACTGCATAACTTCTTTTTCTGTCGCACGGCACTCCTCCAGAGTGACAGCCAGCGGTTTTTCACAGAAAATATGTTTTCCCGCCTTCAAAGCCAGAGAAATCTGCTCCGGATGGAATGTGGACGGGGACACGATCGCCACCGCGTCAATATCCGGATCCTGACACATACTGCCAAAATCTGAATATGTCTTCGCCACTCCCAGATGCTCTTTTGCATATTCCAGTTCTGCCTCCACAACAGAACATGCTGCTGTCAGTTCCGCTCCCGGAACACTGAAAGCCAGATTGTTTGCATGCGCGCGGCCCAGTCTGCCCAGACCCACAATACCGATTCTTACTTTTTTCATCTTGTTTCTCCTTATCATTACAACACATTTTATCATCAGAAGGAAACTTCTTTCCCCCCGCATCGCTATTAGTATCATAGCAGAACAGCGTTCTTATTTCTTTATTAAACTTGCACGATTCTTGTTTTTTCCCGCACGGTTTTCCATCCTTTTCCCCCGATCCAAAACCTGTTTTATCGTTTTCCTGTCCTTTACTCCCAGTCCTTGCAGACATCCACCCATCCGCTGCTGCCGGAATACTGCTCCAGCTGCGGCAGCGTCAGCTGGATGGCGCTGTTGCTGCTTCCGCAGGCGGGATAGACTGTCTCAAACCGTTTCAGCGATTCATCCAGCCACACGCGAACGCCTTCCCTGACGGCAAAGGGACATACGCCTCCGATCTGATGACCCGTCATTTTCTCCACCTCATCCGGAGAAAGCATTTTCGCCTTGGTATGGAAAAAATCTTTGTACTTGCGGTTGTCAATCCTGGCGTCGCCCGCCGCTACGATCAGCACACAGTTCCCATCCACTTTAAAAGACAGGGTTTTGGCAATCCGCTGCGGTTCACAGCCCACCGCCTGCGCCGCCAGTTCCACCGTCGCCGATGATACGTCAAACTCCAGTATCTGATCTTCCATATGAAATTGTCTGAAATATTCTCGTACTTTTTCTATCGCCATGTTGCCTTTCCTCTCTTTTTTGTCGTCACGGTGCGTAAAACCGGTAAGGCCTGCCGTCCTGGGGAAGATCCGCCGCCTCCACCAGTCTTTTCAGTCCGTCGGCCGCGATCAGCACCACCGTCTCCTCATGAACAAATTCCACGATATTTTTGTCAAACAATACGTTGGCTTTGGCCGGAAACTCTTCATCTCCGTCCCAGAAAAGGAACCGGATGGGCAGGCATTCAAAAACACGCGCCTCAAACCCGGCATCCGAGTAGGGAATTCTCGCAAAGCCCAGCCGCTCTCCCGCCTCCAAAAGCTCCTGCAGATGTCCGTTAAAGGTGCGGGCAAAAGGATCTACCGTCTGCTCGAAAAAAGCCTTGGTGAACACCCCCGCCCTTGGCACATCCCGAAAGGGTACCCACTCGCCGGAAAGCCGGGGGTTTTTTGCCGAATAATAAAACAGATGATAAATATTCATGGTCGTGTTAAAGTCGATCGCAGCCCCTGGATCATCCCTGCGGGTAATTTCTCCCGTGGTCGGATCAATCAGATACTGACGGTCATAATAATTCAGCGTCAGCACCGAATCGCTCCAGCCAGATAACCCCAGCGCTTCGTAACGCTCTTTATAATCCCAGGTGCGTGCCTTTTCTTTCCATTCTTCTTTCACCTTCGCATAGTTATCCTGATATTCCTGCATTCTCTTCCTCCTCAGAAACTGCGGATCTGATCCTGCGTCTCATCCGTCGTCTTCTGGATCTCCCGGATCTCCACATAATAGCCGGCGCTGTCGTTGACCTTCACATATACCCGCTCCCCTGCCTTGTGGCCGAGGATTGCTTTGCCGATGGGCGATTCCGTGCTGATCTTTCCATCCAGAGAATTCCCCCGTATGGAAGTCACCAGTTTATATACTTCCGTCTCATCGTCATCCTCAAAGTAAAGCGTGACCGTATTGTTCAGGCCGACTTCGTCGCTTCCGGACGTGTCCTCCACGATCACCGAATTTTTCAGCAGCCTCTCCAGATAACGAATCCGGCTCTCGTTGCGGTTCTTGTCCTTTTTTGCCGCATAATACTCGAAATTTTCGCTCAGATCCCCCTGGGCCCTGGCTTCTTTCACCGCTTCCAGCGCCTCTTTTCGCACCACCAGTTTCCGGTGTTCGATTTCTTCTTCTATCTTTCTGACGTCATCTTTTGTCAGCTGATTCTTCATCCTGATTCCTCCCATCCTGCATCTTCTGCAAGGTTACCTTCACCGTTACCGGATTGTGATCGGCAAAAGCGAACCCTTCATCCTGCGTCTTTACCGCTTCCAGTGTGACATTGGGTGAAAGAATAAACCCGTCCAGCATATAATACTGGGTGTTTTCCGACTGCGGATCGTAAGGCTCGTTTAACAGACGGGATGTGGGAACAGTCGGATCATTGGCAAAGGTCCATCCCGCCCCCAAACCTGTCGTATCAATACTTCCCGGGCAAAAATGGGATACATCCGTCAGGGGATATTCTTCCAGGCCAATCTCATCAAACATCTGATTGAAATCGCCGCCCGCAATGACATAATTCCCTTTGTCATATTCCTCTTTCAGGAAATCAAAAAGCACACGGGTCTGCGCTTCCTTCCCCTCTCCGTCATCGTAAGCTTCCAGGTGAAGATTGACCAGAACCAGCTCCCTGGAGGAATTTTCCACAGAAACCCTCTGCACCAGCAGACAGCGTTTCAGCTGACACAGACGCACCGGCCAGGAAAAGGATACCGGCAGCGCAATCCGCTGCGCTTCGCCGACCTGCAGATGATTCAGCGTCACCAGACCTCCCTCCACTTTTCCGATGGGCGGAATCGGGTAGGGAATAAAATCGCAGCGGAAATTTGCCGCATAAGTCATGGAACATCCGGGATACGCCGCCTGCAGATATTCCGCCTCGTCCACATGATGAGAACGGGAAGAATCCCGATCCACCTCCTGCAGAAAAACCACATCCGTCCCGCTCCCGTAGACAATATCCGCAATCCCCTGCATATTGTCCAGTATTTTCTGGCGGGATTTCACATTGACCGTTTTCCCGCCATCCATGAAAAAGTCTTCACTTTGATCCAGCGCGCCATAGCCGATGTTGAATGTCATAAGCCGCAGACTGTCGCCCTCGCGGACAGCGCCGGAGGCATCCCCTTTTGGCAGGATCTCCTCCGTCGGCTCCGGCTTATATTCATTGATATGCAGATACAGCAGCAGCGCGGATACCAGTACGACGCAGATCGTCAGCAGAACGACCACAAATTTTAACAGCTTCTTCATCTGTCCTTAGCCCTTTCCTTCTTCTTACAGCATCAGTCTGTAAATCGCCGCCACATCTTCCTCTTTCAGTTTTACGAATCCGCCGACGGTTCCGTCGCCGCCGTTGCCGTAGCAGACGCTGTGCGCCATAGCCGGAATATCCTCTTCCCTGGCGCCCAGTTCCTTAAAGTTGCCCGGCATGCCGATTCCTTTCAGGAATTTTTTAAAGGCTTCGATACCTTCTCTTGCCGTCCGTTCCGGGCAGGCGAAATCCATCTGACAGCCCCAGACACGGCTGGCGACCTGAGCAAAACGCATCACATTGTGCGGCATGGTGTAGGTCATCCAAGCCGGGAATACCACTGCCAGACCGGCGCCATGGGCACAGTCATACAGAGCGGACAGTTCATGTTCAATGCCGTGGCTGGCCCAGTCCTGTTCCCGGCCCACGCCGCAGCAGTTGTTGTGAGCGATCATGCCGGCCCACATGATATTGGCCCGCGCCTCATAATTATCCGGATCCGCGATTACCCGGGGTCCCTCATGGATCATGGCCATCAAAAGGCCTTCGATGACACGGTCTGTCGTCTCCACTTCCTGCGTGTTTGTAAAATACCGTTCAAACAGATGGGCCATGATGTCCGTAATGCCGGCCGCTGTCTGGAAAGGCGGCAGCGTCTGAGTCAGCTCCGGATTCAGGATGGAAAATCTGGGACGGAGTCCTTCGCCGGTGGCGCCCCGTTTCAGCATGCCATCCTCCAGCGTGATCACAGAATCAGGACTTCCTTCGCTCCCGGCGGCAGCAATGGTGAGAACCGTGCCGACGGGAAGGGCTGTTTCCACCGGTTTCCCCTGATAAAAGTCCCAGAAATCTCCATCATATACCGTACCGGCGGCAATGGCCGCCCACAGCCAGTATGAAATCCACGTTCTCTTTTCTGCACAGTTCAATACCCTGATATACCAGGCCGCTTCTGGGATTGGGGCGGACGCCTCCCAACTCCACATAGCTGATATTCTCCTGTTCCAGCGAAGCTTTTACTCTGTCCAGAAGACCGGAACGCACCACGCTGCCCCCGCCGTAATGGATCAAAACCTTGCTCCCTCCAAACCGTTTCACATATTTGCCTGTATGATTTTCCTCTCCGCGTCCAAAAACAAAATAGGTAGGACTGTAGAATGTAAAATTATCCATAACACTTTCTTCCTTTCCGCTATCGTATTCTTGCTTCTATTATCATACTATCTCTTTTTCCTTTATTCAATCCACATTTACGGTTCTTTTCAAACAAAACATTTTATGAGGTGAACAAACCGTGAAATTCTCCGAAAAAATATACCTGTTGAGGAAGGAAGCTGGAATGACACAAAGTGAACTGGCAGAAGCGCTGCATGTATCACGCCAATCTATTTCAAAGTGGGAAATGGGTACTGTCATGCCAGACATGGTAAATATCATTGCTATCAGTAAAATTTTCCTCGTATCTATAGATTATCTGATTCATGATGATATAGAAGTCAGGGAATCCCAGAAAAAAATCAATTTACCATCACATAATAATAAGAAGAAATTTACGATCGTTTTTTTCTTTATCTTTCTCTTACTGGCTCTCCTTTTTTGGGGAATCCGTCAAAATGCTGTTGGAACTATGATACTTTTTCTTCTTATAGCAGGAACGGCATTATTAATTATTTTTATTATCCGTCTGATTATGAAAGCTTTGAAATCTAAAGAATCATATTGATTTCCGTTTAATAGATATCTGAAAAACAAAACAGCCCGGAAAGCTTGCTTTTGCTTTCCGGGCTGTCTTCGCGTCAAGAAATCACATCCGTCAGATCACCCTGTCAGGCCAGGTCTATCAGTTCCTGTGCCATGGAAACCAGATCGCTTCTGGTTACATTTTCATCATCGGACTGAATGCTATAGGAGACGCCGTCCTTTTCCCAGGCAACGGTTTTTACCTCAGAGACAGAAACATCCGCCGCTCCGTAGCTGAATACGATGTCCCCGGCTTCTGCCGCCGCCTCGTCTTCTTTTGTCATTTCATAATCGGCCGGAACCAGCTTATTGGTGTACTGGTTGTACTCAAGAGTAATACCCTGGTAATCCAAATCCTGGACGCTTCCCATCTCCTGTACTCCGTCCGCTTCGATCATATCTTTCACAGACTCGTCTTTCACATCCAGGTTCACATGGCTTTCATCCTTCCTGTAATCAAAACTCAGAGACTGGAATTTCGCCGCGGCATTTCCTTCTGCATCCTCTAAAGCGCCGTCCACCACCACGGCTCCTTCAAAGGAAAAACCGTTCTGGAAGGTTTCCACCAGTTTCGGCGAGATCCCGATCTCCTGATCGATCTGTTCCGCCGTGGGGAATTCGGTGAAGGTTGGCTCTGAGCTGGAAGAACCGGTGATGCTTACGATCTTTCCCGCCGCAAACACTGTGGTTCCCAGAACCATTGTGGCCGCCGCTGCAATCACAACCCCTTTTTTCCAACTGAATCTTCCCGTATGTCTGCTCATATTATCCTGCTCCTCTCTTTCCGGTAAATGCATCAATGTGGCATTTACCTTGTCATGAAAACTTTCTGGTACCGCCGGAAAGGTATTTCCCCAATCTGTTTTTTTCATATTGCACCCCACCTTCTAAATATTTTTTCAGCATGTCCCGGCCTTTCGCCAGTCTGCTCTTTACAGTGCCGGAAGGGATACTCAGTGTTTCTGAAATTTCATTCACCGAGTAGCCTTCTATATAATAGAGCACTACAACTATGCGGACCTTAGGCCTCAGACGACGGATAGCCTGATAGAGTTCCGAGTAATCTTCCCCTTCTTCCGTCATCTCATGTTCCGCCCATTTTTCCCAGGGGACCGTGATTCTGGCCTTTCGCAGCTGACTGTAACATTCGTTGATTACGATGCGGGTCAGCCAGGTTTTGAAGTAGGACTCCTCTTTCAATGTATTCAGTTTTTCATATGCTTTTAAAATTCCTTCCTGAACAGCATCCTCACACAGGGTATCATTATGGAGAATCGTCTTTGCCACATGATACAGAGTCGTTTCCGCCGCCAGTACATTCTCCGCAAAAGTTTTTTTATTCACTGGAACATCCTTACCTTTCCAAGTATCCAAACAAATCATGGCGCCTTTTTTGTTTTACATTAATTAGATGCAGCAGATTCCCATCGGGTTCGTTTTTTTCAGTATACCAGAAAAATATTTTCCATCAAATCTGATTGTAAACAGAAACCGCATCCAGGATATGAAAGGGTTCCGTCTCATGATTTCCCTCAGCTTTTGCCGTTACCAGAATATATTCTTTTCCGTGAATCCTGGCCAGACTTGCCAGGCACAATCCCGCCCCTTTGGTATAGCCTGTCTTTCCTCCGAGAATTTCTCCATCTGCTGTCTCTCTGCCTTCTAAAGACTGAAACATGGTACTGTAAAACGTAAAGCCTTCCGGATGCAGATTGGATGGCCTCGTACTGTAACGCCTGGCCGTAAATACCGTGCGAAAAACGTCGTTCTTCAAGGCGTATCTCAGCAAAATGGAGATATCCTTTACGGTTGAATAGTGATCCGAATCCTGAAGCCCGGTTGAATTGGTAAAATGAGTATCCTTCATTCCCAGTTCCTTGGCCTTTTCATTCATCATGACGGCAAACTGTTCTTCCGAACCTGCAATCCGATCGGCAAAAGCAAGACAGCATTCCGCCCCCGAAGGAAGCAGTATGCCATACAGCAGATCCTTCAGCCTGACCTCTTCTCCCGGCTGGAAGCCCGCCATAGAAGCTCCCTGTTCATACAAGGGCGGAAAAATATCTTCCGGCAGCGTAATGGTTTGATCCAGATCTTCCGTATGCTCAACAGCGAGAACCGCCGTCATAATTTTGGTAAGGGAAGCCGGATAAATCCTTGCATCCCCGTTATGTACCGCGATAACCTGTCCGGAATCCAATTCCGTCAAAATTGCATCCGGACTGTACAGATGATTCAGATCTACGCCAGGATTTCCGGCCAGCGGCGGCTTTACGCTTCGGTCTATCAACACGGCCAGAAAAATTCCCAGCAGAACTGCCAAAATCAGGAACAGCTTCTTTTTCTTCCTCCGATATCTTCTCTTAAGCTTCCTATCCACTTTTTTCATCGATAACTCACCCGCCTTTTCTACCTATTAGACGTCTGAGCCCTCCCTCTGGTTCAATCTTTCAAATCATCCAGCTTTTCAAAATAACTTTTTCTGTTTTGGGCCGGTAATACACCAAAGAATTACACAAAAAAGGAGACTGAGTTCTTGGATTTCTCAAAGAATTTCAGTCTCCTATATAAAAAGTGCCGCAGACCGGAATCGAACCGGTACGAAGTTTAACCCTCGCAGGATTTTAAGTCCTGTGCGTCTGCCAGTTCCGCCACTGCGGCTGGTGGATGGAGAAGGATTCGAACCGTTTTGGTTTTGGACCATAAATATTTCGGCTCTCTTTTCTGCTCCTCAGTGGATGGAGAAGGATTCGAACCTTCGAAGGCGGTGCCAACAGATTTACAGTCTGCCCCCTTTGGCCACTCGGGAATCCATCCATACATATCCTGTCAGAAACGATATACGTTCTGACAAGATATATTTATACCATATTTTCCGGAAGATTGCAAGCTATTCTTTGTGATGCAGGATCACTGCCGACCGGGGTTTCATCCGGATACGCAGGATTCCGGCAATCACTGTATGGAGAACTCTTTCCTCCGAGTATCCTTCCGAATCTGTCTGGAAAATCTGTCTCATGATTTTATTGCGGATATTGTCCATACCCAGTTCCCAGACCGGCACTTCCACTTCCGTCTCTTCCCCGCGGCTGTTGATCACCACGGCGATCTGCTCCTCCATGGAAAACCGGCCATAGGCCAGGACGTCCTGTTCGTAAAGCATCTGTTTCAGAGAGCCTTTTCGCAGTACGTCGTACCGTTTATGCAGAGCAATGATTTTTTTATAAAAAGCCAGAAGTTCTTTGTCCTCGTACCCCCAGGGATATGTCCTGCGATTATCGGGATCGGTAAAACCGCATACGCCCGCCTCATCTCCGTAATAC
>ERZ1090865.1772-NODE-1773-length-10344-cov-10.053747_pt1 | contig 10344 bp, 10 predicted proteins | sample MGYA00478478_ERZ1090865 | MGnify/ENA primary metagenome ERZ1090865 (study PRJEB33644, sample SAMEA5815715) | chicken gut metagenome | biome: Chicken; feature: Gastrointestinal Tract; material: Caecum | place: Ireland | collected 2019-01-01 | study: A study of... | reverse complement strand
TTGATGGTGCTGGGGTCTTTGGTGGACTATCCCCTTTCCTCGGCGCTGTACGACGATTCCAGCCCCTTTGCCATCTTCTTTGCGGCCTACGGCGCCATCCCTGCGCCCCTGGGCTGTGTGGCGGCGGGCACGCTGTTTCTCTGCGGGCGCGGCCGGGCGCGGTCTGCGTCCGGAACGATGCAGGCGGCGGGCGGCGTTCTGCTGCTGGTGGTGGGCGTGGGGCTCGTCTGTTTCCTGCCCGCCCTGTATCTGCCGGTATCGCCGGTGGTGCCGGCCGCGGCGGGGCTGGTGCTCTGCCTTGTCACCGTGGTGCTCACCCGGCGCCTGGCCAAAGGGGCCGACCCCAACCGCATCGCCCGGGTGGCCCTGGCCATCCTGCTGGTCATCCTCTGCCAGCTGGCAGTGGTGAATCTCATCAAGGTGTTCTGGGGACGCCCCCGCATGCGGCTGGTGGTCAGCCATCCCGAGGCCTACTTCTTCCCCTGGTGGCGGCGGGGCGCCGCCCTGAAAGGCCCCCTGCTGGCCGCCGGAGTGGGCGCCGACGAGTTCAAGTCCTTTCCCTCCGCCCACACCGCCAACGCCGCCACCATGCTGCTGTTGGGGCTGGCCCCCTGCCTCAAACCCCGGCTGGGGCGCTACCGGCGGGCGCTGGTGGCCTTCGGGTTTGTCTGGACCGCCGTGGTGGCCCTCTCCCGCATCATGCTGGGCGCCCACTATCTGACCGACACGGCGGCGGGCTTCCTCATCGCGTTTTTGAGCGTCTATTTCATCTGCGGCGCGCTCTTCCGGCCGCGGTGCAAAGGGTGATTTCCTTTTTGTATACAAAACGACCGGCGGAGCCTTTTTGCGGAGGCTCCGTCGGCCGTTTCTGTTGTTCTGTTTACTGTGCCCCGATCTCCTGCAGCACCGGCAGCAGGGCATCCAGCACTGGCTTATAGCCGTTGGCGTACATGTGCATGCCCTCGATGGTGTACTCCGCCTTCAGGTTGCCGTCGGCATCGGTCAGCCCGGCGTTATAGTCCAGGAACCGTGCCCCGTACCGGGCAGCCAGGGCCCGGACCCCTTCGCTGGCTTCCCGGATGCGGGCGTTGGTGCGGTGGCGGAAGATTTCCTGCATGTGGGGAATGGTGGCCACCGCGGGATTGACCGGGTAGTAGGCCATCAGGTAGAGCCTGGTGGCGGGCAGCCGTCCGCGGATGGCCTGCAGGATCTTTTCGTAGTTGTCCAGCAGGCGGGACAGCCGGTACTCCGGGCCGTTGAGGTCGTTGGTGCCGATATTCAGAAACAGGTGGGCCGGTTCCAGCGCAAAGACACAGTCCTCCAGCGCCGCGTAGAATTCGTCGGTGGTGAAGCCGTCCACCCCGCGGTTGTAGATGGTGTAGGGCAGCTGAAAGTCCAGCAGGAATTCATAGATGGGGAACTGTTCCATCAGGCTGGAGCCGGCAAACACGATCTGCCCCTTGCGCACAAAGGGGTTCAGGTGCCGGAACCGGGCCAGCTTGTCCTCTTTCTCCTGGCGCTGGCGTTCCCGGAAAAATGTCTCCCAATCCATGGTTTGTTCGGTCATACAGATACGCTCCTTTCCAAAAAACAGGCCACATCACACCCCGGCAAACCGCTCCTTGTGGGCGATGGCGTAGTAAAAGGCAAACTGCTGCAGGATGCCGGCGTATTCGCCGTAGGCCGGGAAGGGGTTGCGGCCGCCGTATTCCCGGGCAATGATCTTATGGATCCAGGTATCCACGGGGGCGGCGCCCATCCTGCCGTAGGAGAAAAGGCAGATACAGTTGGCCACCTTGTCCCCCACCCCGCGGATGGTTTTGAGGGTCTCGAACAGTTCTGCGTCGGGCAGGGCGGCCAGGGCGGCAAGGTCAAGCTGCCCCGACAGCACTCTGGCCACGGCGTCCTGGAGGTAGGGCACCCGGTAGCCCAGCTTGCAGGCGGCCAGGTCCCCGGCCTGTGCCCCCGCCAGCTGTGCGGCCGTGGGAAAGGTGTACAGTGTTTCGCAGGGGGTGGTGACGGCCTCGCCGAACCGCTGCGCCAGCAGTTCCACCGCCTGCCGGATGGCCGGGATGTTTTTGCGCTGGGAGATGATAAAGGTCACCAGCATTTCCCAGGAGTCCTGGCGCAGGATGCGGATGCCGCGGCCCTCCCCGGCCGCCAGCTTCATGTAGGCATCGGAATCGGGGATGATTTTTTGCACAGCGGCGTAGTTGCGCTGTAAATCAAAGTAGGGTACCCACACCCGCTGCCAGGTTTCCTCCGGACAGCTGACTTCAAAGCCCCCGCCGGGCTGCTGTCGGATGTAGAGTACTTCCCGCCCCGTGACAAAGCGGAAGAGCCCATCGTCCCATTCCTTTACCCGGAAGCACTGTCCGCTGCGGGCGATCTTGGCAAGGTCAAAATCATCGGCTATGGCAATCTGCATGCTCCATTCCTTTCTTTCCTGTGGTGGTTTGCGGCCCGGCCAGCCGGTAGCAGCCCCGGCCGGTTTTGACGACCCGGCCCCCGTCGCAGAGCTTTTTCAGCACCCGCTGGAGCTGGCGGCGGCTGCAGTGGAGGGGTTGGAGGGCCTGGTTCACCGAGGTGATGGCGTGGTCCGGCTGGACGTTTCCCAGGAAAAACAGCACCCGTTCCTCCAGCGTCTGGGCGGAGGCCGTCATGACGGCGGACAACGACAGCTTGGCCGCCAGCTGGCGCAGCACAAACCGCAGGAAGACCGGGTCGTTTTCCAGGACCTCCTGGTTTTCCCGGAAGGGCACCGCCAGGCAGAGCACCCGCTCCGCCGCCTCGATATAGAGGGGCAGACCGGCCGCACCGCTGAACTCGATGTCCCCCAGCAGGGTGCCGCGGGCTGCCTTGGAGATGTAGCGGATGGCCCCCTCCTCGGTGAGGTGGTAGATGGAGACGCTGCCCCGCACCAGAATGTAAAAGCAGTTGAGGCGCCGCAGCGGGTCGTTGAGAATCTCCCCCTTTTCAAAGGCCACCAGCTTCAGCACCGGCGGCCGCTGCCGGAAATGCTCCCGTTGCTCTTCGTAAAATCGTTCCAGCCGGTCCCGGTCCGCCAGTTCCTGCATCCCGCTCACCTCTTTTTTCTCTATTGTGCCACATGACACAAACAGATGCAAGGGGAACGCCTATAATAAAGTGCTGTGGAGGCGACCTGTATGGAAACTTTGTTTGATTCAAAACACCTGTACCGCAGCTATTTTCAGCTGGCCTTTCCCATGGTGCTGGGGCTGGTGGTGACGCTGGTCTACAATCTGGCGGACACCTTTTTCATCGCCCGCACCAACGACACCAACCTGATCGCCGGGGTGTCCCTCTGCGCCCCGGTGTTCACCGCCCTGATGGCCTTCGGCAACATCTTCGGCCAGGGCGGCAGTTCGCTGATTTCCCGGCTACTGGGCGGCCAGGACGAACAGGGGGCCAAACGGGTCAGCGCCTTCTGTTTTTACATTGCGCTGGCCACCGGCGTGGTGCTGGCCGTGCTGATGAGCGCGTTCGGCCATCCCCTGCTGCTCCTGCTGGGAGCGGATGCCGATACCCTGCCCCACGCCTTTGCCTACTACATCGTGCTGGCCGTGGGCGCGCCCGTCATCGTGCTCAGCTTCATCCACTCCAACCTGGTGCGCTGCGAGGGGATGGCCGCCGAATCCATGATCGGCACCATCCTGGGCGCCGTCATCAACATCATCCTGGACCCCATCCTCATCTCGGTGGCGGGGATGGGCGCCATGGGTGCCGCCGTGGCCACCGTCATCGGCTACCTGTGCAGCGTCCTCTATTTTCTCTGGCTGCTGCACCAAAAAAGCCGCTGTCTGTCCGTCCGGCCCTCCCTCTGCCGTGTCAGCGGCCGGGAGCTGCGCCAGATCCTGGGCGTGGGGGTGACGGCGGCCCTGAGCAACCTGATGCAGAGCCTCTGCGTCATCGTGGTGAACCAGTTTCTGCTTCCCTACGGCAACGACAAGATCGCCGCCATGGGCATCGTGCTGAAGATCAACATGATCGCCCAGCTGGTTCTGATCGGATTTTCCTTCGGCGGGGTGCCGCTGTTCGGCTACCTGTACGGTGCCCGGCGCCAGGCGGAAATGAAAAAGCTGGTGCGCTTCTGTCTGGGCTTTCTGACGGCCCTCTCCCTGGCATTGACGGCGGTGCTCTGCCTGTTGGCGTCGCCCCTTATGGCCGCCTTTGTGAAGGACACCGCCATGATCGCCACCGGCGCCGAGATGCTCCGCTGGCAGGCGGTCTCCACGGTGTTTGCCGGCATCGTGCTGCTGCTCACCGTGCTGTTCCAGGCCACCGGCAAGGTGGGACCCGCCTTTATGCTCTCCATCAGCCGGCAGGGGGTCGTCTTTGTGGCGGCGCTGCTGGTCTGTGTAAGGCTCTTCGGCTATAACGGCGTGCTCATGGGCCAGGCCGCCGCCGATGTGTGCAGCGCCCTGCTTGCCCTGGGCCTGCTGGCGGGCAACGGCAAAAGGGCATGAAACAGGAGGGGCAAAGGCTAACGCCTTTGCCCCTCCTGTTTATTTTTGTTTTGACCGGCGTCCGCGGAAGTCCGCCTCCACGGCGTCCTTCCAGTGGGGGTCCAGGATGGAACTGTTCCGGAGAGAGGACACCGCCTGGCTCATGGCCGCGTAGTTGAGGCGGGTGCCCACGCTGTCGCTGTGATAATTCACCGCCCGGTCGGGGGCAATGCCCAGGTGGCCCGCCGTTTCCACCGCGTCGATGTTGGCCCCCAGGAAGAGGAACTCCCAGCCGTACCGCTCCTTCTGGCGCCGGATGTCCGCCTTCACCTGCGGGGCGGTGTAGCGGCGGCTGGCGTTCTCCATGCCGTCGGTGGTGATGACAAAGAGGGTGCGCGCCGGCACATCCTCGGGCCGGGCGTACTTGTGGATGTTCCCCATATGGTGGATGGCCCCGCCGATGGCGTCCAGCAGGGCGGTGCAGCCCCGCACAGAGTACTCCTGCCCGGTGATGGGCCGGATTTCATGCAGCGGCACCCGGTCATGGAGTACCTCCACCCGGTCGTCAAAGAGGACGGTGGAGACAAAGGCCTCGCCGGGCTCCTTTTTCTGCTTCTCGATCATGGCGTTGAAGCCGCCGATGGTGTCCTTCTCCAGCCCCTGCATGGAACCGCTGCGGTCCAGGATGAAGACCAGTTCCGTCAGATTCTGCTTCATACAAATACCCCCTGTACTGTGTTTGCCTGGTTTACAATCACAGTATAGGGGGATTTTTGCGCTCTTTGGTCGCCTGCCGGGCGACATTCAGCCGCCCAGCAGACTCTGGTCAAAGGCAAAGAGGGCCTCGTTGATTTCAAAAATATTGTAGTTCCCGTGGGCGATGAAATACTCCACGATGATGTCGAACTTGCTGGCATGGGAAAAGGCAAACCCCGCCTTGGACAGCAGTTCCCGGGCCTCCCCCAGGGGCAGCTCCAGCGCCACCGCAAAGGCCATGGCGGTGGGCTTGGAGGGCTTGTAGTGGATATCCGAGCGGATCTTGGAGAAGAGTTTGCGGTCGATGTTGGCCTTTTTATAGCACTGGGCGTCGGTCATGCCCAGCTCGTCGATCTTGCGCAGCAGCATCTGGGAAAAACTCTCGTCCAGCCGGCTCAGCGCCTGGTTCAGTCCTTCGGGCACCGCCCGGCAGGGTTCCGCCGCCATCGGCGGGGCCAAAAGGGCCGACTGGCGGTACGCTTCCCCAGGGGCGGTATGTTCGGTCACATAGCGGTCGTCGATGTAGGCGGCAATGTCGGCAAAGCGCTTGCTGCCGATGGTGTAGGCCGCCCGGTCAAAGATCACCAGGTACACCGTCATCTCGTGGTTCAGCAGGAATGCCCCGATGGTATCCACCGCCACCTGCAGGGCCTGGTCCTTGGGGTATCCGTACACCCCCGAGGAGATCAGCGGGAAGGCCACCGTCTCGCAGTGATGAGCCAGGGCCAGTTCCAAGGAGGAACGGTAGGCCGACACCAGCAGCGCCTGCTCCCCATGGTTGCCGCCCCGCCAGACGGGACCCACCGTGTGGATCACATACTTTGCCGGCAGCCGGTAACCCTTGGTGATCTTGGCCTGTCCGGTTTTGCAGCCGCCCAGGGTGCGGCATTCCTGCAAGAGCTCCGGCCCGGCCGCCCGGTGGATGGCGCCGTCCACGCCACCGCCGCCCAGCAAACTCTCGTTGGCGGCGTTCACAATGGCGTCCACCTTCATCCTGGTTATATCGTTGCGTACAATCTGCAGGGGCATGGCAGTATCGCCTCACTTTCCAATGTCATCATACCATATGCGGCGCCGGGCCGCAATCGTGCCCCGGCAACGGGCAGAGCGAGCCGAAAATATTAAATTATACTAAAATTATTTTGCATTATTGATTTTCCCGATGGGATGCACTATAATCCACAATAAAGAGGACCCGGGTCTGCCGCCGGAAATGGAAAGGACGGTTCGCCATGAAAATCACCGACATACAATTTGAAAAAATGACCTTCACCTTTCACGAGCCCTTCAAGATCGCCTTTGCGGTCATCGAGGGGTATGACACACTGGTGGTGAAGCTGTCCACCGACGAGGGCCTTGCGGGCTACGGGGAAGCCGCGCCGCTGGGCTTTGTGACAGGGGACAACCTGGACACCGCCCTGGCCCTGGGGCAGGAGTACCGGCAGATGCTCCTGGGGCAGGACCCGCTGGCCATCGCCCGCATCCATCAGCTCATGGATGGAGCCTATGCCGGCAACACCTCCATCAAGGCGGCCATCGACATGGCCTGCTATGACATTGCCGCCCAGAAGATGGGGGTTCCGCTGTGGAAATACCTGGGCGGGTCCGACCCCGAGGTGGTGACCGATGTGACGCTGGGCATGGACACGCCGGAACGGATGGCGGCCAAGGCCCTAGAATGGGTGGAGGGCGGCTTCACCGAGCTGAAGGTCAAGCTGGGGGAGGACCCCGGCACCGACCTGGCCCGGATGCAGGCCATCCGCAAGGCGGTGGGGCCCCACATTGTGCTGCGCATCGACGCCAACCAGGGCTGGGATGTGAAACAGAGCATCCGGATGGCCCGGGCGCTGGAGCCCCTGGACATCGACCTCATTGAGCAGCCGGTGCCGGACTGGGATCTGGAAGGGCTGCGGCGCGTCCGGGACGCCTCCCTCATTCCCGTGGCGGCGGACGAGAGCTGCCACAGTCCCATGGACGCCCACCGGCTGACCGGCTGTGTGGACGGCATGAACATCAAGCTTATGAAATGCGGCGGCATCTACCAGGCGCTGAAGATCAACGCCGTGGCAGAGTCCGCCGGGCTGTTCTGTATGATCGGCTGTATGGGAGAGAGCAAAATCGCCAACACGGCGGCCATGCATCTGGCGGCGGCAACGCCCAACATCCGCAAGGTGGACCTGGACGTGACCTTCTTTGCCGAGGGCGCCCAGGTGCGCGGCGGCTTCACCAGCGAGGGCGGCCGCTGCCGGCTGTCCGACCGGCCGGGGCTGGGCATCGACGTTGACTTTTAAGGCCTGGCCACACTGACGAAAAAGCCGCTGGACATGGCGGAGATGCCCACCGCCTCCCCGTCGCCGGGATTGTAGATGTTGTGGGGCGTGTTGGCCTTGATATAGATGCTGTCCCCCTCCCGGAGGCAGTAGGTGGTATCCCCCACCAGCACCTCCAGTTCGCCCTTCTGGGCGTAGAAGCATTCGTCCACATCGTGGGAGACCCGCTCGTCGTTGCTCCACTTCTTGGCACTCAGGGCGAAGGTGAGCAGGAAGATCTCCCCCGGCGCGAACTCGTATTTGGGGGTGAGGATCTCCAGGATCACGTTGGAATCCGCAAAGGCGATCTTCTGGCGCTTGTCCCGCCGGATGATCCGGGCGGCATCGTCCTGGGAATCCAGCAGGGCAAAGAGGGGTGTATTCAGCACCTGGGCGATCTTGCGCAGGGTGGAGAGGGACGGGTCCACCAGCCCCCGCTCCAGCTGGGAGAGATACCCCGCCGTGGTCTGTGTCTTTTTGGCCAGCGCCTGCAGGGTCAGTCCCCTAGCCAGGCGCAGCTGCCGGATCTTGGTGCCGTTCATGGATGCTCCTCCCCGTGGCTGGTGCAGAGAATGCCCGCCGCGCCGGCCTGGCCGGTGCAGCGCAGTGTGTACCCGGTATGGGAGGGAATAAAGACGCTGTCGCCGCTCTGCAGATCAGCCACGGTATCCTGGTATTCCATCCGCAGGCTGCCCGCCGTGAGCAGCAGATTCACATAGTGCTCCCCGGCCGGGCCCTGCAGCTCCGCCCCGGGCTGCAGATGCACCTCCACCATCTCCAGGTGCAGCCCCTCCCCCTGGGGCGAGATCCAGGAAAAGGAGAGGGCGCCGTCCCCGGAGCGGGCCTGCCGCCGGTCTTCCCGCCGGGTGATGAGGGGCGGTTCGCCGTCCTCATCAAAAAAGCTGGCCACCGGCACTTCCAGCGCCGCGGCGATCTTCCGCAGCAGCGAGACCGACGGGTCCACCAGGCCCCGCTCCAGCTGGGAAATATAACTCTCCGACACCCCGGTCTTTTCCGCCAAGGCGCGCAGGGTCCAGCCCGCCGCCTTTCGCATGTTGCGTATCTTTTCACCTGGCATGCTTTTGTCACCTCATAGGGTTCATTGTAGAAAAAAGATGACCCTATGTCAAGATTTCTCACTGGAAAGGAGTTTACCTATGTCTCAAACCATGCAAAGTATCTGCGACAAAATGGAATCCCGTCTTCCCGCCCTCCTGGAAGAGTGGCATCTGCCCGGCGTTTCCATCGCCCTGGTCCAGGACGGCAAGGTGGTCTTCACCGGCGCCCGGGGCAGCCGGGATCTGGCCGGCAATCTGCCCATGACCGCCCATACCCATCTGCCCATCGGCTCGGTCACCAAATCCTTCACCGCCCTGGCCCTGGGCATGCTGGCGGACGAAGGAAAACTGGACTGGGACAAGCCGGTCTGCCAGTACATCCCCTGGCTGAAGCTGTCCGACCCGGTGGCCCAGCAGCAGGCCACCGCCCGGGACCTGATGTGCCACCGCACCGGCGTGGCCAAGTACGACGCCCACGCCGTGTTCTGCACCAAGGATGACCGCAAGGCCATGGTGGAGGATCTGCAGTACCTGGATTTTTCGGCGCCCTTCCGCTCGGTGCTGCAGTACTCCAACCAGATGGTCATGCTGGCAGGCTTCCTGGTGGGGGCCTTAAGCGGCAAGTCGTGGGAAGACTTTGTGCAGCAGCGCATCCTGGATCCCCTGGGCATGAAGGACACCTCCTTCTACGCGGAGAAACTGGACGAGGTGGAGGACCACGCCAGGGGGTATCTCTTTGACGGCACCACCTGCCGCCAGACCGACTATCTGCCGCTGCGGGGCGTGGCGCCGGCCGGCGGCATCTGCTCCAACGCCGAAGACATGGCCCGGTTTGTGGCCTTCCAGCTGGGGGACGGCAGCTGGGAGGGCCGGCGGCTCATCTCCCGGGAGCAGCTGGCGATGATGCACACGCCCCAGATGGACGGCACGCCCTATTTCTGGCAGTTCCCGGAATTTTCCGAGACGAAATACGGCCTGGGCTGGTTCACCGACATCTACCGCGGGGTGCCCATGGTCAGCCACGGCGGCAACACCCTGGGTTTCTCCTCCCTGGTCACCCTGCTGCCTGAACAGAAGGTAGGCATCGTGCTGCTGACCAACGGCAACTCCAACTTCATGATCTATCCCCTGACCTACAGCATGGTGGACGATCTGCTGGGTGCCTCCGACGCCGGCTGGGACAAGCGGTTCCAGGAAACCATCGCCGGCGTGTTCGCCGCCATGGCGGAGGGCCAGAAAGCCATGGCCGCCATGCAGATCCCCGGCACCGCCCCCAGCCACCCGCTGGAGGAGTACACCGGTACCTTCACCCATCCGGCCTTCGGCACGCTGATTCTTCATCAGGAGAACGGCCAGCTCAGCGGCACCCTCAACGGCTTCCCAGCCGCCCTCACCCACTTCCACTACGATGTGTTCAACCTGGTGCTGCCCACCATGGGCCTGACGCTGCCCGCCCAGTTCGGCTACGGGCTGGACGGCAAGATCAGCACCCTGCAGATCACCTTTGAACCCACCCCCGGTGTCTCGCCGATCTGCTTTCAGAAGGCCTGAAATCTTTTTGGGGGACAGGAATCGTCCCCCATTCGTCCGGGGATTTCGTTTGAACCGATTTTTTTAGGATTCTGCCGCCCGCGGCCAGGACGGCCGCAATAAATATCCCCCGGCGAAGCGGGGGGGGGTCACAGACGGGCGAAGCCCTGGAATACTAGCGCACGCGTCACGTCGCGTTGGTACGGTCTGCCAGCCGCGAGAGCT
>ERZ1090865.1765-NODE-1766-length-10366-cov-5.425856_pt1 | contig 10366 bp, 18 predicted proteins | sample MGYA00478478_ERZ1090865 | MGnify/ENA primary metagenome ERZ1090865 (study PRJEB33644, sample SAMEA5815715) | chicken gut metagenome | biome: Chicken; feature: Gastrointestinal Tract; material: Caecum | place: Ireland | collected 2019-01-01 | study: A study of... | reverse complement strand
TACATATAATGGAATTGTGCATATTGTACCTCCTGTAGTGTACGCCCTCTAAACTAGAGCAATGTAACGCATGAGCCGTACTGCCCTTACAAACTCGGGTGTGTAGTTTTCCAACGCCGGACGCCCGCGCGTGCGCTACCCGGCTATTAAGTCTCGCTTCTTCCTGAGCTTTGGGTGCTCTTTGCCAGCCTTGCGGTTCGCCTTACACTGATTGCAGTTGTTCGGCGTTTTACAGAACCAGCATCCATCTTGTCCCCACCAATACCAATCAGGCATTGACGGCCTCGGTTTTCGCTTTGCTTTTCCCATTTTCGAGCGGGCATTTTAGACCAGCCCGCAAGGCCAGACATTTTGGAGCTACCGGATGGACTCAAACCATCATCTACTGATTACAAGACAGTGGCTCTACCTTTGAGCTAAGGCAGCATACATCGCCGTTACTAGCCGCCACGGACGCGGGCGGTAGAAAGGAAAAAATAATGAGAAAACGCTGGCACCGTCAGATGGTTCCGACCCATCGTTTCCGGGGTCAAAGCCCGGCGTCCTACCATTAAACGACAACGGCACGCTCCTCACTTCCCAGCCAAGAGCGCTGGCTTGACACCAACGCCCTCAGCTAGAAAGGAGGTGTTAAGAAACTCTACGTTCCCTATTACATTATACCACTATATTTTGTGTTTGTAAAGATAAATAACACAATATATAGTGGTTTTTCTTTCAAAATGGGCGGTTGAAGACTGTAACCTTGCTCCCCTCGAGCTGCTGAACGTATTCAGCAAACATTGCCCAGGCGTCAGGCACATCATCGTGCTTGTTCTTACCTGCCATTGTGTACCCACAAAGGAAATTAAGCATTTTCCGGTACTCCTTGTTGCCCTTTATGACAGAATCGTCTTTGAACAACACATGTTCCTTGACCCACGGCGAATTTACAATTATTTTTGTCTCTTTATTTTGCGTTGTGTACTTTGTAGTTATTTTAGTGATTCCACCGGTTTTTTTGACTTCTGCTTGTACTTTCTCTGCGACCTTGCCGCCAGCGCTATTGCTCTCAAACTGACTCATTTGCACGCGGTGTTTAACTAGGGCCGCGACCAAACGAGACTCAACAATCTCTGGATTACTGTTGTCACAGATAACTTCCTCAGCATAGAAATCACTACCGTACTGATACACGATTGGCATCACGCAATAATCAGTGCCTTTGTCTTTCGTATCACACACTGACAATATGGCATCCGGCTCTTTGTCGGGCAGCTCAAAGTATCGGCGCAACTCATCTTCATTGTAAAGCTGTCCCTCACGCTCAATCGGCTGATTCATATACAGTGCGCGCCAACTTGCGTCATCCATAACGTCACGCTGTTCATGATAAAACGCGGTTGTGAACCCAGCATGATTGCCATAATCGAAATTGCTCTCGTCGTTTTCATCCAACGCAGGCATAACTATGAACTCGGCGCGATCGCTACCATCATACATAACTTCAAGCCGCCCGATAACATCATGGACTGACCAACGCGTAGCAATGTGCAGCTCCCGGCAATCGCCAATCTTACGCTGCCTCAAGTCAGTGGCATACAGGTTCCACAGCTTGTCCATACGCTCTTTGGATAGTGCCGACTCCAGGCCGTCAACAAGATCGTCGCAGTAGAGCAGGTTTTCAGCGCGCACCTTACCAGCATTGCCAGACCCGACGGAGCTGAATTCCAGTGTAGCAAACCTCTTGCCACGCCGTTTGTCCACCCCGAGGTCTATCATCATGTCTTGCGCATTAGTTTTCACTACCTGCACATTAGGAAACACGTCATGCCATAGATATTCTCCCTGCGGGTCTAATAGGCGTAAGCACTCATCATACACGCCACGCAGAAACGCATTTGAGTGTGAGCCGCCAAGTATAGGCTTCTCGGGGTTTCGCCCAGCTAACCATGTCAAGAAGAATAGCGCCAGCGTTGTCTTGCCAACGCCAGGTGGAAGCGAGATTGCCAACAAGTCCAGCTCTCCATCGGCAAGTCGCTGCAAGGCCCTCGCCACCTTAATGAGCTGTTTGCGTCTCGGGATGTAGAAGCGCTTGTCGTTTGGGCGGTTCCACTCCATGTACATTATGTAAAAATCAAAAATGTACGGAGACAAAAATAGGCACGAGCGCTTTGCTAAGTCAAAGAATGATAAAGCCAATTTAGTATCAGCCTTTACGGTTTGCTTTGCCATTGAAGACGCGATTTTGTAAACCTCTTGTGCGCGATTTATCGCATCCTCTTTGTCTATTGGTTCCAGCAAGCGAATCACTTGGAAATAATCATCAAGAGCACTTGCATCTTTTAGGTTTCGTTTAGCAGCTCGTTTGGCAAGCTCGGGGATTTCCATAATCGCTCACAACCTTCCCAAAGTATTCAATCTCGCCTTGCTTTCTAGCCTCTATAGCATCTTCAATATTTTCAAATCTACCCAAAACATGATTTTTCCTTTGATATGTTATTTGCGCGACCCACTTTTTATATCGTTTGCTATATGTTACACCTCTGTATCCGCTTGTATTGTTTTTGGACAATCCGCGATTTAGAACGCTTTCAAATGGATTAAGAATGCGCAAATTTGTTTTTCGATTATCTAAACGATTTCTATTAATATGGTCTCTATACATTCCGGGAGGACAATCAATAACAAAGTGATGGTACGGCGTTACTACACCATTTATTGAAGAAGTTTCAGCATATCCATTATTGCCAAGCCTCCATCTATATTGCTTCAACCTCTCCCAATCATCTATATCGCAAATCATCTCAGCGTTTTTATTGTCGAGCTTTACACGCACAATATCTCCGTCAATCGCATATTCATTTGTTCTCCTGTATTTTGCAAAAGCTTCTTTGTGCAAACATCCGCAGCTTTGTGTCATGCCATTACGAAGTGAAGAGCCGCGCACAACAACAGATTTTCCGCAATCACATACGCAATTCCAGAATATTTCATTATGACTCAATTTGCCGGCCTCATCAATAACTTGCAAACGTCCAAACCTAAGGCCAGCCATATTTTTAACTTTCCCGCCCTTATACTTGCCGTTCTTTGTAATCAAGACTTCTCCTCCAATTATACTATATGTTGTGTCTATATCCTATTATACCACAATATATAGTATTTACAAGCAAAAAGAAAGCGCCCCCTACCAGTGATGATAAGGGGCGTGATTGTATTTTAGCATATATTAAACCTAAATTCAGTGCTAGGGTCTGCTTCGACCTGCTTGCGATAGCCGTCAATGATATGAGGTATCTGGTCAATAAGTTGCATCAACGTTGCTGCCGTAGCATTTACCGGCTTTTCACCGCTTAGCCACTTGTCAATTTTCTTAGTGCTAACCTTTAAAACGCTACTCAGCCCTATAGGGGTTAATTTATATCTCGTCATGAAGTCTCTGACGTAATCTGCATCGACCAAATACGGCATATCTAAAAAAACCACAATATCAGTATCGCCTTTAAACTTTGTTGTCCGCGTCAAATTCATCGTATTTCCTCCACGACGTCAGGATTCATAACCAATATCGAATCGCAGTCCCAACCATACAACACCCAGTACAGCTCCCTGTCCTCGCTCAGATGAAATTCTATCGCGTCCCAGCCATCAGCGAGCATCTTCTCAAAATCGGGCAAAAACATAGATTCCAATTCGCACTCAACAGAGGGCATGGCCCGCACTTCATCTACAGAGCGGATTAGATACACGTTTGCTTTTTCATTCAAAGTGAATGTGAACGAGTTTGCCTCGTCGCACTTCTGGTATTCCTCAGCCTCACACCAATCTTTCCAGCCAAACGGCGCATCAACAGGTGAGGCCCACAGTCCGCCTTTTGGCTTGCAGAAGTATAGCTCGTTCTTTATCTCTTGAAATTTCTCTCTGTCAAAACGTTCGTGCCCAAAGTGTATGTATTCTTTCATACCTCCACCTTATTCCAATTTGCCAGCACCGTCAGCATATGAAGCCCTATCTTCTCCGGGTCATACTCGTTGGCCGAACAAATCATTCGCAGCCCATCAGGGGTAAGCAGCCGCCCTTCTTCTTTGTCCCGGAGCATCTTTATGTATGCCTCGTACTGCTTGTTGGTCAGTTTGTGCATATTCAATCCTCCGCCGGGCTTGGCATCGGCATCCAGTGAGTAATTTCTGCTTCATACTCTGCCATTTTGCCAAGTTCGTAGTTGACTTTGTATTTCCATATTCGCTTCTCTGCGTCCCAGATTGCCCCGCTAAAAACATATTTTATTCCTCTATCATTTACTGTCACAATAACCGGTCTCTTATCCGGCGGCATCCTATCAGTGCATTTGATCCAGGCCATCATTTCGCCTCCCATCCTATTAGTCCGCTCCCATCAGCATACACCACCACACCAGACGTTGTGACCACCCAGCAATGGTGTTCTCCAGCGCAGTCCACATCATCCACAATATCCTTCACCCGGAATCCAATATCTCGCAGGAATCTGGCAGTCTGTTTGACGGTCTTGCAATATCCCATCAGCCATCCAACGCGCTCCACTCCATCAGCGTGCTCCGCCCTGTACTGCAACTCACATTTCAGCAAGTAGTTTTGCAATGCGGTTTCGTCTACCATGATGAAATCTCCTTTTTTGTTTTTCGGCGGGATTTAGGGGGCCTTCTTTGTCCTACCGGCAGTCACACAGCACAATATCTATCAAATAATGGACCGCTCAATTTCTCTGCTATGGCCCCGATTTCTTCATCAGTGTATTTTCTTTGTTTTTCGCCAAGACGCTTTACCCTATATTCATCAATATACGCAAGCTCTCTCGCAATACGATTTTTATCCCCAGACGCAAACTCGTCAACTGTTCTTGTCCATCCTGTATGAGTGCTTGCAATCTCTTTAAGATGCTCTTCTTCAACATCTCCATAAAGTGCTACACTCCACATCCTGATTGCAGTTAGTTCATCTACCGCAAACTGCGTTTTATCAAATATCGGGTCATACGCAAATCCGTTTCTATCGTCCTTGATTTTATGGACAATATTACACGACATTGTTCCAAGGCTTTTAATCATATTCTTTTCAAGTTCTCGTGCCTCTTCTTCCGTCAATTCAGAATGGACTACTTGATGGATGATGTTATCCCATCCGTATTTCACAATCATGGAGAAAAACTCGTAGTTTATTCTATACCCAAATCCGCCAGCCCACCGAGTCTCCGGCTTTTGTGATGTAATACCGACATAAGTTTTCCCATTTGGACAAATATGCTGATATACGCACCAGTTTCTTTCTACGCTCATTATTTGTCCTCCTTCAACAACCCAGCCTCTCTCTGCTCGTCCATCCACTTATTGTACCGATAGTAAAATGTGCTTTTTTTCATTTCGAGTTTTTTTGAAGGACAAGATTCCCTTCAACAATCGAAACCGCCAATACCTCTCCACAACAAGGGCAAATAAGGTGTGCATTATCGTACTCTCTTTTTTTACTCACATAATTCACCACATTAAGAAGTTTGATTCCTCGTTTTGCATAATCCTGTATGACCTCTTTTTCTTTCGCGAGTGCTTCCTTCTTTGTCAAATTGCGAAACAAAATCCTTGATTTGGCAAGTGTAAATAGCTCGTCCAGTTTCTTTTTAACCGCCTTACTTCTTGTCGCGCCCCTGCGTCTTGCTCGTTCTTCTGTTCCGCTACCAACATAGAAAATTTCTCCAGTAATAACATTATACCACTCATATACACAATAAATTTCATCTTCTCCGCTCAAATTATTCGCCCTCCTTCAATATAGGCTCGTGTACGCCCTTTACCCATTCTCCGTCTTTCCCGTATTTGTAATAGCCCTCATAGGTTTTCCTATTCTTTAAAATATATTGCACTGTAGAAATCTGAAAATCTCCTCCCTTGCGGGTTTTGTATCCTTCCGCTTTAAGTGTATCACATATCCCCTTTAATGTGCTTCCCTGCTTGTTCAACTCAAATATGCGGCGCACAAGGGGCACTTCTTCTTCGCATAAAGTAAGCTGCTTACTACCTTTCTGCGCCTTATATCCATACGGTGCTTTCCCGCCAGAATATCCACCTTTGCTCGCCTTCGCCGCTCTACCGTCGCTCATTCGCATGGTAATAAACGAACGCTCAATTTCAGCAAACGCAGCAGACATAGCCTCAAGCATAGGTTTGAACATACCAGCAGAGCCAAAATCCTCCTGCACGCTGATAACTTCAATATTTCGCCTTTTCAGTAAATATCTATATGCAAAGTAATTTTCAACATTTCTGGACAGCCTATCATTCTTCGCAACGACCATTGCCTGAATGGGCGGGTTAGTTATATCCCCGTTCAAAATCTTTGCCAGCTCTGGCCTGTGTTCCGCATCTTCATGCCCGCTTACAGCTTCCTCAATGTACCATTCAGCTATCGTGTACCCATTCTTCTCGCAAAAAGACATTATCTCGTTCTTCTGCGCATCTATGCCATACTTGTCCTCGCCCACCTGATTATCAGTGGAAACGCGGCAATATCCAACAACATTTTTAATCACTTAAAACACCTCCTGTTTACGAATTGTATTATATCGTAATTACGAATAATTGTCAAGATTATATTTGTAGTTTTTTCTTTTTTGTTGCGCGGCACAATTTGGGGGTGAGTTGGGGATTCCCGGCGCGGCCTATTCCCCCAGGGGTGTCCGTGCGTTTATTTTATTATAATGATGAAGAATGTATATATGTTTTTGCTGCTAATTACGAATAACCAAAATTATTATACCAAAAAATTTTCAAAAACCTATTGACAAGTATCCGTAATAGTGCTATTATATAGCCACAACAAGAAAACAATAACCCGAAAGGAGCCAACACCATGATAAATACGCACGGACTGAAGATGCACGGCTTGAAGAAAGCCAGCAGCGAAACAGTCAACTGGAAAGCTAGAGGCTGGCACACTCAGATTAGCTACGACACCGAGACTGGCGACATCTACACTAACGACCACTGTGGCGAGAGCTGGAGCGTGTATCCGCCGGAAGTAATTACGATATGCCACACAGACAGGCACATGACCATGCAGCAGATAGCGGACGCCATAGCCGAGAGCATGGCGAGAATGTAAGGCCGCAGGCCGGGAGGGAAAGAAAATGAAAGCAGTTAGGCAGCAAGCGAAGGATAAGGGGCATCCGGTTATAGGGGCCCTAAAGCGCGGCGCAGACGATGTGTACAGCAAAAACGGCGAAGTGATCAGAAACCGAATCTATATTGATGACGATGGAACCGTGTATGCCGTGGATTGGCGCGGTGAGCTTATCTATATCGCCGGTGATGTTTGGTGCATCTAACATACACAGCTAACATACACAGCCCGCCCCGGAGGTCACGAGGGCAAAATAAAAGCCCCGCCCACTACTCGCAATAGTGACCAGGGGTAGAAAGGAAGAGACCATGACCCATCAAGAAAAAATCAACGCAGTTAAGCGCGCGGCAAAACGGCGACACAATCAACGCGGCGCGGGCTTGACCCGCCCGCCGGGAGAATGGAGGAAATAGCCATGAAGAAAAAAGAAATTGACACTGCGGCCCGTTTTGGGCTGCTTGACCGGCTGCAAGCCCTGGAAAACGACCTGCAAGCGATCCCCGGAACAACATACATTGATTTTGATTTGTCCGGCCTGTATGACCGTTGCCCGCTCTGTTTTGTCGTTGGCTATGATATTGACGTAAGGCGGGAAGATTATTTTGAGGCCCGCCGAGAATGGCTCAAGGCGATCATCATGGCATTTTTGGCGCATGATTTGCCCCCGACAGGCGACACCATAGAGGACTACGGCGCAAGTTATTATTTTGTGCGCCGTATGGGCAAAACGTGGGAGGAGGTGGCCCCCGCTTGATTATCCTGTTTGTTCTGCCGCTCCCGATCATGATTATCTGGGAGACGGCGAAAAAATCTTGACCGGCCCGCAAAAGGGCGATACAATCAACACAATGGAGGCCCGGCAGAGCCGGGAGAAAGGATGGCATACAATGGAGATCATCATCAACGAGACCGGCAAACGGTACAACCTCACTATGCAAGAGTGGACCGGCTGCGACTGGGGCCCCGATATGGCCCAAGATATTATCATTGATAGTAGTTTTGCCTGGGACGATGCCGCCGAGGCGTGGCGCATGGACGGCCACGAGGACAACTTGCAAGACTACTTGCAAGACTGGGAGCAATACAACACCGACGCGGCCCGCGACGCATACGACGAGGACGAGCGCGCAAAGCTCCGCGACGAGCGGCCCCGCAGTTATGATCTTGACGTGATTACAGAGTAACAACCACCACCCGCCCCACACCGGGGCGGGCCTTTTTATGCCCTCCAGGCCGTCCAGCGCGGTAGGCCATATCCCTATACTCCCCGCCAGCTTCCCGCCGCTTGTGTGGCCTCCTACGGCCCGCAGGCGGCTATTTTGCGTCCGTGTCCAGCAGGGCAGGGGAGAGGCCAAAACGCAAAACCGCCGTAAAGGCCATTTTCAGGCCCGTCACGGCATTTTGCGCCCTTGTGGCTATCCCTATATTCCCGCACCGCGAAACGGCCCACATAGGCCGACAGAGGCCCGCGCAAGGCATAAAGCAACCCCGGCCCGCTCCGTCAGGAGTAAGCCGGGGTATTGTTATATTGATTTTTCCATTTCGTCAAGGTCGGCTTTCAATCGCTTGATTTGATCCCTTATTGCGTCCGCTCTCCGCACATTCAAAAGTTGCTTCACAACCGCACTATCAGCATATTTCCATTTATGCCCGTATGCTGTTTGCGCCGTTCCTTTACAACAGGCGGCTATCATCATTTGGTTCCCTTTGACCATGTTTGCCGCAAAAGTCGTGTTTAAATACAAGGCTTGCGGCTCTCCATAAAGCGATAGTTGCCAAACCGGACGAGCGTCTGTTGATACTTGCAAGACAGTCGTTGCGTGGCTGTTGTTTTCTCCACGCGTAACCCATTCCAGGTTCTCGACATAGTTGTTGAGTTTGTCTCCATCTTTGTGGTTTACAAAGTCCTTGCCGCTGATAGTCGGGATAAACGCCAAGGCAACCAAACGATGCACTTTCTTGTCTTTTGGCCTTCCGCTCTTCGTCAACCGCACCACTCGATAACCATAAGAATTTATGTTTCCTTGCATCATAGTCCCGTCAGTTCTCCTGACTTCGCCATAGTTGCTGACCTCATAAAGTCCCTCATAGTCGATAACAGGACGCCAAATTCTTTCCTCTGCCATAGCCGTTAGTCCTCCACAACGCTGCCCTCGATGCGGTCTTCGAGCTGCTTGGCGTCGGGAGAGTCGCCAAGGGGAGTTCCGGGAATGACAGTAAGGGTTTGATTGTCAGACATTTGAAAGAAATTCTTGGCTCTGAAGATATATGTCACTTGAGGAATTTTGCCACGAGATACCAATTCTGCATCCAAAGCAGCTAAAATTTCCTTGGCTTTTTTTATCATGTCCGAGCGCGCGGAGCTGCATCCACGCCCATTTTCCCAGTCCCAGACAGTCGAACGGACTGTTCCAAGTGCCAAACACATCTTTTCTACAGTAGGTATTTCGCCTGTTTCAGAAAGTCGTTGGAAGAACTCGTTTAGCCGTTCAGCACATTCTTCATCGCTTTTAACAATCTTGCGGTCATACCAATAGAGATTGTTTTTCAGTATCTGTTTTATTTCATCCTTCGTAGCTGTGGTAGTTGCTTCGATAGATGCGGATTTACTCCCACGCTTCTTAGCAGCAGCTTTTTTCCCGACCTCAACGAGTTCTTCACTATTCATATTTATAACCTCGTTCATAGTCGTACCTTCTTTAAGAGATAGAATTGTTTGCGAAAGTTGCTTTCATAAATTCGACCGTGATAGTCAGCGCTTCATCATAGTCGAATCCAGCTTCCTGAAGGGAGGTAAAGAAAATATAGAGGAATTCTGCTTCAGCGCCAAGTGCGAGGCTTATTTTGTCTACTTCACTGGCGGGATTAGATTCAGGCACAAAGGCCTTGAAGAAGTCCATTATATCCATGTCAAGCCTCCTCGGAATAGTCGCGCGGGTTTTGCGGAGCAGGGTATACCTGGCGAGAGACAACTTCGCAAATATTTCCGTACTCATCCAAGGTGATAGTACCAGTCCGGATATAAGTCTCTCCCATATCGCCAGTCAGGTGCGGATAGTCGCCAAACTTTACTTCGGAGCCAGGCTTAAACTTGACAACCTGAGCAGATATTCCATCCTTGCCTATCTTTACCTCACTGGCAAAACCGTTTTCGGCCATAGTTGTTCTTATGAAATCATCGTTTTTCATTTAGGTTATAAATCCCCTTTTTATTATAATAGATAGATTAAGAT
>ERZ1090865.1763-NODE-1764-length-10368-cov-8.353534_pt1 | contig 10368 bp, 9 predicted proteins | sample MGYA00478478_ERZ1090865 | MGnify/ENA primary metagenome ERZ1090865 (study PRJEB33644, sample SAMEA5815715) | chicken gut metagenome | biome: Chicken; feature: Gastrointestinal Tract; material: Caecum | place: Ireland | collected 2019-01-01 | study: A study of the... | reverse complement strand
TCTTGTCTTTTTAACACTTTTTTGGGCGTTTTTGAGTTTTCAGATACACCCTAGAACTGAAGTAGCGTGCTTCTCAAATTGAACTCATCGATTCGGTCCATCATCCGATCTGGCATTCCTCCGGGCAGATAGCATTGCGAATTTGTTCTGCCGCTTTGGATTTCGCACCCGTATAGTAATTGATCCATTTTATATGATCTTCAGGAATTCCATAGCGAAGAAATGGAGAAACCATACTGTCATAATATCGCCCGCCGTTTTTTCCATACAGCATCTTCCAGTCGCGTAAATTTTGAACCTCTCTGTCACGATAGGAAAAAGCCAGAATAACCACTTTATCGCTGGGATAAATATAGCGTTTGAGATCTTCATAAAGAAAATCAGCCGAAAAATCCAGGACGTCCAGCAGAATATTAATCATAATTAACCCCACCTAAATCTTTTGTCTTTCATCTTGACGCACGATTTCTATCCATAGCGGTACCTTCGTCATCCCCTTTAAAGACTTCAGCTTACAGGTTTCATAACTAATTTGGACATCGGCCGGCCATTAGGTACCTGTGCATCTATCATTCTATGGCCGCAGGCTGCCAGCAATCAACACTTCCGGACGTATGTCCATTTTAAATTGCTTTTTCAACATTTTGATAAAATAATCCAAGCGTTCTCAGAACGCGCAGCCGCAGAAGAAACTTCTGCGATCAATAGGGGATTGGGGAGCACCCCAACAAGCAGCGTCTGACAAAGTGGATAGCCAGACGCATAGCTTGCTCATTGTATGGCTAATCAAAAACGAAATCACATTTTTAAATATGCCCTGCTTTTTCAAACACAAACTTCGTAAGCAGGGCCTTTGTATACACAAACGCAAAAATGCTTGTTGGGGCCGTGCCCCAAACCCCGTGAACAGTGCTGGAACATCACATAACACTGCGTTGTACTTTTCCTATAATAATTTTCCTTCTATGCCAACATCACCACTTCTTCCGATACTCCCCCGGTGCAATCCCCTCAATCTTCTTGAAGATCCGAGCGAAATAATTGGAATCTGGAATGCCGCACTCCACTGCGATCTTCTCAATAGGCAGTGAGGTAAACCGCAGCAGCCGCTTGGCCTGGGTGATCCGCAGCTCCAGCAGATAGCGGTTGATGGTCATGCCATACTGCTCCGAGAAAATCTTACTGAGATAAAACTTGTTGATGTAAAACTGTTCGCTTAGCTGGTCCAGCGTGATTTTCTTTTGGTAGTTCTGATCTAAGTAATTTTTGACCCTCTGCAGGTTGCGGCGCTTTTCGGATACATGAGGCGCTCTGTCAGGATTCCAGGCTTCCTCCATCAGAACGGTGAGCAGGGAGGTCAACTTTTCGCAGATCTTCATATCCCGCACATAGGAACTGGATGACGCCACCTCAAAGAGCTCGTCCAAAATGCTGTTGAATGCTTCAGCCTTTTGGGTGTGAAAGCAGGGCATACCGCCCCGCTCCAAATATTTATCATAGACAGCATCCATGTTGGGCCCGTTGAAATGAGCCCATTTTAGTCTCCACAAATCCTCGGAACTTTGGTGAAAATGCTCTTGACGGCAGTCCAGAAAAACGCAGTCACCGGGGGCCAAAGTGTAGGTCCGGTCCTGATACCGCAGGGTGCCATGCCCTTCCAGCACCATAAAAAAAAGATAGGATGCCAGACCCTGCCGGTGGCTGACATGAGGCTTTTTCGCCTTCAATTCGCCGGTTTCCTGTAAGTACAGCAGCGCATTCCGTGCAAAGGGCGAAGGTGTATAGAGAATCCGCTTGGAAGTTACAATATCCCCCTGGAATAAACCTTCATCCACAAGCTTTTCCTCCTTTTTCCATTTTGTCCAGTATACACCAAAAGCCAAGATAATGCTACTATTCTCCAAGAAAGCCCCTGTTTCTGATAAAAAGAATACATTATAATACAGTAAATCGCTTTGAACGGGCGATCAAAATGGATTGTAAAGTTTTCACTTGTTTGATACATGGAGGGAATATGAAGAAAGCATTGATTACCGGTATCACCGGTCAGGACGGTTCCTACCTCGCTGAGTTCCTGCTGGAGAAGGGCTATGAAGTTCACGGCGTCATCCGCCGGGCTTCCATTTCCAACACCGGCCGTATCGATCACCTGATCGCCAAGAACGCTATCACCCTGCACGACGGCGACCTGTCCGATTCTTCTTCTCTGATTCGGATCATCGGCCTGGTACAGCCCGATGAGATCTACAACCTGGCTGCTCAGAGCCATGTGCAGATTTCCTTCGATGCTCCTGAGTACTCCGGCGACGTGGACGCTCTGGGCGTCCTGCGCATTCTGGAGGCCGTCCGGATTCTGGGCCTGACCAAGAAGACCCGCGTCTACCAGGCTTCCACCTCTGAGCTGTTCGGCAAAGTGGAAGAGATCCCCCAGCGCGAGACCACTCCCTTCCATCCTTACAGCCCCTACGCTGTGGCCAAGCAGTACGGCTTCTGGATTGTCAAGGAGTACCGTGACGCATACGGTATGTTCGCTGTCAACGGCATCCTGTTCAATCACGAGTCCGAGCGCCGCGGCGAGAACTTCGTGACCCGCAAGATCACTCTGGCTGCCGGCCGGATTGCCGAGGGCCTGCAGGATCATCTGGAGCTGGGCAACATGGACTCTCTGCGTGACTGGGGCTATGCCAAGGACTACGTCGAGTGCATGTGGCTGATTATGCAGCAGGAGAAGCCCGAAGACTTCGTCATCGCCACCGGCGTGCAGCACACCGTCCGTGACTTCACCGAGAAGGCATTCGCCGCCAACGGCATCACCCTCCGCTGGGAGGGCAAGGGCCTGGACGAGAAGGGCTACGATGTTGCCACCGGAAAGATGATGGTCTGCGTCAACCCCGCCTGGTTCCGTCCCACCGATGTGGACAACCTGTGGGGCGATCCCACCAAGGCTAAGACCGTCCTGGGCTGGAATCCCCAGAAGACAAGCTACGAGGAACTGGTCTCCATCATGGCCAAGCACGACCGCGAGCTGGCCAAGCGCGAAAAGGCTATGCTGAACGTCTGAGATGCAAACTTGTAATCTCTGTTTTTACTTATCGGACCACGGTTTCGGGCATATCTCCCGAAATCTGCCCATCATCGCTGAGGCGGCCCGCCGGACCACCGGCCTGCTGTATCTGGTCTGCGGTGCCCGGCATCTGGCTTTTGCCAGGGAAAACCTGCGGGAGATGGTCTCTCCCGACCAGCTGAACCGGATTTGCTATCGGGAAGAGCACACCGACGTCGGGCTGATTTTGCAGCCTGGCACCCTGCTGGTGGATGTGCCCGCTCTGACCCGGGCCTGCCAGACCTATCTGGACCAGCTGCCCCAGCGGGCAGAAAAGGAAGCCGACTGGCTCCGGCAGCACCAGATCGGGGCCGCCCTCTGCGATATGCCTCTCTGGTCCATTTCGGCCTGTGAGCAGGCCGGGGTGCCGCTGCTCTATCTGGGCAACTTTACCTGGACCGAACTGTACCGGGAGTTTCTGCCCGAGGCCATCTGGACAGCCTATGCCGCCCAGTACGCCAAAATCCGGCACGGGATGCTGTATGCGCTGCACAATCCCGAAATGCTGGAATTTCTGCCAAACGCAGAACTGACCGAAACCTCCCTGGTGGCCCGGCCCTTCCACCCGGAACAGATCCAAGCTATCCGCAGCCGGCATAGCTGCCCCATCGTCTTTGTGGCGCTGGGGATGTCGGCCCAGTTTACACAGCCCATCTCGGTGGAAGGGGTCAATGCCCACTTTTACACCACCGAGGGGGTGCCACTGACCGGCAGCAACGTCACCACTGTTCCCTATACCACCCTGAATACCCAGGATTATGTGGCGGCGGCTGACTACGTCATCACCAAGGCGGGCTGGGGCACCGTGGCAGAATGCCTGCTGTCCCGAAAGCCCATGGCCCTTTTTGCCCGGGATTCGGTGCTGGAGGACCGCACCACCATTTCCCTGCTGGAACAGCAGGGTCTGGCTCTGAAAATCACCTATGAACAGCTGGCCGATCTGCCCCAGCTGCTGGAACGGCTGGCCCGGCTCCGTAAGCCTGAGCCTTCCGCCTTTACCAATGCCGCAGCTGAGATTGCATCCCGGCTGCTGGCGCTGACTGTATAAGAAGGAGCATCCAATTATGATGGAGAAAAACGCAAAAATCTATGTGGCGGGCCATCGCGGCATGGTGGGTTCTGCCATTGTCCGGGAGCTGCAGCGCCAGGGCTATACCAACATCATCACCCGCACCCACAAGGAACTGGACCTGACCCGTCAGGACGCCGTGGAGGAGTTCTTTGCCCAGGAGAAGCCTGAGTATGTCTTCCTGGCAGCCGCCAAGGTGGGCGGCATTGTGGCCAACGAGGAAGCCCTGGCCGACTTCATGTACGACAACATGATTCTGGAGATGAACGTCATCCACTCCGCCTGGCAGAACGGCTGCAAGAAGCTGGAGTTCCTGGGTTCTTCCTGCATCTATCCCCGGATGGCTCCCCAGCCCATGAAGGAGAGCTGCCTGCTGACCAGCGAGCTGGAAAAGACCAACGAGGCTTATGCCCTGGCCAAGATCAGCGGCCTGAAGTACTGCGAGTTCCTGAACCGCCAGTACGGCACCGACTACATCTCGGTGATGCCCACCAACCTCTACGGCCCCAACGACAACTACCATCCCACCCACAGCCACGTCCTGCCCGCTCTGATTCGCCGCTTCCATGAAGCAAAGGTGGCCGGCCTGGACACCGTCACCTGCTGGGGCGACGGCAGCCCGCTGCGCGAGTTCCTGTATGTGGACGACCTGGCCAACCTGTGTGTCTTCCTGATGAACAACTACTCGGGCAACGAGACGGTCAACGCCGGCACCGGCAAAGAGCTGACCATCAAAGAGCTGACCGAACTGGTGGCCAAGGTGGTTGGCTACACCGGCAAAATTGAATGGGACACCTCCAAGCCCAACGGTACCCCCCGCAAGCTGCTGGATGTGTCCAAGGCAACTGCCATGGGCTGGACCTATAAGACCGAACTGGAAGACGGTATCCGTCTGACCTATGAGGACTTCCTGAACAACCCGATGCGGGCCGAGCGATAAACCCAAAGAGGGCCGCATTCATTGTGGAATGCGGCCCTTTGCGTTTTTTGTATAAGGAGAAAGACTATGAATCTCGTATTGCTGTCCGGCGGTTCGGGCCAGCGCCTGTGGCCCCTTTCCAACGATATTCGTTCCAAACAGTTCATCAAGATCTTCCACAATGAGAAGGGTGAACTGGAATCCATGGTCCAGCGGGTTTACCGCCAGATCAAGACGGTAGACACCGATGCCACCGTCACCATCGCCACTTCCAAGTCCCAGGTTTCGGCCATCCACAACCAGCTGGGCGAGGATGTGGGCATCAGCGTGGAGCCCTGCCGCCGGGATACCTTCCCGGCCATCGCCCTGGCCGCTGCCTACCTGCAAGACGTGCAGGGTGTAGGCGAGGAAGAATCTGTTGTCGTTTGCCCGGTGGACCCCTACGTGGAAAATGATTACTTCGAGGCTCTGAAAGCCCTGGGGGACCGCGCCGCTGTCAGCAGCGCCAACCTGGTCCTGATGGGCATCGAGCCTACCTATCCCAGCGAGAAATACGGCTACATCATCCCCACCAGCAAGGACAACCTGAGCAAGGTATCCATGTTCAAGGAGAAGCCCACCCAGGATGTGGCCGCCCAGTACATTGCACAGGGTGCTCTGTGGAATGGCGGCGTGTTCGCCTTCAAGCTGGGCTATGTCCTGAAGCGTGCCCATGAGCTGATCGACTTTGTGGACTACAACGACCTGTTTGACAAGTACGACACCCTGAACAAGATCAGCTTTGACTATGCCGTGGTGGAGCACGAGCCCGAAATTGAGGTCATGCGCTTTGCCGGTACCTGGAAAGATCTGGGCACCTGGAACACCCTCACCGAGGCCATGGACAGCCATGCGGTGGGCGAGGCCCTTTTCAACGAGAGCTGCGACAATGTCCATGTGGTCAACGAACTGGGTGTGCCCATCCTCTGCATGGGCCTGAAAGACGTGGTGGTTTCCGCCAGCCCCGAGGGCATTCTGGTCTCGGATAAAGAGGAGTCCAGCTACATCAAGCCGTTTGTGAATACCCTGAACACCAAGGTCATGTTCGCGGAGAAGTCCTGGGGCAGCTTCCGGATTCTGGACATTGAAGACGAGAGCCAGACCCTCAAGGTCACCTTGATGCCCGGCCATCACATGAACTACCACAGCCACCAGCACCGGGACGAGGTGTGGACCATCATCTCGGGCGAGGGCCGCACTGTGGTGGATGGCATGGAGCAGAAAGTGACCGTAGGTGATGTCATTACCATGGCAGCCGGCTGTCGGCACACCATCATTGCAGACACCGAGCTGCAGCTGATTGAGGTGCAGCTCGGCAAGGAGATCAGCGTCGATGACAAACAGAAATATGACTACGAATTTTAAACCTTTCCTGCTAAAACCCGCCGCCAAAGACTATCTGTGGGGAGGCACCCGTCTCAACGACGAGTTTGCCAAGGGAATTGATCTCGACCCTCTGGCCGAGACCTGGGAGTGTTCCACCCATCCGGACGGCCCCAGTGTGGTAGCCAGCGGAGAATTTGAGGGCCAGACCCTAACCCAGGTTCTGGCTGACCATCCGGAATATCTGGGCACCCGCCATCCAGATGGCAAGTTTCCGTTGCTGATCAAATTCATCGATGCCAAAAAGGATCTGTCGGTGCAGGTGCATCCCGATGACGTCTACGCCATGGAGCACGAAAATGGCCAGAACGGCAAGAGTGAGATGTGGTATGTGCTGGACGCTTCCAAGGACGCCCACCTGGTGTACGGCCTGAAACATGACTGCACTGAGGCCGAAATCCGGAAAGCCATCGCAGATGGCACTTTGCTGCGCTATCTCCAGCGCGTTCCCATTCAGAAGGACGACCTGTTCTTTATTGAAGCAGGTACGGTTCACGCCATCGGTGCGGGTTCCTTGATTGCTGAGATTCAGGAGAATTCCAACCTCACCTATCGACTCTACGATTACGACCGTGTGGGCAAAGACGGCAAAAAGCGGGAACTTCATGTGGACAAAGCCATGCAGGTGGCCAACTTGAAAAGCAGTGCCCAGCCCCGTCAGCCCCTGCGAGTCTTGAAATACAAGCAGGGTGTGGCCCTGGAGTTTTTGACCCGCTGCAAGTATTTTGAGGTGTACCGCGTGCTGCTCAACACCGAGCGCCGTCAACTGGTACAGTACCGGGCAGACGAGGTTTCCTTCCGAGTCATGCTCTGCATCGGCGGATGCGGAACCATCCAATTCGAGGGAGGCAGCATCCCATTTTTCAAAGGAGACTGTATCTTTGTGCCGGCTGATTCGGTCACCATGACCATCACCGGACAGGCACAGTTCCTGTTTGTGAGAGGATAACAACAATGGACTACAAAAAAGAATATGAGCGCTGGTGCGCCTGTGCCACGGCAGATGCCGATGTGGCTGCTGAACTGAAAACCATGGACGATGCCAAAGTGGAGGACGCTTTCTATCGCGACCTTTCCTTCGGCACCGGCGGCCTGCGGGGCGTCATTGGCGCCGGCACCAACCGGATGAACATTTACACCGTTGCCAAGGCTTCCCAGGGCCTGGCTGACTACCTGAACAAGCATTTTGACAAGCCTTCGGTGTCCATCGGCTACGACAGCCGGATCAAGTCGGACGTTTTCGCCAAGGCTGCTGCCGGCGTCTTTGCCGCCAACGGCGTCCAGGTCAACATCTGGCCCGCCCTGATGCCTGTTCCTACCGTTTCCTTTGCCACTCGTTACCTGGGCACTTCGGCGGGCGTTATGGTGACCGCCTCCCATAACCCTTCCAAGTACAACGGCTACAAGGTCTATGGCGCCGACGGCTGCCAGATCACCACCGAGGCTGCTGCCGAGATTCTTGCTGAGATCGAGAAGTTGGACATTTTTGCAGACGTCAAGAGCATCTCCTTTGAGGAAGGCCTGGCACAGGGCAAAGTGAAGTACATTCCGGATGAAGTTTACACCGCCTTTGTGGAAGAGGTCAAAAAGCAGTCGGTGCTCTTTGGTGAAACCGTCAATAAGGATGTGGCCATCGTCTACAGCCCGCTGAACGGTACCGGCCTCAAGCCGGTGACCCGTACCCTGAAAGAGATGGGTTACGCCAACATTACGGTGGTCAAGGAGCAGGAACAGCCTGACGGCTATTTCCCCACCTGCCCTTATCCCAACCCTGAAATCAAGGAAGCCATGGCCCTTGGCATGGAATATGCCAAGAAGTGCCACGCCGACCTGCTGCTGGCCACCGATCCCGACTGTGACCGTGTCGGCATCGCAGTTCGCAACAAAGATGGCGAGTATGTCCTGCTGTCGGGCAACGAGACCGGCATCCTGCTGCTGGACTATGTCTGCTCCCAGCGGGTGAAACATGGCAAGATGCCTGCTGACCCCGTCATGGTGAAAACCATTGTCACCACCGACATGGGCCAGCAGATTGCCGACCACTACGGCGTCCGGACCATCAATGTTCTGACCGGCTTCAAGTTCATTGGTGAGCAGATTGGTCTGCTGGAAAAGCAGGGCAACGCTGACAGTTACATCTTCGGCTTTGAGGAGAGCTACGGCTACCTGTCTGGCAACTATGTCCGGGACAAGGACGGCGTCAACGGCGCCTACCTGATCTGCGAGATGTTCAGCTACTACGCCACCCAGGGCATCAGCCTGCTGGACAAGCTGAACGAGCTGTACAAAACTTACGGCTATCGCCTGAACACCCTCCACAGCTACGAGTTTGACGGCAGCGCTGGCTTTGCCAAGATGCAGGGCATCATGAAGACCTTCCACGAGGAAGTTGGTCCCGGCAAGCAGGTAGACGCCTTTGCAGGCAAGAAAATTGAAAAGCCCCTGGACTACAGCCAGGGTCTGGACGGTTTGCCCAAATCGGATGTGCTCAAGTATTTGCTGGAGGGCAACTGCTCTGTGGTGGTCCGGCCTTCGGGCACTGAGCCCAAGCTCAAGACTTATATCTCGGTGAGCGCGGAAAGTAGGGAGAAGGCCGAAGAGATGGAGAAAAAAGTTGTCGAGGAGTTAAAGTGTTTTAATCTCAATTAATTATTTTAATAAATCCAGAAAGTGTATCATCACACCTTCTAAGTTATTTTGTGATTATAATCTTTATAATTTTTAGTTACATATGAGCGAAGATAAAATAATGGCACCTGCCATAGATGATAATAGAATCATGCAAAAGAAAACTGATGATATGATTGATTGGTGGATTGGAACAGTTTTCTTTGCGTTCTTTCCCGCAATAGTTTCTATAATTATTAGCCTATGTAGATATGGTTCTGTAGATATAAATCGTATATTTGGTGACGGCGAATTGATTCTTTGCGCATTTTCAATTACAACTCCTTCCTTAATAGGCTTTTTTAAAGCAGACATTTATAATAAAGGATATAAAAAGCTTTTTTATCTTTTACTTCTTTCAGTTTTTTTGAATTGATTACATATACAAGTATAAAGACAAATTCGACTAACATACCTTTAGTTGTTTATATCACTTCTATCTTTTGTGTCATTTCATCTGTTCTTATTTCATGGCAAGGAGAAAAATGTGTGCAGGAGGGTGTAACCGGTGAACACAATTGAAACTATATCAGCAATTCTGCCGGTTTGCTTTTCATTATTAAGCCTAATTTCGTCCATTTTTTTGTCTGTGCTATCCAATCGTGTACTAAAAAACGGCAAACCGCGCAAAGAAGAAATTCTAAAAATCTCAATCATGTTAAACAAAGATCAAAGCGAATTAGACGAATATAATAAAGAGGAAATCCTAAAAGTTATTTCAAAGGCTATTGATGAAAACAATTTTTCTATAGATGTTGAAAATTGTGGACAACCAACCCCAAAAAGAACATCAGAATAAATGGCTTATAAGAAAAATCCCTATTTATATATGTTAGCATCGGGAATCGTGAGCCGACTTTTGCTGGTGTTGGCGTCGAGACATCATGACCATATTTTGTCGGGAGTTGCTAGCCTAACTTTTGCCGGAAAAATTCCAATCAATACTTGAAATAAAAACGAGTGCCAACAATCCAGCACTCGTAAATTTCTCAACCTCCCTAATAGGCGATATTATAAAAAGCGGCAGGGGCTTCCGTTCAGAAGCCTCTGCCGCTTTTGCCTTGTTATTTTGCTTATTACTTTTGACCTGCTTTTCCGCCTCCTGCTGTACCAGCAGCCCCGCCGAGAAGCCAACCTTGAAGTGGCACTCGCTCTCCTCGCACTGAACGATGGAGGACTGATCCAAGA
>ERZ1090865.1762-NODE-1763-length-10371-cov-5.699496_pt1 | contig 10371 bp, 10 predicted proteins | sample MGYA00478478_ERZ1090865 | MGnify/ENA primary metagenome ERZ1090865 (study PRJEB33644, sample SAMEA5815715) | chicken gut metagenome | biome: Chicken; feature: Gastrointestinal Tract; material: Caecum | place: Ireland | collected 2019-01-01 | study: A study of... | reverse complement strand
ATCCTAAATCTTCAATAACATCTAATTTCCTTAGTAATGGCAGTGCGTTTTTAGGCCAAAAAACAATACAATCTATTTTTTGAGGACACAATCATATACGGCTTAATTGATTTGGAATATATGGATTAGGAATTAACACATACCCTTCACGTAAACGGTTAATAAACCATTCTGAATAAAAAGCAGGGATGTCAGTTCTACGACTTACTGATAATATCATTATTAATCTTTTTAGATATTACTTATTGTTTTATTCTTAATCGCTTTTTCCCAGCCGATGATAGTTGCTTTTCTTTCTTTCTTCCAATGATAATCGCCTATAATTCCGGTATTACGTATTACTCTGTGACAAGGAATTACAAAGCCCACAGGATTATTCGCAACGGCTCTTCTTACAGCAAAGGTTGATTGCGTATCTCCTATATTTGTGGCAACTTGACTATAAGATGTTACACTTCCAAATGGAATTTCAAGTAATGCCTTCCAAACTTTTATTTGAAATGGAGTTCCTTTCAACCATAGCGTAAGTGATTTGTTTTTTGCATAAGGCGAAAAAATCTTTTCTGCAATCTCTTGAGCCATCCCGTCATTTTGAAAGAATTGTGCATTTGCCCATCCGTGCTTTATTTCATTTATTAGAGAGTTTCTATCGCAATCTGAAAATTGCATTTCACATATCCCTCTTGGTGTGGAAACTATAAAACATTCTCCAAAAGGAGTTGCGGAAAAGCCATATTCAAAACGAATACCTGCTCCTTTGCTCTTGTACTCTTGTGGTGTGACGGCTTCTATTTTTACAAATAAGTCATAAACTCTCGATTGGGCAGATAGCCCCACTTTTTCGGCTGCTTCAATCAGGTTGGAAGTATCTTGTAACTCTTGTTTCAAGGCTTCTATCGTGAGATGTTCCAAAAATTTCTTTGGGCTTATTCCTGCCCATTCTGTGAATATTCGTTGGAAATGAAAAGGACTTACGCCAATATATTGTGCTAATTCATCTAATGTTGGCTGTTGCTTAAAGTTTTCAACCAAATATTGAATAGCTTTTTCAATTCTTGTATAGTTTATATTTTCAATCATAATAACCATGTTTGATAAATCCTAAAGATGGTTCGCTCTCGGTACTATATGAAATAGGCGCAAAGATAGGGATTGCTACTAATGCCTACAACCCATTTCTTGCTATTGTATGCTAAAATGTTATATCACAAAATATTATATTGATGCTTCATTAGATTTTCTTATTTTGCCAGTTGCCTTTCCATAGATAAAAAAAAGAAGTGAAAATCATGGCATAATAAACAATATCCGAAGTCCAACATATTGCGACATCCATTTTTAGGTAAACCGCAATATATACGATGTAGCCGACATATATACATAGGCTGCACAACTCAATAAATAAGGTTGAACGTGTACTGCCTGTTCCCGAAACTGCAAAGAAATAGACAAAAGCCGGAACAGCAACTATATATGCCGACAACATAACCCAAAGTGACGGTAGGGCATTTGCTATCAAATCCGGAGTATCTGTATATATACGTAGGAACATCGTAGGAAATATCGCAATAGTAAGAGCCAGTGGAATAACAAAACAATAGCAGTTTCTAATTATGTTGTTGCATAGTGGCATCACCTTTTTAATTTCTCCATTCCCTATTAAATTGCTAACAAGCGAACTACCTGTAGATGCAAAAGCATTGACAAAAATAAATAATAGAGCAGAAGTATTCCGTACTATGTTAGTTATGGCAAGAGAACGTTCTCCAAGATGTTCTATCGCAATGAAAAAGACCAACCATGAACCAGTAGATATAAATGACTGAATCATTGTCCAAAAAGACACATTCAATATTTCTAACAGGGTCTTTATTTTAAAGCCTGCAAAATGGAATAACCTATATAGTTTATAGTTTACCTTTTGGTGAGTGTATATACAAAAGAATATAACCGATACAGCTTCCGAGATAGAAGAGGCGATAGCTGCACCAGCAATCCCCATAGCTGGAAATCCTAATTTACCAAAGATTAAAATATAATTCAATATCATATTGGTAAGTACCATAACAACAGAATTGATTGTTAATGTCTTTGTCTGTGTTGTACCGATATAAAATGCACGGAACATCACTGATATGAAAGAAAAAAAGAAGCCATATACACGCCAGTCCATATAATCTATTGCGGCATGGTACACATCTTTAGATTTTATCATTAAATGTAGTAACTGCGGGGAATAAACTTTTGAGAGGATGAATACACAGGTTGCTATGACTAATAAGAATAATGTTCCTTGCATGAAAATAGCACCTATGCGATGGTACTGTTTTTCTCCATTACGGCGGGCTATTAAAATTTGAGCACCCACACTAAAACCAAACCCTAACATATAAATAGCAAGATAATACATACTTGCTACAGCCGATGCGCCTAATTCAACTTCTCCTACACGTCCTAAATATGCTGTATCTGTTAATCCTATCAGTTGTTGCATTAATAGACTGATTAATACTGGATATGTGATATGACGAATTTCTTTACTTGTAAATTGCATAATTGAGTTATTTTATAAAATAGCTGCAAATTACGTAATAGGATTTTATGGGAGCAACCCGATTCTTGCTTTAGGTGTAAGGTGCAAGTATATATCTATATATAGCTTGCACCTTACACCTAAGCTGAAACATTTATATTCAGACATTTGCGTAATCCAAAAAGAAGCAGTATCTTTGAACCGAAGTTTTAGGCAGACAATGAACAGTCAAAGGACGACAGATAAACGTCTTTTTTGAAACCTAAATTGTACCCCCTAAGGCATTGACATATTGATAAGAGTTGAATTAAAGCGACATAAGGAGATGGGTTCATTACCCTGTCTCTCCGCTGAGCGTCAAAGATAAATGACGGAAAAGTAAAAGTAAGTCCCGTAAAATCAAGATTTTACGGGACTTTTTATATTTATGCTTGGACAAGTGAAAAACATGATTAGCCTGTCATCGCAGCCAAGAACATAACAATAATCAAATAACGTTTGCAGGCTGTACAGACGGGCAAAAAGACTATACACTAATTTTGTATTATGAAATCAATGGAATTGTTTGTTGCATGTTGTTTGTCATAAGTTGTTTAGGTAAGTCTCAACCAAAGCAACAATCTGCCGATTTATATAGGTTGCTCTTATGTAATGAATGTGTGAAAAATGAAATTTATTGTGCTTTGACACTAATGGGATCTGTTGAAGTTGATGATTTAAATGAAAATACAAATAAATAGAGATTTGATTAGGCTAATAGAAGAATACGCAGGAAGTTTGAATACGTATTCTGATGTGACATTCATGAGAAGAAAACAAGAATATCAACGATTAACGATACGGGATTTACAGGAAGGAGTTATTAATAAGAAAATCTATTGATTTGCCGACACTGCCCTACCCTAAAAAAAAGATATACAATGAAAGTAAAATTATTGTTTTTGGTCTTCGTTCTGTATGCGTGTGGAACTAAAACGGTTTCGGAAGAGAAATCTTATGATCGAATAACCATGACGACTTATGAAAACAAGTATGATGAAAATAATCGTTTGTCAGAGGTACAATTGACCAGAACATCTCATCATAGGTATGAAGAAGATTCTGAAACAATTGATTTAATTGATGATAAAAGCACGTATTATTATACGTATATCAACAACGAAGAGTTTACGGTAAGAAGAAAGTCAAAGAGGTCGGGAAATATCAAGATTATGAGATATGCTCCCCAAAGGGAGGAGGTGTTAACATTAAATGCCCAAGGGGATACCATTGATTATTTATTGCAGAAATATTACGATAAAAGTAAACTCAAATTAGTGTATGTTAGAAATATAAACAATGACTATGTACTGCATGAAGACAACGACTATGAGGAAAAAAATGAATACGACGGGAATGGTAATCTAACAAAAAGAGTGCAATACTATTTTGACATAGGGAAAAAAAGAACCACTTACTTCTTTCGGGGACTATCTTATGAGGAAGCTAAAAAAAGGATTCCCCGTACAGACGAGGACTATGACATCGTGTGCGATATAGAGAAAATGGCAGGAGACACCCTTATCAGGAAATGTATAAAGAATGGTATTGTCAGTTCTATTAACAAGACGATTGTTGACGAAAAAGGGAAAAAGGAATTTATATTCGACGCTGACATGAAGTTCACAGGTAGTTTCACGGAATTTAAGTCGGATAGTTTTGATATTCACGTTGATCGTATTGTACTGGACGATTGCACGGATATTGATAGCACTTATTATAAGAATGGGAAAGAGGTAAGATGCGTTTATCTTTCGGATACGTCTAAACGTATTGTACTTTCTAAATATGATAAATGGGGAAATATGGTTGAGAGGGTGGAAAAGACAAAGTATTTTTATTCGCAAGACGGAGAGGAATTGATCAATGAAATGCTGCAAGTAGTGAGAGAGAATGAGAAGAAGAAAGAAAGTAGAAAGCGATTGAAAATATCAAAATAAAAAGGTTGTGAGAAATAAACATTTAATCGGGGTATGAAGGGGGGGAGACAGATTCTTAGAAAGAATGACCGTTATTGTGACGATGATTTTCACGATATTCATGATTATCAGAATCGGCTACTTGCGGATCGGTCTCCTGACCCTCGTCATGTGCGCATGATCGGACTTTTCTCGTTTGTCCCCCATAGGTATATTGTATCGCTGAATACAGGAAGGTGCTGGAAGGCGACAGAGATATGCTAATCAGATACCCTCTCTTTCCTTCTAATGACTTTTCATTACGCTTTTAATAAAGATATTGGTAGAAGACAATTGTCTGAGACTAATTGTGAGTTCTATTCCTCAATGTGGCTTAATGATTTTCTGTTCTGTGATTCTCTTCGACTTTTTTTGTTGATCGGCTAATATTACAATGATAACAGACATTAGTATCAGTAATAAACCGATTAATGATTGTAATGTGAAATGTTCCGAAAATACCAATACGCCTACAACCACTGCGACCAAAGGTTCCATTGAACCAAGGATGGCTGTTGTTGTCGAACCGGCATATTTTACCGCTAAAATCAACGTAAGGTCGGAGATGACGGTAGATAGAAATGCCAATGCCAAAATATAAAATCCGGCTTTTGTGCTGGGGATGGAGGATATACCTGCTGTAAATAGACTGTAGATGAAAAAGATTACGCAACCGCCTAAAAGCACATAGAACGTAAGCACTTCAGCAGGTAATTTACCTATATCCAATTGATTCAGAGCAACAATATATATCCCATAGGTTAATATCGTAAGAGCTGCGAGTCCGATACCCATCAATCGGATACTGCCTCCTCCCGACCAACACATAAGTGCAACACCGATTAGTGAGAGTGAGGCTGCTAAGAATAGAGATTTGGATTTTTGTTCTTTAAAGAATACTACCATTAAGAAGCTGACACAGATTGGATAGAGAAAGTGAATGGTTGTAGCCACTCCACTAGTTATATAATGGTAGGAATAAATAAGAAATAGCGCTGTAAGAGCATACAAGGCACCTAAACCGATGATAGAGATCAGATGTTTCATATTTATTTTTAAAGTACTTTTGTGCAAAAGACATACTGCTCCCATCATAAGGGTAGAAAATAGAAATCGATAAAAAAGAATGTTGGATTCATTCATTTCCATATTTCCCATTAATGGAATTGTAAATAATGGAATGAGCCCAAATGTACCTGATGAAATCATTGCATAAATAATACCTTTTAAACTTTTCATATCATACAGAATTAAAATTTGAGCGCAAAGGTAGGTTACAGGGAAGAATGAAAAGTTACCAAAAGGTAATTAATGCATATCGGCCCTGATTCTACTTAAGGATTGTGGAGTTATGTCCAGCCATGCGGAGAGGTCTCTCATTGATAATCTTTGTATCAGTTTGGGCATTTCTTTAAGTAGATATTGATATTGTTCTTTCTTGCTCATCCAGTGGATAGATGAAAAATAGAAAGCAGATGAAGTAAGCCATTCCTGAAGAATCATTCTTCCCCAATTGGATAAATTAAGAGAGTCTTTGAATGAGGTGGCTAAGTCTTTACGGGAGATTCTCCATAAAATACAAGTATCTACTGCCTCTAAAGTATATAGTGATTGTCTGCTCTCTGTCAGGTTGGGTGAACTGAGTGGGGCATCATTTTCTAATGCAAAAAATATGATAAATTCTCTGCCCTCTCTTAGAATCGTACTTTTTACAATCCCTTTCTCAACAAAATAGATATAGTGATCTGTTTGCCCTTCTTGAAGGATAATCTCTCTCTTGGGCACAGAAAATTTTGTGAACTTTTCAAGCAATATTTCTATATCTTTTTCAAAAAGTCCGTATTTATCTCTTAATATTTTTTTAATCCCGTTCTCCATACTTTAAAGAAAACAAAAAGACACGATGCAATGTTGGCGTAATTCTGATAAAAATGTACGGCATACCACTTGTAAAAGTATACTTAATTATAGAAAGAAACGGGGAAACAGGCCGATATTGAAGTGGCAATGCTCCTGGGAAGGGTACACAGAAAACATACTCTATCCGGTGAAGTGATGCTATCCATGAGTCAGAAACAGATATTAAAGTATATGTTTTACCGATGAAATCACTATTTTTGCTGCATATATGGATATATTGATTAATCAGGAGGAGATATAATGCTTGCATATACATATGTCGAACATGGGAAGTTTGAACTTTTGGAGAAGTTGAGGCCACAAATAAAAGATGCCCGGGATGCAATCGTACGTGTAACACTTGGCAGTATCTGCACCAGTGATCTTCATATTAAACATGGCAGTGTTCCGCGTGCAGTTCCTGGTATTACAGTCGGCCACGAGATGGTGGGCATTGTGGAGGAAGTAGGCTCCGGCGTCATTTCCGTCAGACCCGGTGATAGAGTGACAGTCAATGTCGAAACCTTTTGTGGAGAATGTTTCTTTTGTCGGCACGGATATGTGAACAACTGTACTGACCCCGACGGAGGATGGGCATTAGGTTGCCGTATTGATGGCGGACAGGCGGAATATGTCAGGGTTCCGTATGCCGAGCAGGGATTGAATCATATTCCCGATAATGTCAGTGATGAACAAGCTCTGCTTGTAGGTGATGTGCTTGCAACGGGGTTCTGGGCTACTCGCATTTCGGAGATATCCGAAGATGATACGGTTTTGATTATAGGTGCCGGCCCTACCGGAATCTGTACTTTGCTCTGTGTGATGTTAAAGAAGCCACGGCGCATTATTGTTTGTGAACGGTCTGCTGAGAGAATCCGGTTTGTTCGTGAACATTATCCTGACGTGCTGGTGACAGAACCTGAAAACTGTAGGGATTTTGTACTCTGTAACAGCGATCATGGTGGAGCGGATGTCGTGTTGGAAGTGGCGGGTTCCGAAGAAACTTTCCGTCTGGCGTGGGAGTGTGCCCGCCCCAATGCCATCGTTACCATCGTAGCCCTTTATGACAAACCTCAGTTTTTACCTTTGCCCGATATGTATGGCAAGAACTTGATCTTCAAAACAGGTGGGGTAGATGGTTGCGATTGTGCCGAGATTCTCAGTCTGATTGAGCAAGGCAGGATAGACACTACTCCTCTTATTACGCATAGGTTTCCGTTGAACGAAATAGAGGAAGCTTATCGTATCTTTGAAAACAAGCTGGAGGGAGTTATCAAGATAGCTATAACGGGAGGCAGGTAGGGGAGTGTTTGTATTGACACTTTCTGCACATATTACAATTGAAAAAGGAAAAATCATAGAGTTAATCAAATCAAAGAGAATGCCTATCATAGAAATATCATCCTTGTCTCATCCCGGAGTAGAGATATTCAGTACCCTTACTGAAGCCCAGTTGCGTAATCGCATCGATTCCGACCGGGGAATTTTTATAGCAGAAAGCCCCAAGGTTATTCAAGTTGCTTTAGACGCCGGTTATGAACCTTTGGCTATTTTATGTGAGCAAAAACATATCATCGGTGACGCTGCCGTTATCATTGAGCGCTGTGGTGATATTCCTATCTATACAGGCAAGCGTGATATACTTGCTTTGCTCACCGGATATACACTTACCCGCGGAGTGCTTTGTGCCATGCGGCGTCCTGAATTAAGAAGTGTGGAGGAAGTATGCCGCGAAGCCAAACGTATCGTGGTAATAGATGGAGTTGTTGACACCACTAACATCGGAGCTATTTTTCGTTCGGCTGCTGCCCTCGGCATAGATGCTGTTTTGCTGACGCGGAACTCTTGTGATCCGCTCAATCGCCGTGCGGTCAGGGTATCTATGGGGTCAATATTTCTTGTATCATGGACTTGGATAGATGGTTCTCTCAGCAGGCTTGGCGATTTGGGATTTCGTACGGCTGCTATGGCACTTACTGATGATTCCATCTCTATCGATGATCCGGTTTTGAAGACTGAGCCCAAGTTGGCTATCATAATGGGTACCGAAGGAGACGGACTGCCGTACGAGACAATTTCCGAAGCCGATTATGTGGTTCGCATCCCTATGTCGCATAGTGTAGATTCACTTAATGTGGCGGCTGCTGCTTCTGTGGCTTTTTGGGAACTTCGTGCTCCAACTTTCAAGGAGTGATATGCCGAAGTTATACTTACAGTTATCCGGTTCTTATCAAATTAAAGAAAAACATTTTCCCATGGCTTAGATCTAAATTCTTTAGGCCGCTATAGCTTAAATAAATGTTATATCACAAACTTTTCTCTTTGGGCATTGTTTCGGAGTGCAGTAAGTTATTTAAAAACATACCGATATGGAAGAGAAAAAAGAAGCCCGTCAAAAACGGAACAGGGAAAAATTAGCAACTGCTGATTGGGTAATGGCAGAATTTTATGCTACGTGGTGTCCTCATTGCAAACGTATGCAGCCCGTTGTAGAAGAATTCAAGAAACTTATGGAAGGGACTCTCGAGGTAGTACAGATCGATATCGATCAGGAAGATGCTTTGGCTAATTTCTATACGATCGAATCGGTTCCGACATTTATTTTAATGAGAAAGGGAGAACAGCTTTGGAGGCAATCTGGAGAACTGGATTTAGAAAGGCTGAAGAAAGCAGTGAAAGACTTTAAATCCTGAAAAGGCAATACGAATTACACGGATTATCAAGACAAGCACTGCTTTATTTGCTTTCAGTCTGTGATAATCCGTGTAACCCGTGTTGCAAATATTGTTACAAGATCCCTGTCTTGGGGATTATTCGGCAACAAATATCGGACTCAATACGTTTTTATCGGCATCTACCGGATAGAGAGCTTGTTCTTTTTCCAGCCTTTGAACCATTAGACGGAAGAGTTCTTTCGCTTTTTGTTGGTTTGTTTTTGACAGATCATTTTTTTCGTAAGGATCTTCTGAGAGGTTAAACAGTTTATAGGTAGGCGCCTCCGGAGTCTGTGGGTTATAATAATAGATAAATTTCCAGTCTCCCTTACGATAAGAGGTGAAATAGCTGCCGCGATGCTCATGTGGGAAATGCATTAAGAAATCATCACGATGCTTTTTATCTCTCTTTCCCTTTAACAGTTTTCTTAAATCGGCTCCGTCTAAGATATGGTTGGGAGCAGGTTTGACACCCGCAACAGAAAGTACGGTTGGATATATATCCATAACCGTTCCCATTTGGGTTTGTATGGCATTCCGGGCTATAGGATATGCCTTTTGGAATTTATTGTTTGGGTTGGGATGTGCCCAGCTGACAATGAAAGGAACACGGACTCCCCCCTCATATTCCGATCCTTTTTTTCCCTTGAATGGGGCAGATGAACCATAATCGGCAGCATCCCCGAGTGGTGCATCACCACCATTATCTCCCCAAAAGATGATCAGAGTATTTTCCGCTATTCCCATATCTTCGAGTTTATCCAGAATGTCTCCCAGCGATTTATCCATACCTTCGATCAGGGTGGCAAAAGCGCGTGCTTGTTGAGATTTGTTTGGATCGGTATAGTGGCTGATGAAGCGTTCATCGGTTTCGAATGGAGAGTGAACGGCATAGTGTGCCATGTTTAGATAGAAAGGCTTTTTTTCTGCAACGGCTTTTTCTATCTCTTTACCGGCTTCTAATGTGAGTGCATCACTTAAGAAGGTGTGAGTTTTGTGATATTGTTCCAAGTCGGGCACGGCTCTTGCTCTTTGACCCTTGATCCAGCCGTATCCGTTTTCTCCATGATAACTACCCGGATGACCGATTGCCGAACCGGCTATGTTGACATCAAAGCCCAGATTCGTAGGGTTTTCTCCTTCGCTTTTCAAACATCCGAAGTGTGCTTTACCCACATGGATCGTTTTGTATCCGGCTTGTTGTAATAAATAGGGATAGATCATATCC
>ERZ1090865.1753-NODE-1754-length-10407-cov-7.823899_pt1 | contig 10407 bp, 12 predicted proteins | sample MGYA00478478_ERZ1090865 | MGnify/ENA primary metagenome ERZ1090865 (study PRJEB33644, sample SAMEA5815715) | chicken gut metagenome | biome: Chicken; feature: Gastrointestinal Tract; material: Caecum | place: Ireland | collected 2019-01-01 | study: A study of... | reverse complement strand
ACGCAGTTCTGTTTGGTCCGATCCGGAAAATCCAGGCGGAAGGGTTGATCGGGTGAGCGGCAGTTAAATCCATTGAAAAAAACTATATGAGTGCATAAAATATAAATATTTGTTATCTGCTCTTGACGCTGATAAAATAAGGCTATAAAGAAAAAGCGGAAGAAAGGAGCAGATTTATGGATCAGCAGATGTTAAAAGATAAGGTGGCAATTATCACAGGAGCAAGCTACGGCATGGGACAGTCTATGGCAGAATTGTTTGCAGAAGAGGGAGCCGCAGTGGTGATTACAGCCAGAGGCAAGGAAAAACTGGACGCAGTGGTGGAAGGTATCCGTCAGAAGGGAGGAAGAGCCGTAGGCGTAGTGGCAGATGTGTGTTCTACGGAAGATACGAAAAAGGTATTTGAGACGGCTTTGAAGGAATTTGGCGACGTGGATATCCTCATCAATAATGCAGGGATCGGTGAACAGAAAATGATCGATGAGACAGATGATGACTGGATGATGTATGTGATGAACACGAATCTGGGAGGACCTATGCGGTATATCCGGGAAGCTCTGAAGATCTTTCTTCCGAAAAATGAGGGAGTGATCATTAATGTTTCCTCTGTAAATGGAACCAGACCTTTCTGCGGGGCGACCTATACTTCCACAAAGGGGGCTTTAAATACCCTGACAAAAAATGTGGCTATGCGTCTCATTGATACCAATATCCGCTGTAACGCTGTGGCGCCAGGTGCTACAGTAACGCCTGCCCATGTGGCGAATAAAGCAGGAGAGCAGCCGGGAGGAGATAAGATGCTTCAGTACAGCGGACATTTTGTTTATTTCCCGGGACCTGAATGCGACCCTATGGATCAGGCTTATGCCTGCCTGTATCTGGCCAGCAAGATGGGACGCCATGTAAAAGGCCAGGTACTCCAGGTCTGCAACGGCGCATTCCTGTAAAAGATTATGATGCGCAGGATTTTGTTTTGGCTGATGGCGGGAGCCCTGATTTTTAGTTTCCTGCTGTCAGGCTGTAATGAGGAAGAAAAGGAAAAGACAGAAAGCCCTAAAACAGAGGGGCAACAGACAGAAATCCAAGAAGATACAGAGGAGAGTGAAGAAACAATAATGAAAGTACAGATCGAAGACCAGGTTTTTACCGCAGAACTTGAAAAGAATCCGGGAGCAGAAGCATTTGCCGAACTGCTTAAGGAAGGACCGGTAACGATTCAGATGAATGATTACGCAGGTTTTGAAAAAGTAGGATCCCTGGGGAAAAGCCTTCCCACCCGGAAACGGCAGACTACCACACAGCCGGGAGATATAGTATTATACAACGGGGATCAGATCGTGGTCTTTTACGGTTCCAATTCCTGGAGCTATACCAGACTGGCCAGGATCCAGGATCTTACCGGCTGGGAAAAAGCCCTGGGAAATGGCAGCGTAGAAGTGACTTTTTCTGCGGAGTGACAGGGAATAGGTCCATATCCGGAATCTTATAGATGATTTCTCACAGAGAATGTGTTAGAATCGAAGAAAGCACAGAAGATGTGAGGAATAAGATTTGGAAGAATTAAATATAAATACATCTTATGGTAAGATACATATTTACAAAAGAGGATCCGGCGGGAAGATATTGTTTCTTCTTCATGGAAGCGGCGGAGATAACGCCATGCTTTCCTGGTGGGGAATGATGAAGAATTTTACCCGGGAATATACGGTATACGCCCCGGATCTGCTGGGATATGGAAAAAGTGACAAGCCGGACATACAGGGTGAGCATTTTTATGAGGCTCATATTGAAGCGCTGAATGAGACGGTGGAACAATTGGACATCCGTGCGTTTTATCTGGCGGGGCTGTCCATGGGCGGAGCGGTATCTATCGGATATGCCCTGAAATATCCGGAAAAAGTCAAAGCTCTGTTTCCGATTGATTCCTGGGGCGTGACCCAGGCTCTGCCCTTTCATATTTTTTCATACTGGCTGATACAGAAGACCAATTTTACTTTATGGCAGTATAAGCTTCTGGGGAAAAATAAATGGCTGACCCAATATATGCTTCAGTACAGCCTTATCGGAAGCAAAAGAAAGATCACAAATAAGCTGGTAAATGAAGTCCAGAAGGTATGTCAGGAAGAAAATACGGGCAAGGCTATGCAGGACTTTCAGAGAAGCTCCTGCGATAGAAAAAGCGCCATTCCCTGTTATGTCCAGCAGCTTCATAAGCTGAAAATGCCGGTGATCTTTATCCACGGAGAAAAGGATCCGCTGGTACCGGTGAAAGACATTTTTAAAGTGGTAAATCTGTGTCCAAAGGGACAGATCCATGTGCTGAAAGGATGTAAGCACTGGCCGGTGAGAGAACGTCCGGAGGAGATCAGCATGGTGATCCAGGATAATGCAAAGGAAAAGCCGATGGAGAGGAACCACTAAATCCTGAGACCTGTTACAGTAAAAACGGAAAGACGCGATAGATGAAAAATCACTTAAAAACAGCCTGATATCCGGCTGTCCAGGAAAAAATCAAGGACCATCGGATACCAGGCTGTTTTTTATCCTGCCAGATGCAGGATCTGAATAAGGAAGATCCAGGCAAGTCCATAGTAAGCCACTACAGCCACCAGGTCATTGACAGTAGTGATAAGAGGACCTGAAGCCACAGCAGGATCGATATTGATTTTTTTGAAAAACACAGGAATGACCGTTCCGGCAAAAGCTGCCAGAGTCATGGAAAGGAGAAGCGCTGCCCCTACACAGCCGGCTACAGCAAAGGCAAAGAATAGATCTTTTCCTTTAAAAATCCAGGTATACAGGCCGATCATACCTAAGGAAAGCAAAGCAAGGAGGATACCGTTTATAAAACCGACTTTTGTCTCTTTCCATATAAGGGAAAGCTTTTGAAGCCCGCTCAGCTTTTCGTCCATTAAAACCCGGATGGTAACGGCAAGAGACTGGGTTCCTACATTTCCTGCCATATCCAGGACCAGAGACTGGAAGCAGACCACAATGGTAAGCTGAGCTGCTACGCTTTCAAAAATTCCCACTACGCTGGAGACTCCAAGCCCCAGTCCAAGGAGAATGATCAGCCAGGGAAGTCTCTTTTTTATGCTGACAGACAAGGCTTCTTTTAAATCTTCCTCACTGGAAAGACCGCCCAGTTTTGCGTAATCTTCTCCCATTTCTTCATCGATCACTTCCATAAAGTCTTCAGCGGTGATCACGCCCAGCAGCCGGTTTTCCATATCCAGTACCGGTATGGAATCTTCCGAGTAGTTCTTTATCCGGCTTATGCAGTCGTCTATGGTCTCATGGGCATAGACATAAGGGTATGAGGTCATGGCAACAGAGGACAGGCCAGCCCCTTCCCTTGCCAGGATCAGATCTTTTAAGTCGATGGCTCCATAGAAGATTTCCTGGTCGTCCACTACATAAATGGTTGAAATATTGTCGTGTTCTCCCGCTTGTTTCACCAGTTCCTTCATAGCCTCTTTGACGGAGAGCTTCCAGGAAATCTGAATGAAATTGGTGGTCATGACACTGCCCATTTCTTCCTCAGAGAAAGACTGGAGCAGGGCGATATCCTGTCTGGCGGAATTCTTTATAAGGGGAGCCAGGGAATTCCTGGTTTCTCTGTCAAGAGACTTCAGATAAGAGGCCGCCTTGTCTGAAGAAATATAGGAAAGCACGGCAGCTTTTTGACGGATGTTCAGCTCTTCCATATAGGGGGAAATATCCTCTATATAGTCGAAAATATCTGCCAGTACAGAGTCCTCCAGGATCCCATAGAGCTTTAGCCTTGTGTTTTTGTCCAGAAGCTCAAGGGCAGCGGCAATGTCGCTTTCGTGATAAGCCTGTAGTTTTTTCTGCAGCATATGAGGAGATAAGGTCCGTGCTGCAAGTTTTGCGATTTCTCTGGGATAATCCGGGCGTCTTACTGTTTCATGATTCGTGAAAAAAGTTCTTTTTGTGTTCATATCCAAACCTCCTTACATCTTCTCCGGAAAATAAAATTTCCAGGGGCTTTGTTGCATAAAAGGCATGGCATAAGATCCCTTTGCTGCCTGTCAAAAGCCGGGAGATAGAGATCGATCTACCTGGCTAAAGCAGCGCAAAAAGGGCATAAAAATACCATTGCGGCATTTGAATTTCTCCTTTCCCTGCCTTTTATACCGGCTCAGAAAGTTGTTAAAAATGGGCAATGGATTCCAAAAACATATATAAATCTCAACACAAAAAGACCGTCAGAACACAGAACTTCCAGTGTTCCTTACGGCAGGATATATTTTTGTCATTCCAGGCCCTTTGGGGTTATAACAACTACTGGCGTCCATGTTCTCACCTCACATTTCTTATATTTAGATCACCTGATCCAGGTACATTATAACCAGATGAAAAAGAGAAAGTCAACCGTATTTTCAGAATTTTGTCAGCGAAAAGAAATACCGGGAAAGTAAGGATATAGAGATCGACAGGAAATGACTTTCCTTTTAGACTGTGCTAAGATAAAAGAAAAATTTTTGTGAAAATAATTGACAGAGGAGAGCGGACATGAAAAAGTATCTGGGCCTGTTGCTGGGAAGTTTTTTGCTGGCTGGCTGCGGCATGACAGATTTCAGCGGGAGCAGAACGGGAAATGAAGGCCAGTTCCTTATGGATTACAAGGTATTCAATACTACAGATTCCCAGGTCCTTAAACTGGAAAAGGGAGATCAGATATATGGTAAAATAGAAAAGAAATCCGGAAAACTTTCAGTAATGATCCGGAAAGAGGGAGAGGATCCTATTTTTGAAAGCAAAGATATGCCTACAGGTTCCTTCCGGCTGGAGATTGAGGAAGGAGGAGAGTACCGGATCACAGTAAAGGGAAAAAGGGCCCGTGGAAGCCTGAGCTTTACAAAAGAGTGAAAATCTTAGAAAACGGCGGTCTGTAGATCATAAAATGGTCAGATACCGGTTGTTCCTTTCTGGCAGATTTGATACAATGGAAAGGAGAAGCGCGGAACAGCCTGAAACAGGCTGAAATTGCATAAATTCATAGAAATAAAATACGTTCTGCCTTTACTGGCAGCAGACAGAAATCGCCTTCTGCAGAGGGCGATTTTCTTTATAAAGTCAAAGACCCCGATGCACGCATACAGGCATCAAACTAGCAGCGGTGTAAGCATCGGGGTATTAGACCCTCGCAGCAGTCGCCAGATGGACATGCTGGCATGTCCGCCTGGCTCGTTGCACGCGGGAATAAAAGATAGGAGCTGAGAGATTTGTTTAGAGAAAAGAACATCAGAAAACACCTGATCTTCTCCGGCAGGGTTCAGGGCGTGGGCTTCCGCTACCGGGCCATGAATATTGCCCAGATGCTGGGTTTGACCGGCTGGGTAAAGAACCGGTGGGATGGAAAAGTAGAGATGGAAGTCCAGGGAAAAAGGGAAGAGATCGGAAAATTGATCTCCATGTTGTACCAGCAGAGATTTATCTGGATCGAAGATATCGAAGAAAAGGAAATTCCTGTGGAAAAGGAAAGCAGCTTTTCCATTCATTAAAAGAGGAGAGAAGGTTATGACGGAAGAAGAATGGTTCAAGCAGCTTTTTGAAGGGCTTTCCAGATCCAGTTTCCGCAGTAGATTTCACCTGAAAGAACAGGACAAGGCGTACGTAAGGCAGAAAGGTATGGATACGATCCGGCAGCATGCCTGGGATTTTATAGAAAAGAGACTGGCGCCGGCAGTAATTCCTAATGACGGGAAACAGACCCCTATGCGTGGGCATCCGGTCTTTATTGCCCAGCATGCCACGGCCACCTGCTGCAGAGGGTGCCTGGAAAAATGGCATAAGATCCGAAAAGGGAGAGAGCTGACTCCCAGACAGAAAGAATACATTGTAAAGGTGATCATGCTGTGGATTGAGAGGGAGATGGAGAGATGCTGCCAAGAATGACAAAGAGTCCGGTTTATGGAGAATAAAAACGGAAAGCAAAGAGATTGCAACAAAACGGCTGCTTTTAAGAAAACTTCACAAGGAAGACCGTGGATTTTTCTATAAGCTCCTGAGAGATCAGAAGGTGAACCGCTTCCTTCCCTGGTTCCCTGTAAAGTCCATGGAAGAAACGGAGCAGTTCTTAAAAGAAAAGTATCTGGCCGTATATGAAAACGGACAGGGCTATGCATATGTGATCTGCCTGAAAGAATCGGGGATGCCTGTGGGAATAAAAAGGTTTATAAGGAGAAGCTGATGAAAACAAGAGAAGAGGCGATACGGTATGCCCTGACCTTTCCTGAGGTTTACAGGGATGAACCTTTTCACGATCCCAACTGGACCGTGATCCGGAAAAAGAAAAGCAGAAAGGTGTTTCTTTGGATATTTGAAAGAGAGGGACATATCTGGCTGAATGTAAAGGCAGATCCGGAGTGGAGAGATTTCTGGAGAGAAGTGTATCCCTCTGTGATCCCTGCCTATCATCTGAACAAAAAACACTGGAATTCTATTATTCTGGACGGCAGTGTACCGGAGGAGAAGATACAGCAGATGATCGGGGAAAGTTATGATCTGGTAGAGGGATAATATAGAATGAAAACGAGAAAATATGATTTTATCGTCTGGGGGACAATCTGCCATTTCTGGATTGATTTTACCTGCGCATGTTTTGTTTTTCAGGAAATCGTAGGAAATAAAGACTGGTATACACTTCTGTTTTTGTATAATTTTTATGCCTTTGCCCTAGAATTACCTATGGGTACTTTGCTGGACGGAATCTGCGAGAAAAGCAATGGCAGTGCAAAAGGTTATTTTTGGACAGGAATAGCGGGTATATTGCTGGTGATCCTGGCGCTGGCCACAGATATTTCACTATGGCCCGCAGTTTTTCTGGCAGGAGCAGGGAATGCTGCTTTTCATGTGGGGACAGGATCCCGGGTTCTCAGAGAATTTCCAGAGAAAATTTGGCCTTCCGGGCTATTTGTGTCAACCGGGGCATTGGGGATTTATCTGGGCAAGCTGTTTTCAGGAGATCCTTATGTGAAAATAATATCTGAGGCTGTACTTCTAGTTCTGCTTTTGAGCGCTGCTTTCGGAGTGACAGCAGGAAAAAATAGAGGAGAGAAAAGAAGAAAAGCAAGCTTTATAGATATACAGAAAAGGAATGCGGTTGTTTCCGAAAAAGCTTTTGATCTGGTTCCGGTTCTTTGTATTTTTATGACTGTAGTTTTACGTTCTTATCAGGGAATGACCAATTCTTTTTCATGGAACCAGACAGTACAGACAGGACTGATCCTGACTGGAGCAACGGCTCTGGGAAAATTATCAGGAGGAATAGTGGCTGACCTGGCAGGGGTGAAAAAAACAGTAGTTTTTTCTCTTGGAGGAGGGGGAATCCTGTTATTGTGTGTTTCCTGTATATGGCTCCAGACAGGGGGGAGCCTGCTTTTTAACATGACTATGCCGGTTACCCTGGTGCTTTTATACAGGATTTTTCCTAAATGGCCGGGAACTTCCTTCGGACTGTTGACTTTTGCTTTATTTATCGGATTTCTGCCTTCCTATTTTGAAGCAGAAATTTCAGTATTTCCTTTCCGTTCCAGTCTTTTAGCTTTTTTCTCCCTGTTCCTTTTATGGATTGCAATAAAGAGGGTGGAAAAGGCAGGAAAGAGAGCTGTGGACAGCAAGAGAACAGGAGGATGATATGAAGTTATGGATAGAGACTTTGATTCTTTCTCTGAGTTTTACCTGGCTTATCGAGACCCTGGTTTTTCTGATACTGGGTATCCGAAAGAGAAAGGATCTGCTGTTGCTGGCGGTTCTGAATTTGCTTACAAATCCTGTGACTGTAACGATTTATTATCTTCAGCCATTTCATTTTGGATTTTTAAGCTGGAGTATACAGATTGTTTTGGAAATTCTTGTGATTTTGACAGAAGGAAGTCTGTTGTGTAAGTGTATGGAAAGTAAGAAAAATCCCTGGCTGGCTTCTTTGGCGGCCAATGGAATTTCTTATTTATGTGGGGCAGTTTATATGATAGCCACACATTAGAAGTAGAAAACAGGGAGGGTGAAAATGAGAAAAAGCTTTTTTGAAAGCAGAGAGAAGACTACTCGGCGGTTGAGCAAAGGACTTTTATTTGTACTTGTAATCGTTTTGTCAGGGATAAATCCACGGCAGGTACGGGCAGACTTGATCTTAGAGCCGGAAAACCAGTTTTATCAGACCCATAGTGATCAATGTGAGTATGTGGACAGACAGTATTATACGCAGAGTAAAATCGATTCCTGGACTGCGCCAAATGGAAGAAAAAGCGGCAGTATTCCGGGAAACACCAGGCTGCAGATATCACATATCTATACAGATAGTCAGGGTATAGAATGGGGCGTATATCTGGAGGATGAAAAATGGGTATTAATGGCAGATGTTTACCTGGTTTATGACAGCAGACAGTTCATAGACGACCACATGGAGGAGATCTTTTCCGGGGAAGAGGAGACGCTTCCGGCAGGGGAGAAGGCTGTTCTCTGGTCCTACCCATGCTCAGGAGAAAATCAGGGAATCCTTGAGCCGGAGGAGGAACTGACGTTTTCGGAATTTTATAAAGACAGACAGGAACGGATCTGGGGAAATTTAGGGTATTACAGAGGGATCAGAGATCGCTGGATCTGCCTTTCAGATCCTGAAAACGAAGAAATACCAATGGAGGAAGAACCTCCTGTAATACCCGGACAGGCGATCCAAGAGCAGGCAGGGGGAGAAAACACGGAAAATACTGTCACGGAAGAGGTTTTGCAGGAAGTAAAGGAAAAGGGAAATCATCCGGTATGGTTTTTTATCCTTCCGGCTTTTGCGGCTGTGGTTATAGCCGGAATCTTTATCTGGATCTTTTGGATCCGGAAGAAGACGGACTGATGGGATATAAAAATACTGGTTGCACTGTCATATATTTTCCGTTATAATAACTTTTGGTTACGTATTTTAGTAACCTGAATCTTGAACAGGAGGGCGCACAAATGGGCTGGAAAACACCATTTTTAATGATTAAAAAAGGCAACTTTTTTGATGTTCAGGCTATAAGTGCGCCCATTTTTAGAGATTGATCTTATCTGTGGCAGAGTCCCAGGAAGGCAGGAAACTGCCTTTTCACAGGATAAAAATCTGCTGTCTGTAATTCTGAAAATGGGCATTATCTAGGAATGTGAGAATGAGAGGATAATGCTATGAACATCAAAAAACAAATTTCCAGATTATATCTTTATGAAGTAGTAAGCGGTCTTCAGATCGTAGATAGTGTATGGGTCTTTTTCCTTTTGCAGAGGGGATTTTCTCTTGCCCAGGCAGGGATCGCAGAGGGGGTCTTCCATGCAGTGAGTATGTGCTTTGAGATTCCCAGCGGCATGGTATCCGATACCATAGGCAGGAGACGGACCCTTATGCTGGCAGGGATAGTGTCGGCTTTCGGGGCGCTTTTTATGATCGTTTCAGACCATTTTTTCATGATCCTTCTGGCTATGGGGATCAATGCGGTGAGTTACAACCTGGTTTCCGGTACCAGGGAGGCTCTGACCTATGACAGCCTTCTGTGTGCGGGGCAGGAAGAGCTTTATTTGAAGGTGGCTTCCCGGCAGGATTTTCTCTATGAAGGACTTTTTGCCTTTACCAGTCTGATGAGTGTGGTTACTGTAAGCCTGGGATATCAAAAGGCTTATCTCCTTGCAGTGCTCCAGGGAATCCTGTGCACTCTTTGTGCGTCTCTTTTGAAAGAAGCTGCTGCAGAAGGAAGAGAAGACAAGAAAAAATTATCGGCTATAGCTATGGCGGCAGAGGTGGGAAAACATTTTCTGGATACGGCTGCTTTTTTAAGAAAGACACCGGAAGTTGCCTGGCGGATGGCCTATTCTGGTCTGGTATCTGCGGCAGTTTATGTGATCTATATGCTTCTCCAGGATCATCTGGTGGCAGTGGGACTGGAGCCGGGATTTCTGGGGATTCCTTTGCTGCTGATCTCTCTGTGTACTATGGCAGGAGCGGTTTTGGCAGAAAAAAGCAAAAAGATTTCTATAGGAAGGCTTTATCTGGCAGGAGGGATCGCGGCAGGGATCTTCCTCACTTTAAGCGGCGCTGATTTTCTGGTGATTTCTGTTATAGGCGCAGGAGCCGCTCACTGTATAAGCGAGATGATCATGCTTCGGACAGAAACAGAAAATCAGAAGTTCTTTTCCAGTGGATCCCGTGCTACAATGATATCAGCAGGCAGTATGGCCTACAGTATTTTTATGACAGTGCTGAGCCCGGGAGGAGGCGCTCTGGCAGAGATGTTTTCTGTGTCAGGGGCCTTTGCCCTGCTGGGACTGTTGACAGCCGCTGCCGGCGTGATCATGTTTTGCAGAATGAGGTATAAAAATGAGAAGTGAAAAGGAAATGTTTGATCTGCTGATCTCTAC
>ERZ1090865.1752-NODE-1753-length-10407-cov-10.635819_pt1 | contig 10407 bp, 7 predicted proteins | sample MGYA00478478_ERZ1090865 | MGnify/ENA primary metagenome ERZ1090865 (study PRJEB33644, sample SAMEA5815715) | chicken gut metagenome | biome: Chicken; feature: Gastrointestinal Tract; material: Caecum | place: Ireland | collected 2019-01-01 | study: A study of... | reverse complement strand
CTGTCCGCCTGGTCTTCCCTCTTGTCGGCCTCGGCGGCGGCCGTCTCCGGCGTGGCCGCAATGACCTCGTCGGCGGTCTTGCCGTTGTACAGGAAATCCTGCAGCGCCTTGATGTTCACCGCCCAGTCGGGGTCATACATCAGGCGGTCGTCCATGCCGGTGCGCACGCCGTAAGTGCCCTGCAGCGGCATGGAAAGCTGCTCCACATCGGCTCCCAGGAAGCCGGGCAGCTGTACCAGCAGCGCGGCGATCTCCGACTTGGTAAAGTTGGTCTGGACCAGCGGCAGCACGGTGTTCAGCAGGTTATCCAGTTCCGCCACACTGGCGTTCTTCACCTGATCCAGCACGGCGCTGATCACGGTGCGCTGGCGCTCGATGCGCTTCCAGTCGCTGTCGATCTTGCGCAGGCGGGCATACTGCAGCGCCGTATAGCCGTCGAAATGGTTGAGACCCGGCTCCACCTTGTTGACGATGAGCATCGAGTTGGAGGGCACTTCCCAGTTCAGGGCCTTGGCCTCCAGGTCGGTGATGTCGATATCCACACCGCCCACCGCATCGACGATCTGCACGAAGGAGTTGAAGTTGACCCGCACATAGTGGTCCACCTGCACGTTGAAGCAGTCCTCCACCGTGTCCATCGTCAGCTTGGCGCCGCCGTAGCGGAAGGTGTGGGTGATCCAGTCGTACTGGCCCTCGTAGCCGTCCAGCAGGATGGGCACGCCGGTGGCACGCTCGATGGAGGCCAGCCGGATGGTGTGGTCGCTGATATTCAGCGATACCAGGATCATGGCATCCGCCCGGGCATCGTCGCTGAACTCGGTGGTGTCCTCGGTGCCGTCCAGCTGGTTCAGGTGGGTGAAGGCATCGGCATCGTTCACCGCCTCGGTGCGCTCATCGGTGCCGATGAGCAGGATGTTCAGCACGTTTTCATCGGCAAAGGGACTGCCCTCCGGCATCTCCATCTCGTCGCTGTTATGTACCAGGCCGCTGGCATCCAGGTCCTGGTCCTCGCTGGCATCGATGGTGCCCATGCTGTCCACACTGCCGTCGTCGTAGCGCAGCAGATCCAGCTTGCCGTTGATGTAGAGCGCCGCGGCCCCCGCCAGCACGGCCAGCACCACCACCACTGCCAGGACAATTCTGGCCCAGCGCGGCAGTTTTTTGCGCGTCTTTTCGGCCGTTTCGGTTTTCGGTTTTTCTTCCGTCGTTTTCATATACTTTCCTTTTTTCGCATCAAACGCCGCGCCGCCAGGCGCAGATCACAGGCAAAATACAAGAAGGCCATCCCCGCAAAGAGGGTCAGCCCCAGCGCGCGCCAGGTAAACCAGCCGTGCTGGATGCTGTGGGTGCGCAGCACCACAAACCAGACCAGCGGCATCACCGCCGTCAGCGCCAGCGGCAGCGCCCGCACCAGGGCAGCACGGCTGCGCAGGCTGCCCGCAAAGAGCGCTACGGCCAGCACCGCCAGCACCACCAGCGGCCAGAACAGTCCCCGGTCCGCCAGGGTGGAATAGACAAACTGCAGGATATTGCCCCAGGTCAGTTCCATGCCGTGCCAGGTATCGGCGGCCGTGCGCACACCGATCTGGTGCAGAGCGTCGGCCACGATGTTCTGGCCTGTCACAAGACCTGCCAGCACCCACTTGAGGCCCCAGCAGACGCCGTAGCCCGCGCCCCAGCTGAGGGCACCGCCCACCGCCAGCGCGCACTGGGCTCCGCCCGCGCGCAGCCGCTGCCGGGGTTCCAGCAGCCAGCAGGTCATCGGCAGCCCCAGCGTCAGGATGGGGGTCACCAGCAGGTCACAGAAGGCCGTCACCGCACCCAGGGCCACCAGCCCCAGGCAGAGTGTATCGCTGCGGCGGGGCCTGGCCAATACCCAGGCACAGCCCGCATAGGCCACCGCAAAACAGGTGAAATACTGAATCTGGTGGGGCACCCAGAAGACCGTCACCAGCAGCTGGCTCACCGCAAACCAGACGGCCGCCCAGACACCGGCGCGGCGGCGCAGCAGCACCAGCACCGCGGCGAACAGCCCGGCCAGCACCAGGTACTGCACCACCCGCACCCCGCTGTAGGGCATCAGGCAGAGCAGCGGCCGCAGCCAGATCAGATACCCGTGCCAGTACCGCGCATAGGAGAAAGGCTCCAGCCCCGCCTGTTCCCCGGTCTTGCCCGCCGCGCGGGCCTCCAGGTAGGTGGCCAGATCCTGCCCCAGCGTCTCGAAATTGTCCACGTTGTAGGCGGTGTTGGTCATCATGGCGGTGAGGGGGTCGCTCTCGTCGGCGGACGCCGCCTCCATCAGCATGAGGGTGTCGGTGTAGTTGTCCATCTGGAAGAGTTTGAACCCGAAATAGGAGGGATACAGCCCCTCCTCCACGATGGTGGCCACCGAATCGGTCAGGTGGGTCCGCACCGGCCCGCCGGGCAGCGCACAGGCGCCTAGCAGCAGCACAAACAGAAGCACCATCGTCACGCCGAAGACCGCCAGCGCCCGCAGCGCAAAGGGCGGTTTACGGTTTTGTGTTTCCGGCACAGCCTCACCCCATTCTCCTAGAAATACTGATTCATTATACGGCAAAAGGCCACGGGATTCAACCGTGACCCTGTGAAATTTTGTCGTAATTTGCTGGCAGTTTACACCAGATCCGCCTGCCGGGAGACCGACAGCACGATGCCCATCTCCCCCAGCAGCATCATCAGGCTGGTGCCGCCCGACGAGAAGAAGGGCAGGCTGATGCCGGTGTTGGGGATGGTGTTGGTCACCACGGCGATGTTGAGGATGGCCTGGAGCACCACCTGCACCACAAAGCCCACCACCAGCAGGGCGCCGAATTTATCCCGGGCACGCACGGCGATGGAGATACCCCGCAGAAGCAGCAGCAGGAACAGCACCACCACCAGCGCCGCCCCGATGAAGCCCAGCTCCTCGCAGAGGATGGAAAAGATAAAGTCGTTCTGGGGTTCCGGCACATAGAGATACTTCTGGCGGCTGTTGCCCAGCCCCAGCCCGGCGATGCCCCCCGAGGCGATGGCATAGAGACTCTGGATGGTCTGGTGGCCCTCCCCCAGCGGGTCGGCAAAGGGGTCCCGCCAGGAGACAAGACGGTCGGTGGCGTAGGGCACCAGTTCCGGCAGGGCGATGACCGCCGCCGCGATGGCCCCCACCCCCAGGCCGCCGGCGATGCCGAACCATTTGAGCCCGGTGCCGCCCACAAACATGAGCACCGCTCCGATGGAGAGGATGAGCAGCGTGCCGGACAGGTGGGGTTCCAGCAGCATGAGCACCGCCACGGTGCCCAGGATGACGCCGAAGGGCAGCACGCCGGTGGAGAAGGTCTTCATCCGGTCATGGTTGAGCGAGATAATGTGGGCAAACACCAGCACCACCGAAAACTTGGCGATCTCGCTGGGCTGCAGGGTGCCCAGGCCGGGCAGCACAATCCACCGCTTGCAGCCGTTGTACTCCGGCATGAAGAGCACCACGGTGAGCAGCACCAGCGAAAGGCCCAGCATGGGCCAGGCCAGTTTGTGCCAGATATGGTAGTCGATGAGGCTGGCCCCGTACATGGCCACCACCCCCAGCGCCGCAAAGAGCAGCTGGGGCCGGATGTAGGTGTAGGCATCGCCGCGGCGGTAGAGGGCTACCGCGTACCCCGCCGAGAAGAGCATGATCAGGCCGTAACACAAAAGGATGAGCAGAATGGCCAGAAAGGGCACATCCGGTGCCGGACAGGACGCCAGCCGCGCCCGCAGACGCTGTACATAGGACGACATAGAAAAATCCCCCCGCGTATAGTCTACGCAGAGGGATGGTACGGTATGCGGAAAAGAACTCACAGCAGGCCGAAATGGCGCAGTCCGTTGGCCAGACCGCCGGCGGTCACGTCGTCGGTGATGTAGTCGGCAGCCTCCCTGGCTTCGGGGCAGGCATTGCCCATCGCCACACCGATGCCAGCCCAGCGCAGCATCTCCACGTCGTTGCCGCCGTCGCCGAAGGCAATGGCCTGTTCCCGGGTCAATCCAAGGGCTGCCAGCACATGGGACAGCCCCTCCACCTTGCCGCCGCCTGCCGGCAGAATGTCCACGAAATCCTCGTTCCAGCGCACCGCCACACAGCCGGGGCAGCTGCGCAGGAATCCCTCCTGCTTGTCCTCGGGCAGGAAGGCGCAGAGCTGGTAGACGGGCGCCGCCTCGATGCGCCCTGCCACATCCCCCACGCCCTGGTGCATCCGGGCACAGAATTCGGCGCTGTGGTCGTTGATCAGGTTGAAGGTGGAGCGGTCCTTCTCGATAAAGCCCACCGAGATGCCCTCCCGGTTGATGAAGGGCAGCAGCGAGCGCAGCGAGGCCGGATCGATGGCGTGGCTGTAGAGCACCGTGCCGTCGCTGCCATAGCAGTACTGGCCGTTCATCGTCACATAGCCGTCAAAGACAAGACCGTCCAGCGCATGCAGCAGCGGCAGATGGATGGGCGGACGGCCGGTGGCCATGAACACCCGGACGCCCCCGGCCCGCAGCGCTGCCAGGGCCTGCCGGGTGGAATCCGGCACGGACTGCCAGCCGAAGGGCAGCAGCGTGCCGTCAATGTCAAAGAATGCGGCCCGGATATCTGTTTTCACGGGTGGACACCTCACTCCCGCTTGAGGTCGCGGCCCATCAGCGCCGCCAGCGCGTTGCCGGCCGCCAGACGGCCGCCCAGAATGGCGTCCACGCTCTGCACGATGGGCATCTCCACTTTATACTTTTTGGCCAGACGGCAGGCGGCGGGCAGGGCGTTGATGCCCTCCACCACCTGGCCCACCTCGGTCTTGGCTTCCTCCACCGACTTGCCGTGGCCCAGCAGCATGCCCGCATGAAGGTTGCGGCTGTGCATGCTGGTGCAGGTCACGATCAGGTCGCCCATGCCCGAAAGGCCCATGAAGGTCTCGGGCTTGCAGCCCATGGCGATGCCCAGGCGGGACAGTTCCGCGTTGCCGCGGGTGATCAGCGCCGCCTTGGCGTTGTCGCCGTAGCCCAGGCCCAGGGCAATGCCCACCGCCAGAGCGATGACGTTCTTCACCGCGCCGCCCAGCTCGGTGCCGCGGCGGTCGGTGTTGGTGTAGACCCGGAAGGTGGGGGTGGAGAAGGCTTTCTGCACGGCCTTGGCCGCCTCCTCGTCCTCGCTGGCCGCCACGATCAGGGTGGGCATGTCCCGGGCCACCTCCTCGGCGTGGGTGGGGCCGGACAGCGCCACCACACGGGCATGGCGCTTCTGTCTGGCCAGCTCGTCCTCGATGATCTCGCTCATCGTCATCAGCGTCTTGTCCTCAACGCCCTTGGCCACGTCCACGATCAGCTGGCCTTCGGGGATATGGGGCGCCGCCTTTTTGGCCGTGGAGCGCACAAAGACCGACGGCACCGCAAACAGCAGGATGTCCTTGCCGGCGCAGGCCTCGGCGATATCGGCGGTGTAGTGCATCGTGGACGGCAGTACCATGCCGGGCAGGTTGGGGTGACGGTGGGTGGTGCTGAGCGACTTGAGCTCCGCGGGGATGGCACTCCATACCGTAACATCCCGTCCATTGACCGCCAACAGGCGCGCCAGGGCAATGCCCCAGGTTCCCGCGCCAAAGACTGCGATTTTGATCATAACTGTGCTTCTCCTTACCCTAAAAATCTCTCTGCCACAGGCGCGACATCAACCGATGCTGCGGCCGGGGCGGTGCCGGTTCCACATCCAGCCGGACCCGCTCATAACAGTTTACAATGCGGGTGGAACCGTACTGGTACTCCCGCTGGATGTTGGCTCCGTAATTCATATGTATATGGCCGTGCAGCATCAGCTGCGGATGATAGCGGTCCAACAGGTCCCGGAACACCGTGAAACCGCGGTGGGCCAGATCGTTCATGTCGCCGTAGCCGTGCAGCGGCGCATGGGTGACCAGCACGTCCAGGCCGCGGTGCCGCTCGATCTTGCCCCGCAGACGGTTGACCCGCTTCTTCATCTCCGCCTCGGTGAACTGCCAGGCGCCGGTGCGGTACCGGCAGGCACCGCCCAGCCCCGCAATGCGCAGGCCGTGGTATTCGATCACATCGTCATCGATACACACCGCCCCTTCCGGCGGCTGATTGTCATAGTTTTCGTCGTGGTTGCCGTGCACGTAAAACACCGGTACCGGCACCACCGTGGCAAGGTACTCCAGGTAATGGCGGTTCAGATCCCCGCATCCCACGATCAGCTCCACCCCTTCCAGTTTGTCAGGAGTGTAGTAATCCCACAGTGCCTTGCACTCTTCGTCCGCTACAGCCAGCAGCTTCATAGATCGGCCTCCTTCTCCACCGGCAGGCGATCCCGGTGAATGCCCTGCATGCGATACATCGCACGGGAGGCTTCCGCCAGTTCATCGTACTCCGGCACATGGCCCTCCACGGCGTCGCAGAGCCAGTCCATATGCACGATCTGCTCCAGATCCATGCCGTGGAGCCCGCTGTTCTTGTTGCTGCCGTCCTGGGCCGTGATCCGGCAGGCAAAGGGATCGATCATGCCGGAGATGATGCCCTCCCGCAGAATGCGGGCCAGATGCTGCACATCCTGGGGCAGTTCCCGGCTGAGCAGCACGTCCATGACGCCGCTGTTCATTCCCCACCAGTAGTTGACGGCGCGGCCGTCGGTGCCGGACTTGTCCCGGGTCCAGCCACCGTCCAGCACACTGCGCACCACATTCTCATAGAACTGGCCCCAGTGCCAGAACGGCGTGGCCAGATCCTGCAGCATGCCGCCCGGACGGATCAGGAAGGTGCCGAACTCCCGCTGCGGCCGCCCCGGTACCGGCGCATCCCGGCCGGAAACCACCGTGATGCCCTTGCGGGTGAACACCGTCAGCGGGTCCTCCTGCTGGGGCAGGCAGGTCCAGAACAGCTCCACCTTGACGCGGGGATTGACCATCCGCGCCCCCAGCGCAAAGGCGTTGATGTTGGCGGGCACACCGAAGCTGGGGTAGTCCGCCACATAGCCGATGCGGTCCCCTGTGGCCATCGCCCCGGCAATGGCGCCGGTGATGAACTTGGCCTCGTACACACGGGTGTAATAGGTGCGGATGCTGGCGTAGGGCATCTCCATGGAGCAGTTGAGGATGCGCACCGAGGGATGCTTGACCGCCGCCCGCAGCGACGCCCCCACCAGTTTGGGGCTGGTGGTGAAGACGATGTCGGCCCCCTCGGCGATGGCCTGCTCCACCAGCTCGTCGGCGTTCTGGCCCGACACGGCGTTGAAGTAGGCAGCGGTCTCCACCTTGCCCTCAAACACGGTGTCCAGCTGGCTGCGGCCGAACTCGTGCTGGCTTGTCCAGGCGCTGGTCTCCGCCGTGCGCTCGTGGACAAAGGCCACCTTCAGGTGGGCGGGCGCCGCCGGGCGGATGCCGGGCAGGATCTTTTCGATCAGCGTCTCCTTGGGTTTGGCCGGTTCCGCCGGCTTGTCGCTGACCGTGACGGGGTCCTCGTTCTGCAGGGCCAGCACATCATCCCACAGGGCATCCAGCTTCTGGCTCAGCTCGGCCGGGGTGCTGTCGGCCAGCTCCTTGCGGGCATACAGCCGCAGCAACAGCAGCAGCACATCGCCGGTGGTGCAGCGCAGCTGATCGCCGCCGTGGGCCTGGAAGGCCTTGCCCACCCAGTTGTACAGCGAGAGAATGTCGGCGCGGTCGTCGTTGCTCCACGCCTCCTCCGGACCCTTGCCCATCAGTTTCTGCAGCCGGGCAAAACTGCCGGGCTTGGTAAACTGCAGGGCGTAGGTCTTGATCAGCGGATAGTACCGCATGAACTCGTAATACAGCCGCACTTCGGGGGTTTCGTTGTAGCGGGGCACCACCCGGGTGACGTTGGCCGGCACACTGCTGGCATCAAAGAATTTCAGCACGCTGACCCGCTTGTTGCCCTCCTGGACGTAGAACCGGCCCAGGTATTCAAAGCAGCGGATGGGATCCCGGATGCCCTCCTCCAGGTGGGCGATGCACAGGCTTGTCCACTTGTTGCCGAACTCCGTCTTGACTTCCAGCAGCGGCATGAAATTGCTGGCGAAAGCCGCTGTCCGCCCCGCCGTCTTGGTGCCGATCACCAGCTCCAGCGGCACCTCGATCAGCCCCAGCGGCAGCTGGCTCTCCACCTCCACATTCTGCAGGATATCATCCAGCACCGGCAAAAACGGGGATTGACCCGCAGCGGTCTTCTCCCGGTAATCCCGCTGGCCCTGTTTCTGCGCCTTGGTGTAATACTCCATCGCCTCTGTACGGGTCATCGCCATCTCCTCCGCGTCCTGTGTCACATTTCACAAAATTCTATCTTTTTCTTCGTACAAAATGATTATAGCACAACGCGCCGAAAGATACAAAAGAATTCTGCTGCGTTGTCAGCCGGTATGCACGGCCTTGGGGTAAACCGCCTGCATGCGGGCGTTGTCATAGTGTTCGTCCAGGTACAGTTCCAGATTACTCTGGGCAGGCACTCCCTCCAGGCGGGCATTGTACCGCATGAGGGCCAGCGAACTCACCGTGACGTTGGCCGCCATGAAGAGGCAGAGCGCCCAGGTCAGCACCGCGCCGCCCCGCCGGGGCAGCCGCTCGATGAGGTCCGAAATGGGCGGGTAGAAGACTTTGAACCAGGCCACCGCCGCAAAGCCCCAGAAGAAGCAGTAAAGCAGGTTGATGCGCCCGCCCAGGTTGAAGGGTATGGCACTGTAATCCCAGAACACCGCACCGAAGACCACCTCGGTGAAGACGCTGCAGAGATACTCGTAGGCGCCGCCCAGCAGTGTGCCGGCCACAAACAGCCAGCTGGCCGGTTTGTCCTTGTAGCGGTAGAGCAGCAGTGTCACCAGGGCGATGGCCAGGCCCCACACGATGGAGAAGGGCCCCCACACCACGCTGGAACGGCTCATCCAGTAGCCCGCCGTGATGCGGCAGAAGATGGTCTCGGTCACATCGCCCAGGAAAGAACCGATGAAAAAGAGCAGCACGATCTTGTAGGGGCTGCAGCCGGCGGCAAAGACGGTGGATTTTGCCTTTTTGCGGCGTTCGAAGGTCAGGGCAGGATGAGCCTTGGCCATACGGTTTTCCACCCGGCCCAGGATCCACATGCCGGCGCGCAGCGTCAAGTTGGCCAGCCGGTTTTCCACCGCCTCGGCGGGGGGCCAGCGGTACCGCAGCCCCAGCATGGTGAGCACCGTGCCCACCACATCGATGGCAAAGACCACCAGCAGCACCCACAGGGCCACGGTACGCACCGTGACGGGGATGATGCCGAACAGCGCCAGCAGCAGCGGGTTGCCCCAATGGATGGTGATGACGCTCAGCGCGCCCCACAGCAGCGAGGCCCCCAGGCAGATGTAGCCGTCCAGATTGAACCATTCATCGCTGTAATCCCACCAGCGGGTGCCGCTGACCCGTTCCAGCAGGTGCCCGGCCACCCATTCCAGAACAGTGGCATAGATGGCACTGAGCCCGAACAGGAAAAACCAGCTCTGCTGCAGCTCGCCCAGAGTAAAGCTGATGGTCAGGCCGCCCACGCCGTACAGGATGCACAGCGGCCCGTTGAGCACGCCCCGGTCCTGGTAGCGGCGCTTGCGCACGGCGGTGGTGACCACCTCGCCCAACCAGCCCAGGAAGGAGTAGGCAAAGAACAGGTAGACAAACTGATAGAAGCCCATACAAAAATCCTCTTATTCGCAGGTCAGACGGCGGCCGGGGGTATCCTCGCTCACATAGCGGGTGGTGCGGCTCATCTGGTTATCCAGTGTGCCGCCGTCGGCGAACCGCTGCAGGTTGTGGGCAAAGATACCCACGATGTTGTCCAGGGTTTTAGGCAGGCTGAACCGCCCCGAGATGTGGGGGGTGATGAGCACGGTGTCCAGCCCCCACAGCGGATGGTCGGCGGGCAGCGGCTCGGGGTCGGTCACGTCGATGGCCGCCCCGTAGAGCGCTCCGCTCTGCACCGCTTCGGCCAGGGCGTCGCAATCCACCGTGCTGCCCCGGCCCACATTGATAAGGATGGCGCCCTTCTTGCAGCGGGCCAGCCGGGCGGCATCGAACATCCGGTAAGTTTCCGGCGTGCCGGGCAGGCTCAGCGCCACCAGGTCCGCCTGAGGCAGTTCCTCGTCCAGATGGGCGGTATCCACCACCCGCAGGCAGTAATCGGGGCACTCCCCCGCATGGCGGCGCACCCCCACCACCTGGGCCCCCAGCAGGTGGGCCCGCCGGGCAAAGCTGGCACCGATGTCCCCCATGCCCACGCAGAGCACCCGCGCCCCCGCGATGGAACGCACCGGCCGCTCAATGGCGTTCCACTCATGGCGGTGCTGGCGGTCCCGGTAGAGCACCAAATCCTTGGCCAGCGCCAGCCACATGCCCAGCATCCACTCGCTGATGGCCAGCCCGT
>ERZ1090865.1750-NODE-1751-length-10412-cov-6.766438_pt1 | contig 10412 bp, 14 predicted proteins | sample MGYA00478478_ERZ1090865 | MGnify/ENA primary metagenome ERZ1090865 (study PRJEB33644, sample SAMEA5815715) | chicken gut metagenome | biome: Chicken; feature: Gastrointestinal Tract; material: Caecum | place: Ireland | collected 2019-01-01 | study: A study of... | reverse complement strand
CGCACCGGTGCAGCCCTGTTCCGTGAGTATGTTTGTCAAGAAAAAATACTTGACATGGATTTCGCAACAATGCCGTAAATATGCGGCTTTCCAGAGTTGAGTTTCTGATTTTGTGACAATCCTGTGACAAATTTATTCGAAAAGAATATTTATCAAAAAGATGAAGCACCCTGCTCGGTTGTGAGTGGGGTGCTTTTACAGTAGTTTTATTCCAGGGGATTTGTTTTGATAGAGGTGGATTCATACTCTTCTTTCAGTTTGACCAGATTCTCCTGTATCGCCACCAGAAAGGCACGGTTCAAATAAGCAGAATCAACATATCCATTTTTCCCTTTGATAACGCTTTTGTAATTTTTCCCTAGCCGCTTATTATATTCCTCAGTCTTTTTGACCTCTTCCTCTGTAGGTTCATATTCAAAATCAAGGTAGGCTTCCAGATTGTCAAAAAAATGTTGGCCAGCTTTTGTCGTCAATAATAGATTCAATATCTGGAGCGGTTTACTATGTTTTTGCTTTTTTTCACATATTTCCTGTTTGGTTTTCTCAATATCCTCTTCTGGGAATGCCGCCTTTCTCTCGCGCAAATAATCGTTGAGCGCACCCATGTCTGAAACTGGCCCATCATAGAATTCATCCTGAAACACCGGCCTTTTTATCCACCAGTTTTGTATGTTCTTTACTGCTTCCTCTGTAAGTCCGGTTTCCTGCGTTATAAATTTCTGGTCATGTGTTTTTGCATCCATCCGGCCCAGCAGGTAATCCGCATCACAATGCAATACATCACAGATATTATTCAGTTCATAGCTTCCGGGTATGCCATATTTCTCCCATTCTCTTAAAGTCTTTGGTTCTGCGCAGCAATCCAGCTCTTCAACAAATCCTTTTTGTGTTTTTCCATTGTTCTTACGCACTTCTTTCAGTTTTTCTCCACAAATAGGGTGCTTATACCCCTTTTTCATTTTTGTATTCTCCTTCCTGAGGGCATTAGTGGGTAATTTACTTCCTGCTCATAATATCATATAATGAACACAGAAGCAAGAGGATAACAAAAAACAAGGAGAAACAATTATGAACAGAAGAAAAAATGAATTTACTGGAACTGTAGAACCCCGCATGCTGGACGTCTCCGGCCTCTGTATTTACTTAAACATGGGGCGCAATCGGGCAGTAGAGTTTGCCAGAGATATAGGGGCAGAAAAACGGATCGGACGGCGTTGTCTGTATGACAAGCGGACGCTGGACAGGGCACTGGATGAACTGACAGAAGCGTAACGGAGGGCAACAATTACATGACATTAAAGGAATGGGCTTTGGAATACACCGGGATGGGCCTGGCCGTGTTCCCGCTCAGAGCAAGAAACAAGACACCGGCAACGAAAAACGGCTGCAAGGATGCCACCACAGACCAGAAGCAGATTGCGTCCTGGTGGAATCGGTGGCCAGACGCCAATATCGGAATAGCGACCGGCAGCGTATCCGGCGGCCTGGTGGTGATCGACCTGGACAGGGATGAAGAGAAAGGCCGTGATGGCTATGAAATTCTTCAGGAATGGCAGAGGCAGCATGGACAGCTTCCGGATACCTGCCAGAGCATTACTGGCCGGGGAGGCTACCATCTGTTATACAGAGACACGGCAGAGCATCGAAACGCCCAGGCGCTTTTTGAAGGCGTTGACATCCGGGGAGAGGGCGGCTACATTGTGGCCCCGCCGAGTATTCACCCAAATGGACACGCTTATGAATGGGAGCAGGGGCCGGATGAGTTTGAAATTGCGCCGGCGGATGATCTGGTCAGGGAGTTCATAAAAGGGCCAAAGAAGAAGGAACAGCAGTATTTCCATCAGCCGGCAGTAATTCCGGAAGGGCAGAGGACTTCTACTCTGGTGCACCTGATCGGCAGCCAGAGGGCAAAAGGGCTCGGGGAGACAGCAATCCGAGCGGCAATCCAGGCGGAGAATGAAGAGAAATGCGTCCCGCCGCTGTCAGATCAGGAGCTGGAACAGGAAGTTTTTCCAGCGCTGAAAAGAGACTGGCCTGCAACGCACCCGTATACCACTACCAAAAACGGGATTTTTACCACGGCAAAGCCGCTGACATTCGGCATTGATAAGGCAAGCGATGTGATTATCAAAGAGCCAGAATGGCTGATTCCCGGATACATACCGAAATACGGAATTACTACTATAGCAGGTGAGGGAGGTGTCGGAAAAACGTCAATCTGGTGCTCTCTGGTGGCAAGCATCACAACAGGAAAACAGTCTTTCCTTTTGGGTGGTCTGATCCCTTTTGATAATGATCCAGAGGATGTACTGGTACTTTCTGCGGAAGATTCCTGGTCATATGTGCTGCGGCGCCGGCTGGAAGCCTGCGGAGCTGACCTGGATCGCATCGGGTTTCTTTCTCCGGAGGATGAGCGTTTTGTGGATCTGAATTTTAACGGGGACCTACTGAAAGGGATTATTGAGACGAACCGGCCGAGTGTGGTTGTGTTTGATCCGCTTCAGCAATTTGTTCCGGAGAATCTGAGAATGGGAGACCGAAACTCAATGCGTAAATGCTTATCTCCGCTGATTGGTTATGGAGAGCAGTACAAGCTCACGTCTGTTATTATCGCCCATGCGAATAAGCAAAGCGGTGTATGGGGCAGGAAGCGGATCGCTGACAGTTCTGATATATGGGATGCTTCCCGGTCTGTGCTTATGGTAGGAACCACCGCGGAGGATGGTATCAGGTATATTTCCCATGAGAAATCGAACTGGGGCCGGTTGGGGAATACAGTTCTTTTTACCTTGGAGGATTGCGTGCCGACGTTCAAATGCTACTCAATCAAGAAGGATAAGGACTTTATTCAGGCAGACGCACGGGAGCGGAATATCCGGCCAGTTGTGGAGGATGCAAAGGATTTTATCATTGATACACTCAAAGAGCGGGGGCAGATGGAGGTATCAGAGCTGGACGAGCTGGCAAAGGTAACAGGAATCAGTGAGAACGCCTTGAAGCAAGCCAAAACAGTATTGAAAAAAGAACACGCCACACATACATGGTCTTTGGGAAATGGTAAGGATGGAAAGAAAAAATTTTTCATGTCCCTTAAAGACCCTGAGAAAACCAACGAGTAAAGGAAAAAACTTTATTTTATGCGGGGTTTGGTACTTGGGGATAATCAACGAGTACCAACAACAGAGATCTGGTACTAGGGGATGGCAACGAGTACCAAAGTGCCAGTATTTATGCGGGTTTGCGCCTTACTGGTTGATATTCCCAGTGTATATAGGAGCGGCCGGCGAGTACGAAAGAAATGGAGGTGTTGCAGAATGAGCAAGAAAAGCAGAACAGGCAGTGAAAATGGTTTCCGGGTGATCGCTGACGCAGGGATCAGCCTGGAGCCAGAGAAGGAACGGGCAAAGGTTAGGTCAAAAATGTTCCAGTATATGAAGATGAAAAAGAAAGGGAGGCGGAAATGATGCGGGAATTATCGCAGGAGGAGAAGGATCAGTTTTTCCGGAACTGGGTTGCTACGCAGTCGCACAGGATTGAAATTCTTCAGGAGGAAGGTTTCAGCCGGCAGGAAGCTATTGAGATGATGAAGGTTTACTGGCTGGCGTCTCTGGATGATATTGCCCGCGCCGTGAATGGTATCTGTTAAAAAATCGGCCCCATAGGAGCACCACCTCCCACAGGGCCGCCACAGCCGGAGCCGTGTGTACATACCAAGTACATAATAGCACGGATCTTCCGGGAAAGGGAAGAGGAAAATGAGAATTAAATTTTTGAACACAGAACATGGTATTGGTTCATGCAATACAGAAGATGTGCCCGGATGGGTGACGAAGCAAGGGCCCGCAGCAGAGGTGGCGTTCTTTTACTGTCACCAGAGAGACTGGATCGTCCTGAATGAAGATAATCCGAATTTTGAATTGTATAAAATGGTCGTTGAAAACTACGAGGATTTCTCGGATTTGTCTAAGAAAGAGTTTGCAGAGATCTGTAAAAGAAAGTTACCTAAAATAGCGCGGGCTCTTAAGATTTTGGATTACGTTAACCGTATCAGACGGAATCTGTACCGGCACATGAAATAACCACCCCGATGCCCCTCCCTGGGGAGCTGCGCCAACAGCAGAACCGGGGCGGGCAGGCCGGGGAAGCGAACGTTTTGCAGCATTTCCAAAACAACCAATGCGAAAAACGTTCGGTATATGCTGCGGCCGTGAAGCAATACCCCGGCGTGCTGCCAATACTGCCGGGTATCACACAGAGAAGGGAGAAGATGACATGATACAGATCAGGCTTTCCGCTGACAGCATGGAAGAACTGGCGGCGGCAAAGAAGCGGATGCAGGGGCTGTTTACCGTGTACCGTCTGAAGGGCTCTGACGAGCCGAAAAACGGGCACTATAAGGCGTATTTAACTGCTGAATTGGTCAGGGATAAGCCGATTTCGTCCCGGATTTTGGTCAACAGAAATGCCGGAAAACACGCACAAAATCAGGAAAAATGATTGCATACCCCCTCTGTAAGTGGTAAAATACAAGTAACAACATACAGAGTACCGCACCGAATATCCTTCGGTGTAAGCTTTAAAGGGCGTGGGAAATGACTGCACGACATATTGTCGTTGAGTTATTCCTGCGCCTTTTTTGTATGTTGTTTATTTTTCATTACTCCTTTATGTCCCGCGTTGCATTGCGGGAGGTGCGGCACCACCTTATAAACTGCGAAGATGATCGCCGGAAGGCGTAAAACAGAAAGGGTCAGGATATGGACGAGAACTTATTGAATCAGGGCGCAGAAGGCGCGGAAGAAGTGCAGGCTGCCGGTACAGAAGAACAGGCAGGGGTACAGGGCGAGCAAGTGCTAGACGGCCAGCAGCAGCCGGAAAAGAAGTACACGGATGCAGATGTTGACCGGATCATAGCGAAGAAGATCGCCGCTGAACGTAAACGGATGCAGAAGCTGTTTGAAGGTGAACAGCAGGAAAGCGAACTTGAAAAACGTGAAAGGGACGTTACACGGCGGGAGCTGATGGCGGATGTAAAAGACCGGCTGATCGCTGACGGTCTACCCTCTTCTTTGGCGTCAATCATGGACTACAGCGACAAAGAGACAAACGAGAAGAGCTACCAGGATATCACTGAGGTTTTCCGGGAAGCATTGCAGCAGGCGTTTGTTCAGCGCCTTGCTGGCAGAGCGCCGCACGCTCGGATGGATCGAGGAAGCACTGAGATCAATCGCGAAAAAGCTATTGCAAACGCCTTTGCCCCGCCGGAGCGTTAAAAGGTGAATAAATGGCAGTAAATTTAGTAACAAAGTTTCAGCCGTATGTGGATGAGATGTTCACCACAGAAAGCAAAAAGTCGCTTCTGACAAACAATGATTTTGAGTGGACAGGGGCGCACACGGTAAAAGTGCATAAGGTCAATACAGTCAGTATGAATGACTATGACCGGGACGGAAGCGGTGAAAACGCCTCCAGATATGGGGCGCTTGGGACTGTAGAAAACACTCTGGAAGAGTTCACGCTGCGGAAGGATCGTTCTTTTACCTTTGTAATTGACAAAATGGATAAAGACGAGACCGGCGGCGTGCTCTCAGGGGCTTCCGCCCTGGCCAGACAGCAGCGGGAGGTCATTATCCCGGAGGTTGACACCTATGTATATGGGATTATGGCAACTGGGGCCGGAACCAAAAAGACCACGGTCACGCTGAGCGCTGAGAATATCTATGATGAGATCATAGAGGGAAATAATGCTTTAGATAATGCTGAGGCACCGGATGCCGGCCGTGTCCTTGTGGTTACACCGGATATCTATCTTCTTATGAAGAAATGCCCCGACATTATCATGGAGACAGATATCAGCGCAGAGATGCGCCTGCAGGGCGTAATTGCCAACCTGGACGGGCTGACCGTAATTAAGGTACCGAAGAAGCGGCTCCCCACCAATTTCGGCTTCATGATCGCTCATCCGGTGGCCACGGTAGCGCCTACCAAGCTGGAGGAATACAAGATTCACCAGGATCCGCCGGGAATCAGCGGCGAACTGGTAGAGGGGCGCATTGTGTATGATGCGTTCGTGCTGGACAATAAGAAGATGGCTATCTACTATGAGGAGAATATGCCGTCGGCATAATCAGGCGCCCTGGGCGGCTCAATAGAGGGCTACCTGGGGCGTTTTTAGAAAGAGGCTGAAAGATGAATAGAGTTGAGAGATTATATAGGAAAGCTATTCAGGTGGTAGGAACTAAAGAAGAGCGGGAAAAGTTTCATCGGAGCCTGCGTGCGACATCTGTATATTTTGATCTGTGTTCCTACTGCTATAATCGGGGGATTGACATGCCAGACTTGGATAGCGACGAGGGGACGAGCTTGATAGAACAGCTCTTTCAGGTTCATGATTATGAATGTACCCTGGAAGAGTTTAAGGCGTGGTATAAAGAGCCCGACAGACAGATCGTGGATATAGACGGCAATTTATCGGAGACAGTTACTTTTATTATGGACTACGGGGAAGGTGATGATAATGCGGTTGCGGATGCGGACATCTACTGAGGTAAGGCGTACACTGGCCAGAGTGGCCAATATGGCTCTGAATGGTGATATTGATAATAAAACAGCCAATACCATCATCCTGGCCTGTAATGCGGTGCTGTCGGCGATTCGGACGGACGAACAGCAGAAGAGAATTGATGATCTGGAAATGATTCTGGAGGATGCGGGCTGTGTCAAATGAAGAACTGGCCGTCCTGATCCGCGCCGGCGTGGATGTGCCGGAGAATACGGCGGCCCTGTATGAACAGAATAAAGGTATGATTGCGCGCCTGGCCTGGAAGCTCCGGGCCTATGCCGAGCTGGAGGATCTGAGGCAGGAGGGCTATATCGGCCTGTGTAACGCCGTGGACGCCTGGAAGCCGGAGGGCGGGGCTTCCTTCATCCATTACGCGGTATTCTGGATACGTCAGGCCATGCAGCGGTATATTGAAAATAACGGGAGCTGCGTGCGTATCCCTTCTGGCCAGCAGCAGAAGATCCGGAAGTATAAGAAGATACGCGGCCAATACCTGAAGCTGCTCGGCCGTGAGCCTGCGGACTGGGAGCTGTGCCGGCTTCTGGGTGTGAGCCGGGATGTTCTGCACCATATCCGGGAGGACGCCAGGAAGGGCCAAATACAAAGCCTCAGCGCCCCTCTGGGTGAGGATGGGGACTTGTCGCTGGAAGATACCATTCCGGATCAGCGGGACGATTATGCCGGCGTACTGGATGCAGTACAGCAGGAAGAACTTGGGGCGGTGCTCTGGCCTATGGTGGACAGCCTGGAAGAGCGTCAGGCCAAAACGCTGCGGGCCAGATACCAGGACGGCAAGACACTGAAAGAGACAGGGGAGGCCCTGGGGTGCAGCTTACAGCAGGCCAGGGTCATAGAAACAAATGCCCTGCGGACGCTCCGGCGGCCCCGGTATGCAAACCAGCTGCGGCCCTTCCTGTATGATGATATGGTGAGAAGTAAGGGGATGCAGGGAACCGGCGCAGAGCGCTTCCGGCAGACCTGGACAAGCGCCACGGAGCGGGCTGCGCTGGGGTGGTAAATGATACTGTTTTGATACTGAAAAATATATAATATAGAAATAAGTCAATCAAAACAGCAGAAAATCCCCCATAAAATGAATAAAAGCAGACGCAAAAACAGCTATAATTTGAATATGCGATTCCCGCTATCTGCTTTTTCTTTGAAAATTTCCCCCGGAAACGCAGCGTTTCCGGGGGATTTCTCATGTTCAGAAGAAAAGAAGCAAGTGCAGAATTTTTCACCTCAAGCTGCCGGGTCTGAATCATTAAGTTTTTCTCCGTAAGCGTTTGACCACGCAGGTCTTGTCCTGGAATCTGTCAGATGGTAAAATGCAGGTAAGAGACTTATATATGATGTTGGGGTCAAAAGCCCCCAACTATGATGCCTGCGGATTGTTCCGTGCTGCGCACTCCCACAATCCTACCCAATATTCGCATATCGTGGGATATGCATCCCACTTTTATGCTCATATTAGGGCGGGTCCCAAGGCCTTAATCCCACTTATGAGCAAGCTCATGTGGGTTTAGGCCTTTTGACCCTGGCATCTTATATATTGGAACAAGCACGGGAAGCCTTTATTAATGAAGCCGGAAATACTGTGAAAGCGGCGAAGCGCCGCGGAAAGGAGCGAAAATGGCAAAAGTTTTTATCAGCCCTTCCCGGTACGTACAGGGAGCGGGGGAATTGAGACATCTGGGGAGCTATGCGGAAAAGTACGGGAAAAAGGCTATGCTGCTGGTGAGCCGGGGAGGAAAGAGCCGGTTTGGAGATCTGCTGGAAGAAAGCTTCCGCAAATCAGACTGCGGGTATGTGTTTGAGGTCTTTCAGGGAGAATGCTGCAAAAAAGAGATCCGGAGGCTTCAGGAGAGGATGGAGACAGAGGGATGTGATCTGATTATCGGCATCGGCGGAGGAAAGATTTTTGACACTGCCAAAGCGGCAGCCTATTATCAGAGAACTCCGGTGCTGATCTGCCCTACGATTGCCTCCACCGACGCTCCCTGCAGCGCGCTGTCGGTGATTTACACAGAAGAGGGAGTGTTTGAAGAATATCTGTTTCTTGACGCCAACCCCAATCTGGTGCTGATGGATACGGAAATTATCGCCAGATCTCCGGTGCGTCTTACAGTGGCAGGTATGGGGGACGCTCTGGCTACGTATTTTGAGGCCAGGGCCTGTCAGGCCAGCGGCGCCGTTACCTGCGCGGGCGGCAAGGTGACGGGAGCGGCTATGTCGCTGGCGAAGCTGTGCTTTGACACTTTAATGGAAGAGGGTGTAAAGGCGAAGCTTGCTCTGGAGGCAGGGGCGTGCACTGAGGCGGTGGAGAAAATCGTTGAGGCGAATACTTTGCTGTCCGGTTTGGGATTTGAGAGCGGCGGCCTGGCGGGAGCCCATGCCATTCACAACGGCCTGACGGTGCTGGAGGAGTGCCACGGCATGTATCACGGGGAAAAGGTGGCCTTCGGAACTATCGCGCAGCTGGTTCTGGAAAATGCTCCGGCAAAGGAGCTGGAGGAGATCATTGATTTCTGTATTGAACTGGGACTTCCGGTGACTCTGAAGCAGCTGGGAGCGGAGCATATCACCGAAGAGCAGATCTTTGCGGTGGCGGAGGCGGCCTGCGGGGAAAACGACACCCTCCGCAATATGCCTTTTGAAGTCACGCCCCGGACCGCGGCGGCGGCCATTAAGGCCGCGGACGCCTACGGCCGCTATTTTCTGGGGGAAAATTGAAACACAGGCTCAGGGCTGAACCAGCTGATCCAGGGAGCGGAAGGAGTATCCCATTTCTTCCCACCGGGTCAGCAGTTCGTCCAGGATCTCTCCGTTGGTGGCAGAGGTGCTGTGGAGCAGGACGATGGCGCCGGGATGGATCCGCCCCAGAAGTTTCTCGAAGGCTTCTTCTTTTGTGGGCTGGTCGTCCTGGTACCAGTCCACATAGGCCAGGCTCCAGAAAAAAGTCTGATATCCCATGTCTCTGGCCATTTCCAGGTTGGCGGCGCTGTATTTTCCCTGGGGAGGCCGGTAATATTTTTTCATGGTTTCCCCGGTGATTTCCCGGTACAGTTCCTCTGTCCGGCGCAGTTCTTTTTCAAAGGCTTCCCTGGTGGAGATTTTGGACATATCGGGATGGGAGTATGTATGGTTGGCTACAATGTGTCCCTCCTGCACCATGCGTTTGACCAGGTCCGGAGAGGAAGAGAGAAAGTTTCCTACCACAAAAAAAGCCGCCGGAACCTGATGCTTTTTCAGGGCATCCAGAATAGGGGAGGTATTTCCGTTTTCATAGCCGGCGTCAAAGGTCAGATAAATGACTTTTTCTTCGGTCTCTTCCGCGTACCAGGCGTTGTACCGGCGCAGTTCCTCAAAGGTGGCGTTGGCTGCAGGCGGCCGGCCCTCCTCCTGAAAACTTAAGCCCCAGTTTTCCTCCGCGGGCTGAAGGATGGCGGAGGCTTCTTTTAAATTTGAGGCGCTCATGGCAATGCCTCTGCCGGCCAGGAAGGCGGCGGCCAGGAAAAGCGCTGTGACAGCGGTTTGTTTAAAAAAACTTCTGGAATGCATGGCTGATATCCTGTGGTTTTCAACTACTATATGCCGGAAGCAGAAACGATATGTGAAACGGAAGAAATAGCTGAAATTTTCACTCAATACTTAAAAAATGGAAAAATTTAAAAAATTAAAAAAATTACAAAGAAGCAGTTGACTTATGCGGAGAAAGATGGTATGATTACTTCTGTCAGCGGGACAGCCGCTGAAAACAGAGACGCAGGAATGGCGGAATTGGCAGACGCGCAGGCTTCAGGTGCCTGTGGTAGCAATATCGTGCGGGTTCAAGTCCCGCTTCCTGCAT
>ERZ1090865.1749-NODE-1750-length-10413-cov-4.854605_pt1 | contig 10413 bp, 9 predicted proteins | sample MGYA00478478_ERZ1090865 | MGnify/ENA primary metagenome ERZ1090865 (study PRJEB33644, sample SAMEA5815715) | chicken gut metagenome | biome: Chicken; feature: Gastrointestinal Tract; material: Caecum | place: Ireland | collected 2019-01-01 | study: A study of the... | reverse complement strand
ATTTTACTGTGAATTTATTTCAAACGCAAGTCCTGATTTTTTCTGATGGAATAAGGACGATTCCTCCCCTCGTTTGGCACAGACCGGCGCAAAAGCAAAGACCTGTTCCGGCAAACACGGCAGCCGCTTGCAGGATGTATCACAAAAAAAGGAGACTGCAGTCGCACACTATTACCTGCAGTCTCCTCTTTTTTATATTTGTTTTTTACTCCTCCAGACTTCCGTTAAACACATACTTATCCAGCCTGTCCATCGCATCCTCAACTCTCGCATGGGGAACCGCAAGATTCATACGGATCGCATAGGGACGGTTAAACGGCCGGCCATCCTGCCAGATCACGCCGACACGTACCCCTGCCCGAAGCAGTTCATCCATCGTCTTGCCATGCTCTTTGCACCATTCCTCACAGTTCAGGTACAGCATATACGTGCCCTGTGGTTTTGCCAGTGATACTCCCTTAAACTTCCGGGTAATATAATCATAGGCGTAATCCACATTGCTGCCCAACACCTGACACAACTCATCCACCCACTCGCGGCCTTCCGGTTTATACGCACCGATCAGCGCATGGACAGACAATACGTTCGTCATATTGTAATGGGACATCTCCGAAACTTTTACCACACGGTCACGCAGATAAGAATTATAGATCACATGGTAGGAGCCAACCAGTCCTGCCAGGTTAAAGGTCTTGGTAGGCGCGTACACCGCAATGGTCCGGTTCTTTGCATCCTCGGAAACGCTCTGCGTCGGGATATGCTTTGCTCCCGGAAGTACGATATCCGACCAGATTTCATCGGAGATCACGACACAGTCATGTTTCCGATAGATTTCCATCGCTTTCTCAATCTCTTCTCTCTCCCAGACTCTTCCCGTCGGGTTATGCGGGGAACAGAAGATCGCACAGTGAATATGATTTTCCACGATCTTCTGTTCCATATCCTCATAATCCATGCGCCATACGCCGTTCTCGTCCCGCACCAGATCACTGAGGATCATCTTCCGTCCGTTATTGTTCATGGTTCCGGTGAAACCGATATATGTAGGAGAATGCAGCAGCACAGCTTCCCCCGGCGCGGTAAACGCCTGAAGCGCGGAAGCCACACAGCCCAACACTCCGTTCTCATAGCCGATATCTTCTTTCGTAATACCTTCCACGCCGAAACGGTCCTTATGCCAGCGGATAATGCTGTCGAAATATTTGTCCGAAAGAGCAAAATAACCGAAATGCGGATGTTTCAGCCGTTCTCCAACCTCCGCGAGAATCGTCGGGAGCGTCGGAAAGTTCATGTCAGCCACCCACATGGGGATTGCCGAAAATCCCTCTGCAACTTCCGCGCCGGGGATCGGAATCGAATCCACAGCGATCGCATCATGACCCTTGCGGTCCAGAATCGTAGTAAAATCGTACTTCATAGCCATAAGTCCTTTCTGTTGTATTTTTCTGTCATTGCCTATATTTTACGCCCGGCAGAGACATTCGTCCACTGTTTTATTACCATATCCGGTCCGGCATTGCAACCGTTCCGTCGGCTGAACGGTACCCCGACGTTACAGTTCAGCTGGCGAGACGGTTACATCCCGGCATTATCTCTGCAGGTTCGTATCTTTCGATTTCATCACCCGGAGCACATCCTGCTCCGTGACGATATTAAAGTCCTTCTGGATCATCAGTTTCAGCACACTCGCGGTGATTGCAAAATCGATGGTCTTCTGAGGATCAAACCCTCGGACGATCCCGTGAAGCAGTCCGCCGGCGAAGGCGTCCCCTGCTCCCACCGCTTCCAGACTGTGAACGGTGTGTACCGGACTCTCATAAAATTTTCCATCCTTCAGATAAATGCCCATCCAGTCACCGTCCTCAACAGTGCGCATATTTCTCAAAACACTCGCCACCGCCTTGCAGTTCGGATACCGGCGCAGAATCTCTTCCATCCCTTTCCTGTAACTGTCGATCTGATCGATGCCGTGGGCCATATTTCCGTCAAAAGCATGGATTCCAAGCGTCGACTCGAAATCTTCGTCGTTAGCAATACAGAGATCCACATAATTCATCAGGTTTTTCATGACCTCCTGCGCCTTTTCCGTGCTCCACATTTTCGAGCGATAATTCAGATCACAGACCACCTGAATTCCGTGATCATGACAATACTGCAACGCTTCCAGAACCGCCTGTTCCACACTGGTGCTGATCGCCGGAGTCACCCCTGAAAAATAAAAGATATCAATCCCCTCAAGGATTTCTCCCCATGCAAACTCGCCGACATCCGCCATCGCCAGAGCACTGTATTCCCGGTCATATACCACATTCGTCGGCCGGAGATCCGTACCCTTTTCGAAATAATAAATCCCCAGACGGGAACCGCCGTGAAGAACCTGCGAGGTATCCACGCCAAACCGGCGCACCTCCCCGAGAGCCGCTATTCCCACCGGGTTATCCGGAATTTTTGTCAGATACGCCGCCTCATCCCCAAACATCGCCAGAGAGACAGCCACATTGGACTCGGCGCCTCCGTAACTTGCCTCAAATGCATCTGACTGGAGGATCCGGAGATATTCCGGAGTCTTCAGCCGCAGCATGATCTCGCCAAATGTCATTACCTTCATATCTTTTCCTCCTGACACACTTACCGCGTCAATTTCCGTCAACCGATCTCAGACGTTCCTGATATCTTTCCGAAGAATCTTCGCGATCATTTCCTGATCCAGACTGCGGATCACTTCCGCCGCCATGGATACCGTCGCATCCACATCCTTTGCCGCGCAGAAATTATAGTGGCTGTGTACATAGCGGGACGGGATTCCCAGCACGAGGACCGGCACCGCCTGTCCCTCCAGGCTGATCTTTCCTGCATTGGTGCTGCCGCCTCTTCTCACAGCGTCCTGATAAGGGATTCCCATCGTGTCTCCGATCCGATGAGCCAGATCCATAAATACCGGATTTGAAATATAGCTCTTGTCAATATGGCGGATCTGTACGCCTTTGCCCATCACACACTGAGCCAGCCCGGCCGCATAATAGAAATCGTCCGCCGGCGATCCCTCAAACACGATCGCCAGGTCCGGTTTCACTGCCTGCGCCGTTACCGTGGCTCCACGGGTACCCACTTCCTCCTGCGCGGCAAACGCGCCGACCACGTCCACCGCAAGCGATGAATCCTTCGCCAGTTCCCGCATAGTTTCAATGATGCAGGCGCAGCCCAGACGGTTGTCAAACGCTTTTCCAAAGCAGATTCCGCGTTTTTCCTGATACTCAAAAGAAACGTCCGGCATGATCGGATCTCCCGGACGGATCCCGTAGGATTCCTCGACTTCCTCTCTGCTGCAGGCGCCAACATCCACCGCCAGTTCCTCGATATCAAGACTCTGATTTCCTTTCTCACTGTCTTTCAGAAAGTGTACCGGCTTGGAAGTGATGATCCCTTTGATCTTCTCTCCCTTCCCATTCCGTACGATCACCGAATGGGCCGGAAGACTGGTCAGATGGAAACCTCCAAGGGTCAATATATTTAACAGTCCGTTTTCCCGAATGGACTGCACCATAAATCCACATTCGTCCAGATGAGCATCCAGCATCACCACCGGCTTCTTTCCGGAAAAGTCCTTCCGTTTCATATAAACATTACACATCGCGTCGTTGGACACCTGAAACTCCTCCGTATGGCGGTAGATCACCCGGCATACCTCTTCTTCGAATCCACTTGGGCCAAACGCATTCGTCAGCTCCTCAATCAGTCGAATATCAGCCATTTTTCTATCTCCTTTCAGCAAAAAAATCCGACAGCCGTTCCGTTCTTCCAACGGCCGCCGTCCGGCTATTGAAAATCGCTTACTGCTATTGTACAATCGACCTGTGGAAATTGCAAGAATCCGGGACCGCTTTCTTGTAACGCCTTTCCTGTAACAGTTCAGCCGGCTGAACTGTTACGGCCTGTATTTGTCCCTTGCAAATTCGGAAAAAGTATAGTAAACTATTTAAGTGTTGATCTTATAGAAATGTTTCTGTAGCTCAGCAGGATAGAGCGTCCGCCTCCTAAGCGGAAGGCCGGCGGTTCGAATCCGCCCAGGAACGTAACCGAGAAGCCGAAAATTCCTTGACAGATCAAGGTTTTCGGCTTCTTTCATTTTCTGAAAAGATCTGAGCGCAGAATCTAACGTTGATCAGCAGTTCAGCGATATCATATGCTTACTGAACATGTAAACTTTTTTTACAAAGCTGGCACTAATGGAGGCATTTTATGCTTACGATCATATACGGAGATGCGGAAAACAGCATTTACAATACAAGTGTTTAATTGAAACATGACCCTTAAAAGCAGAACAGCCGCAGTTTTTTCGTCCGCGGCTGTTCTAAACTTTTCCGTTTACTGTCCTTTTCACATTATTTTATACAGGACGCCGTTTCCCCTCGGAACAGACTGCATGAGACTGGCCTCTTTCGCAGTCATCCCGCACTTGGGGAGACGAATCTGATACGGCATCCGTGCCCTTGCCTTTCGGACCAGCGTAATGTGCGGAACAAATCTGTCATCTGCACAGGGGATCCCGTTTTCTTTCAGCGCTGTGCGCAGATCCTTCACATAAGACTGCAGCTTCTGATTTCCTCTGACTCCGGCCCACAGAACATTTCCGAAATTTCCTTTTTCCGTAAGCGCCATCCGAAATTCCGGAAACGGCACTGACCGTAGGATCTCCTTTATCCTTCCCGGTTCTTCATATTCTCCGATAAAAGCCAGCGTCATATGAAAATTCTGCGCCGGAACATAGTTTCCCTCAACGCCCTGCTTTTTCAGATCATGCATAGCGCCAACCAAAGCGTTTTTCATCTCTTCTGACAATGGAATTGCCACAAACAATAAGACACCTCTCCCACAAACTGGTCTCTTACTGTATCTTTGAGATATCTGTAAAACCGTTTTCCAGACGGATCGGAAAACCAGCGCTGATACCAGCCATTCCAGCACTCCTCCGGAAAAGAGATCGTTCCTCCATAAGCATGATTGTAAGCCATCGTTTTCTCATCGCCTATCAGGCGCCGGCGAAAATCCATTTCCGAAAGACGTGGCTGATATAAAATCAATGTACTCCCGGTGATCCTGCCATGATTAATATTTTCCATTTAAGCTCCCTCCTGATTCTTCCTTACGCAAATCTAACTGCAACAGTAGTCCGCTCTTCCAAAGAATCTTCCTGTCAAATTTGCAGAAATATGTGTTATACTGACAACAAGACTATCCTAAAAGGCAGGACAAGATTCATTCAGCAAATACATTCACTGCCAGGTAACTATCCCAAACCGGAGGTAATATAACAATGGCATCCGAACGAAGTAAAGAACTGTATCAGCTTCTGATCAGCAGAGGCTACCCGACAGAATTGTGCTCAGAGATCGCATATAAACACATGAACACCGATTACACCGCTACCCGAATGCTCGGCTACCTGTACCGGATCACAAACCCAAGGATCGAGGACCTGATAGACGAAATGCTGTCCATTTTAAGCGACAGAGATGCGATCATTCAGAAAAAACAGTATGAACACGCTCAGTCTGTGATCAACGATGTATACCGAAACGGCTTATGATCCTTTCGGTATGCTCTCCTCCATCAAAGTCAGGAACCTCTTGATCGCCGGATGATCCTGGTCCTGCCGCCAATATACCCCAAAGGACACTTTGGGCAGATCGGTCACCGGGATATAACACAGGCCCGGCTCTCTGGAGGTCGGAAGATCCGGATACAGCGTATACCCGATCTGCGCCTTGACCAGAGTGAGAGCGCTCTCGATACTCTCCGTCAGGAACCGCTGCTCCGGCGGAAGATTCACCAGAACGCTGCTTTGGATCGTAAAAACAGAATCCGAGATCTGACTCGGCGAACAGACGATAAAGTTTCCCTTCAGATCCTCCTTCGTCAGCGACCGGCATTTCGCCATCGGATGTTCCTCAGAACAGATACAGACGGTCGGCGCCAGATAAAGCTCCCTGTAATACAGCGGAGTTTTTTTCTGCGCGTCACCGACGCCCAGCGCTGCATGAAGCTGATGATTTTCGACCAGTCCGAAGAGCGCAGGGAACGGAACCATCTGAATCGACGGGCGCAGCAGCGGAAACTCCCCGGTCAGCTTTTTCAGCACCGGCGGCAGCAGGTTCATTTCCATATAATTGTGACACCCCAGCTCCAACGGTATGAAATGTTCCTGCTTTCCAAGACGTTCCTTGGCAGAAAACGCTGTCCGCAGGATCAGTCTCGCATCCGCGAGAAACTGGATGCCCTCCTGTGTCAGAGAAACACTCTTGCTTGTCCGGTTAAAAAGCTTTACCTCCAGTTCCTCTTCCAGTGTCTGGATCTGATGACTGACAGCTGGCTGCGTAATCTTCAGCACTCTGGATGCCTTGGAGAAATTCAGATGTTCCGCTACCGTTACAAAACACTTTAGCTGTACAGTGTTCATATTTACCTCCTCCTGACGCATTTACTGCGTCAATCATGGTAGATTTGGAAGTTTACTTCCAAACTTACCTCTTCCTGCCCGCTCTTTCTATTGACCTTCCTGTATCTTATCTCCGACCGGGCAGCCAATCCGCCGGCCGGAAGACAGCTCTTTTTATTATAATTCACTTCCGATGGCCGTTCAAGCCGCAGAATCAGAGAACCTTCTAAAAAAACAAACGTAAATATCTATAAAAGTTTTTTATAGAATATAACAATTTTGAATTTCACATTTTCAAAAATACGCGCTACAATCTTTTATGTATTCAGAAAGCAAGCATACGAACTGTCTACTTTTAAATTGTTTTCGAAATACATATGCAGGAGGTGTTGATAAAAATGGCAGAAGTATCCGGCGCAGAAGAACTCATCTACACGATGAAAAAGATCAGTCTTGATCTGACTGCGCAGTTGGAACTGAATTTGAAAACCGAGGATATCAGCGGAGTTCAGGTTTATTTCATGGTATATATTCTGAGACATCATCGGGACGGCAGCTATCTTACAGACATGTGCCATGAGATCGGCGTATCGAAATCGACGCTGTCCGCACTGATCAAAAAACTCAGGGAAAAAGGTTATCTATATTTTCAGGAAGACCCTGACGATATCCGAAAAAAGAAAGTCCTCCCCACGGAAAAACTTTTTTCTGAAGGAGGTTTATTTCTTCAGAAAGCAGAACAGATGGAAGCGGAAATCTGCAGTGTGCTCGACCCACAGGAAATCCGCCTGCTCTGCAGTCTGGAGCGAAAACTTTTGTCACAGTTTACAAAGATGGAACTGGAGCACAATGAAGTAAAAAATGACAGGAGGTTATATTACCGTGAGAAAAGTTTTACAGCAACTCAAACAGTATAAGCGGAACACCTTTCTATGTATCGGTCTGACCGCTCTTGAAGTGATTATGGAAATACTGATGCCCTTTGTCACTTCCATTATCATCGACAGAGGACTGGAAGCCGGCAATCTTTCCGTTGTCTACCGATATGGAGCTCTGATGGTAGTCATGGCTTTCCTGAGTTTGTTTTTCGGAGCGACCGCGGGAAGAAATGCTGCCAGCGCATCCGCAGGACTTTCGGCAAATCTGCGTGAAGCGATTTACGCCAACATACAGACTTTTTCTTTTTCCAACATAGACAAATTCAGCGTTCCCGGTCTTGTGACCCGTATGACTACAGATATCACAAACGTACAGAACGCTTTCATGTCGATCATCCGAGTGGCAGTCCGCGCCCCGCTGAACCTGATCTTCAGCTTTATCATGTGTATGATCATCAGCCCGCGCCTGAGCGCCATGTTCCTGATCGCAGTTGTGTTCCTGGTGGTTGTAATCTTCTCTATCATGATCATTACACTGAAGATCTTCAACCAGGTATTCCGCAAATACGATGATCTGAACGCCAGCGTACAGGAAAATGTTTCGGCAATCCGTGTCGTTAAAGCATTTGTCCGTGAGGATTATGAGGATGTCAAGTTTTCCAAAGCGTCAAAAATGCTTTATGATCTTTCCGTAAAAGCAGAAGGACTTCTGGCGTTTAATAACCCGGCGATGATGGTCGCCGTTTATTTCTGTATCATTTCCGTTTCATGGTTCGGCGCGAAATTTATCGTCGGCGGTTCCATGACCACCGGAGATCTGACCAGTCTGTTCAGCTACATTATGTCTCTGCTGATGAGTCTGATGATGCTCTCCATGGTTGTCGTTATGATCAGTATGTCTCTGGCAAGTATCCGAAGAATCAGCGAAGTTCTGAATGAGAAAGCCGACATCGCCGATCCGGAGCAGCCAGTGATGGCCGTATCGGACGGACGGATCGACTTTAACCACGTAAACTTTTCCTACAAACACGGCAGCGGTAAAAATTCTCTTTCCGACATTGATCTTCACATCAAGAGCGGCGAGACGATCGGCGTGATCGGAGGAACCGGATCCGGTAAGAGCAGTCTTGTCAATCTGATCTGCCGTCTGTACGACGTAGACGAAGGTTCCGTCTGTGTCGGCGGTGTGGATGTCCGTAATTACGACACAGAGGTTCTGAGAAACCAGGTTTCCGTGGTTCTCCAGAAAAATACCCTGTTTTCCGGAACGATTCTTGATAACCTCCGCTGGGGCAATCCTGACGCCACCGATGAGGAATGTATCGAGGCATGTAAAGCGGCCTGCGCCGACGAGTTTATCGAGCGTATGCCGGATAACTATAATACAAGGATCGAACGGGGCGGCTCCAACGTTTCCGGCGGTCAGAAACAGCGTCTCTGTATCGCCCGCGCCCTGCTGAAAAAGCCGAAGGTCCTGATCCTGGACGACTCGACCAGCGCTGTCGATACGGCAACAGACGCAAGCATCCGCGCAGCATTCGCAAAAGAGATTCCGGGAACGACAAAGATCATCATCGCTCAGCGGATTTCCAGTGTACAGTCTGCCGACCAGATCCTGGTACTGGACGACGGAAAGATCAACGCCTTTGACACCCATGAGAATCTGCTGAAGACCAATGAGATCTATCAGGAGATCTATACCTCACAGCTTGAAGGCAGCGGCGACTTTGACCAGCCGGCGTAATACAGGAAGGAGGAAACGTGTTCTATGAATGAAAAGAAATCGAGACCCGAAGTATCGATGGCCACAAGCCTGATCAAAAGGGTCGTTCAATATATGCTTCACTATTATAAAATTCCGTTTCTGATCGTGGTGCTCTGTATCATGATCACGGCAGTTGCGACGGTCGTCGGATCAACCTTTCCGCAAACACTGATCGACGATTACATCACTCCGATGCTTGCCAACGGCTCCGATAATTTCAGCGGCCTGGCCTCCGATCTGATCCGCCTGGCATGCATCATGGCAGTCGGCGTTGTCACTGCCTTCACCTATAACCGTATCATGGTAAATGTAAGCCAGGGAACCATGCTCCATCTCAGAAACGATCTGTTTCACAAAATGGAGTCTCTGCCGATCAAATACTTTGATACCCACGCGCACGGCGATATCATGTCCGTGTATACCAACGATGTAGATACACTCAGACAAATGCTCAGCCAGAGTATCCCACAGATCATCAACTCCGTACTCACCATGGCCGCCACCCTGGTCACCATGATCATCCTGAATCCTGCTCTGACCGTGATCTCGCTCCTGACTGCATTTGTCATGCTTTTCGTCACTTCAAAATTTTCAAAGCTGTCCGGAAAATATTATATCCGCCAGCAGATCGACCTTGGAAAAGTAGACGGCTTCATCGAAGAAATGCTGGATGCCCAGAAGGTCGTAAAAGTATTCTGCCATGAGCAGGCTGCAATGGATGATTTTCATAAAGTAAATGAAGAACTGAGAAACAGTACCGACAAGGCCAACGGCTACGCCAACCTGCTGATGCCGGTCAACGCCAACATCGGATGGATCAGCTACGCACTGGTAGCGATCATCGGCGCGATCCTCGGGATCAACGAACTGGCCGGCGTTACCATCGGTACCGTCGTCACTTTTGTCGGCCTGAACCGAAGCTTTACCAACCCGATCACCCAGGTCAGCCAGCAGATCAACTTTGTGGTCAACGCCGCAGCCGGCGCGCAGCGTGTCTTCGACTTGATGGATCAGGAACCGGAAAAAGACGAAGGATATGTGGAACTTGTCAATGCAAAAGTAGATGAAAACGGACAGCTGACCGAATCCCCGACCAGAACCAATCTCTGGGCATGGAAACACCCGCACAAAGCAGAGGGAACGGTCACCTACACCAGACAGGAAGGCGCGGTTGTCTTCGACGATGTGGATTTCGGCTACACAGACGACAAGATTGTCCTGCACAACATCAGCCTTTACGCGAAACCGGGACAGAAGATCGCATTTGTCGGCGCCACCGGAGCCGGAAAGACGACGATCACCAACCTGATCAACCGTTTCTACGATATCGCAGA
>ERZ1090865.1748-NODE-1749-length-10419-cov-4.186222_pt1 | contig 10419 bp, 8 predicted proteins | sample MGYA00478478_ERZ1090865 | MGnify/ENA primary metagenome ERZ1090865 (study PRJEB33644, sample SAMEA5815715) | chicken gut metagenome | biome: Chicken; feature: Gastrointestinal Tract; material: Caecum | place: Ireland | collected 2019-01-01 | study: A study of the... | reverse complement strand
CTTCAGCCCCTACAGTGTTGCGGGAGAAGGGCGGATCGCCGGCAGTACAGTGCTGGTAGGCCCTGGCGATGCGATCTATAATCAGAGCGGTGGGTCTTCCCAGAGTGGATCCACGTCAACGGGAAGTAATCAGCAGGTATCTTCCGTCGGTGCATCTCATAGTCAGAGCGCTTCAGGAAGCGGAAGTTCTTCTGTGGTAAGACCGCAGAATTCCGGCGGCAGTTCTTCTTCATCATCCTACGACTCCGATTCCAGGAGCACATCGGATTCGGAGCGTTCCAACACGAGAACGGCCTCTTCCGTGAGGACGGATGATCCGAACAATCTGACACCGTATCTGGTAGTTGTGGTTGTGGCGGCTGCCCTGATCATTATTCTTATCGTGGCCGGTACTATTTCCGCCAGGAGAAAACGCAGAAAATAAAAGTGATATGACAAACAACCCTTCCATATAGTAATATGGGAGGGTTGTTATATTGAAATCGCAAATTTATAAAAACAGACTGGTAATTTTACTGCAGTCGCTGGCGGCAGCTTATGGGGCGACGGTGGCGCTGCTGCTTTTGCTGGCCTTTTTGCTGTTGAAACTGGATCTGGATGAGACGGCGGTCGCCATCGCCATTGCGGCCGTATATGTCGCGGCCTGTTTTGTGGGCGGATTTCTGGCGGGAAAGAAGATAAAGGAGAAAAAATTCTTTTGGGGGCTGGTGACGGGAGCGCTTTATTTCCTTTTGCTGCTGGCGCTTTCCATTGCGTTGGTATCCGGTTCCTTGGAAAAGGTCTCAGACGTTTTATCAGCGGCAGCCCTTTGCGCCGGCGGCGGAACACTGGGCGGTATGCTTTCCTGATTCCTTTCGCGGATAGCAGAGTGAAAATGTTTTCCTGGAAAGAAATAAAAAACACTTTAAAAAGTGTCCGGAGTATGCTATAATGTGGCATAGCACAAAACAGAGGAGGAAATATGATGAAACATATTAAAACTTTAAATGCTAAAGGCCTTCAGAATACAGTGAAAAGCGGCGGATGCGGAGAGTGCCAGACATCCTGCCAGTCAGCCTGTAAGACTTCCTGCACCGTAGGAAATCAGAGCTGCGAGAATGGAAAATAATTACTCTGCCGGTATTCCGGTGAAGTAAGCTGTTACAAAGCGTGATAAGCAGCGGTTATGCCGCTGCTTATTCTATGGAGATAAGTACGACGAAGGGAGAAAGTCAGTGATCTATCAGTACAGAAACAATGGCTATAATATTGTTCTGGACGTCAACAGCGGCTCAGTGCATGTGGTGGACGATCTGGTCTACGATGTGATGGAGATGCTGGGACAGGGAAAGAATACGGAAGAGACCATGGAAGCCCTGGGATCCAGCTACGATCCGGACGAGGTGGCGGAAGCCATATCGGAATGCCGGGAACTGAAGAAACAGGGCATGCTGTTTACGGAAGATATTTATAAAGGAGCGATTCAACAGTTTCAGAAACGGGAGACGGTTGTGAAGGCGCTCTGTTTACATATCGCCCATGACTGCAATTTGGCCTGCCGCTACTGTTTTGCGGAGGAGGGGGAGTACCACGGACGCCGTGCTCTGATGTCCTTTGAAGTGGGCAAGAAGGCGCTGGATTTTCTGATCGACCACTCCGGAAACAGAAGAAATCTGGAAGTGGACTTTTTCGGCGGGGAACCGCTGATGAACTGGCAGGTGGTAAAAGATCTGGTGGCTTACGGCCGCAGCCGGGAAAGCCTATATAATAAGAAGTTCCGCTTTACTCTGACGACCAACGGGGTGCTGCTGAACGATGAGATCATGGAGTTTGCCAACCGGGAGATGGGCAATGTGGTGCTCAGTATCGACGGCAGAAAGGAAGTGCACGATTACATGCGTCCTTTCCGCAGCGGGGCGGGAAGCTACGATCTGATCATACCGAAATTTATTAAGTTTGCCAAAAGCCGCAATCAGGAGAATTATTATGTGCGCGGGACCTTTACCCGGCACAACCTGGATTTTGCCAAAGATGTCCTGCATCTGGCGGATCTGGGCTTTAAGCAGATTTCCATGGAGCCGGTGGTGGCTCAGACCACGGAAGACTATGCTATCCGTCTGGAGGATGTGCCGGCTGTCTGCGAGCAGTATGACATTCTGGCCAGGGAAATGATTAAGAGGGAAAAGGAAGGAAGAGGGTTTAACTTTTTCCATTTCATGATCGATTTGTCGGGTGGACCCTGTGTGTACAAGCGGCTGTCCGGCTGCGGTTCCGGTACGGAGTATCTGGCGGTAACACCCTGGGGCGATCTCTATCCCTGTCACCAGTTCGTGGGGGAGGAGCAGTTCCTGCTGGGCAATGTGGACGATGGCATTGTCCGGCCAGATATCTGCGGACAGTTTAAAAACTGCAACGTTTATGCAAAAGAGAAATGCCAGGAATGCTTCTCCAGGTTTTACTGCAGCGGCGGCTGCGCGGCCAATTCCTATAACTTCACCGGACGCATCGACGACGTCTATGAGATCGGCTGTCAGCTGCAGAGAAAGCGGGTAGAGTGCGCGCTGATGATCAAGGCGGCGCTGGCAGAAGACTAATGGGACGAAAGGATATAAGAAAATGAAGAAAAAACAGGGAATCATTGTTTTGATTCTGGCGGTGGTTTTCACGGCGCTGCTGATCTTTACTTCAGCGGTGGGCTTCGGACCGACAGGAACGGGCGCCGCCAGAAACATTATACTGGGTCTGGATCTGTCCGGCGGTGTGAGTATCACTTACCAGGCCAAGGAGGACAACCCTTCGGCGGAGGATATGTCGGACACCATCTATAAGCTGCAGCAGCGTGTGGAAGGCTACAGTGAAGAGGCGCAGGTATACCAGGAAGGCAATAACCGGATCAATATCGAGATCCCGGGCGTATCGGACGCCAATGCCATTTTAGAGGAACTGGGCAAGCCGGGTTCACTGGAATTTATCGATCCGGAGGGCAACGTGGTGCTGGACGGTACGGATGTGGCGGAAGCAGAAGGCGGCGTCGCCCAGGACGACACCGGCAACAATCAGTATGTGGTGTCGCTGCAGCTGACCACAGAGGGGACGAAGAAATTTGCCGAGGCCACAGAGAAAAACCTGGGGCAGCAGATTTCCATCGTCTATGACGGGGAAGTGATCAGCGCGCCGGTGGTGCAGTCGGTAATCAGCGACGGACGGGCGCAGATCACCGGTATGGAGAGCATCGAGGAAGCCAGAAATCTGGCCTCCACCATCCGCATCGGCTCGCTGTCTCTGGAGCTGGAGGAAGTCCGCTCCAATGTGGTGGGCGCGCAGCTGGGTACGGAGGCCATCCATACCAGCCTGATCGCGGGAGCCATCGGCCTTGGCCTGGTGATGATCTTCATGATCGTTGTCTACAGCCTGCCCGGCGTGGTGGCGGCCTGGGCCCTTTTGATCTACACCGCCCTGGAGCTGGTAATGCTCAACGCCTTTGACCTGACGCTGACGCTGCCGGGTATCGCCGGTATCGTGCTGTCCATCGGTATGGCGGTGGATGCCAACGTCATCATCTATGCACGGATCCGGGAAGAGATCGCTGCGGGGAAAAGCGTGCGAAACGCCATTAAAAGCGGCTTCCAGAAAGCCCTTTCCGCTATCCTGGACGGGAATATCACTACCTTGATCGCGGCGGCTGTACTGGGCATGCTGGGTACGGGAAGCGTCAAGGGCTTTGCCATGACGCTGGCTCTTGGTATCGTGCTGTCTATGTTTACGGCGCTGGTGATCTCAAGGCTGATCGTCAATGCATTTTACGCTGTGGGGCTGCAGGATGAAAAACTGTACGGCAAAGCGAAAGTGCGTAAAACCATAGATTTTGTGGGAAGAAGAAAGGTATTCTTTACGCTGTCCATTATCCTGGTGCTGCTGGCGCCCATCGGCATGGCGGCCTACTCTGCGACAGAGGGCAGGGCCTTAAATTACAGCCTGGAGTTTGTGGGAGGAACTTCCACGACCGTCACCTTCCCGGAGGATATGGATGTGAATCTGGACAGCCTGGATACGGAGGTGAAACCGGTGGTGGAAGAAGTGACCGGCGACGCCAACGTACAGTTTCAGCAGGTAGTGGGAAGCAACCAGGTGATCATCAAAACCAGGACGCTGGATATGACGGAACGGGAAGCGTTCGCGCAGAAGATGGAAGAGTCCTTTGATGTTCCCGAGGATCAGATCTCGGCGGAGACCATCTCTTCCACGGTCAGCAAGGAGATGCAAAGGGATGCTATCCTGGCGGTTACCATTGCCACGGTCTGTATGCTGATCTACATCTGGTTCCGCTTTAAGGACATCCGCTTCGCCTCCAGCGGCGTGCTGGCGCTGCTTCACGACGTGATGGTGGTGCTGGCCTGCTACACCTTCGTGCGGATCTCGGTGGGTAACACTTTCATTGCCTGTATGCTGACGATTCTGGGTTATTCCATCAACGCCACCATCGTCATTTTCGACCGGATCCGAGAGAATATGCACGGGGTGAAGACGGTGGAGGAACTGAAGGAACTGGTCAATGCCAGTATCACCCAGACGCTGACCAGAAGTATTTATACTTCGCTGACCACCTTTATCACCATCGCGGTACTGTTCGTCATGGGCGTATCCACGGTTCGTGAGTTTGCGCTGCCTATCATGACGGGTATCGTCTGCGGAGCTTACTCCTCCGTGTGTATCACAGGTCCGCTGTGGTTTACCATGAAAAAACGCTCTCTGATCAGAGAAAAATAAGAGGAAAAGGAGAAAGGGGATGCCGTATCCCGCCGGTGCAAACCGTCGGAGCGGGATCCTCTTTTTAAAAGTATATGGAAAAATGGGTAATTGCCGCCAAACGGGCGGATTTTCAGAAAATAGCACAGACCTTTCACATCGATCCGGTGACGGCACGGCTGATCCGCAACCGGGATGTGGTGGGTATGGAAGAGATGGAGAAATATCTCCATGGGGATCTGTCGCTGCTGCCGTCTCCCTGGCGGATGAAAGATATGGAAAAAGCTGTGGATATTCTGGAAGAAAAAATCAGGCAGTCCAGGAAAATCCGTGTCATCGGGGACTATGACATCGACGGCGTGATGGCTTCCTATATTCTGCTGCGGGGACTGCGTTGTCTGGGCGCTGCGGCGGATGTGATGATTCCCCACCGGATCACCGACGGCTACGGCATCAATGAATCGCTCATTGAGAAGGCGGCAAAAGACCAGGTGGACACCATCGTCACCTGTGATAACGGCATCGCGGCGGCCGGGCAGATAGGCAGGGCGAAAGAACTGGGGATGACGGTGATTGTCACCGATCATCATGAAGTGCCCTACCGGGAAGAAGGAGGAGAGCGTCTGGAGTTTCTGCCGCCGGCGGACGCTGTGATCAATCCGAAACAGCGTTCCTGCGGCTATCCTTTCAAACTGCTGTGCGGGGCGGCGGTGGCGGCCTGTCTGATTTGCGCCCTCTATGACCGGTTTTCCGTGGATCCGGCCGAAAAAGAAGCGCTGCTGGAGTACGAAGCCATCGCCACCATCGGCGATGTGATGGATCTTGTGGGAGATAACCGCATCCTGGTGAAGGAGGGGCTGAAAAGGCTGCACCACACTGAAAATTATGGTTTGCAGGCGCTCTGTGAAGTCAACGCTTTGACGGCGGATCAGATCACGCCGTACCATATCGGGTTCGTCCTTGGGCCATGTCTGAATGCCAGCGGCCGGCTGGACACAGCCAGGAAAGCGCTGCAGCTTTTGTGGGCAAAGACAAAAGAAGAGGCCAGGCATCTGGCGGAGGAATTAAAGGAACTGAACGAGGAACGAAAAGCCATGACGGAAGAAGGGGTGGAAGAAGCGGCAGCCCAGGTGGAAAACACGGATCTTAGAGAAGATCGTGTGCTGGTGGTTTATCTGCCGGACTGTCATGAGAGTTTGGCCGGCATTATCGCCGGACGGCTGCGGGAGCGGTACCACAAACCGGCCTTCGTGCTGACCAGGACGGAAAACGGGGTCAAGGGATCCGGCCGCTCCATCGAAGCCTATTCCATGTATGAGGAGCTGGTGAAGGCCGGCCATCTTCTGGAAAAGTACGGCGGACACCCCATGGCGGCCGGCATCTCCCTGGCAGAGGAGAATGTAGATCCTTTCCGCCGGCTGCTCAATGAGCAGTGCGCTTTGACAAAAGAGGATCTGGTGGAGAAGGTGGTGATCGACGTGGCCATGCCCATCAGCTACGTGAGAAAGGATCTGGTGGAGGAATTAAAGCTGCTGGAGCCCTTTGGCAAGGGGAACAGCCGGCCGGTGTTTGCCCAGAAGAATATCCGGCCGGTCGGCTGCCGGATCCTGGGGAAAAACCGCAGCGTGGTGAAAATGAAACTGATGGATGAATGGGGAGGCATCATCGATGGCGTCTATTTCGGGGAAGGGGACGGATTTGTCAGCCAGGTACGGGAAAAAGGAGCCGTCGATGTGGTCTATTACCCCACGATAGACCGGTGGCAGGGGAGGGAAAGCCTGCAGGCGGTAATTACCCATTTTCAGTAGAAGGAATTGCGCAAAGAATTAAAAAATGATATACTGGACTCTATAGATGTCGAGATTGATCAGATGGAGGAAGAATTATGAAAAAGCTTGAAGATTATGTGAGAAGTATTCCGGATTTTCCGGAACCGGGAATTATATTTCGTGATATCACCAGTATCCTTCAGGACGCGGACGGCCTGGCTCTGGCCATCGATTCCATGCAGGGCTGCCTGGACGGAGTGGATTTTGACCTGGTTGTTGGATCGGAATCCCGTGGATTTATCTTCGGAATGCCCATTGCCTATAATCTTCACAAGCCTTTTATACCGGTACGCAAAAAAGGGAAGCTGCCCTGTGAAACCATTTCCCAGACTTATGACCTGGAATACGGCAGCGCCGCGGTGGAGATGCATAAAGACGCGGTGAAGCCGGGGCAGAAGGTGGTTATCGTAGACGATCTGATCGCCACTGGCGGAACAGTGGAAGCCTGTGTAAAAATGGTGGAAGCTCTGGGGGGCGAGGTAGTCAAAATCGTTTTTCTGATGGAGTTGGCCGGACTGAAAGGACGGGAACGTCTGAAAGATTATGATGTGGCATCTGTCATCTGCTACGAAGGCAAATAAGGACGGGAAAGAGGGTGGTTCCTATGGGTGAAAACAGCATACAGACGCCGGAAGAGAGAATCCAGAGTATTCACGATGTGGAAAAAAGTGTGAAATCCATGGAAGATTTCACCAGCCCTGAGGTACTGTACAGGGAACTGATTTCCAGCGTGAAAAAATATCACCCTTCCGACAGCGTCCATATGATAGAAAAAGCATATGAGATTGCATCGAAGGCTCACGAAGGCCAGGTACGAAAATCTGGAGAACCGTACATTATCCATCCGCTGTGTGTGGCCATCATTCTGGCGGATCTGGAACTGGACAAGGAAACCATCGTCGCCGGCATCCTCCATGATGTGGTGGAGGATACGGTGATGACGGAGGAGGAACTGACTGAGCTGTTCGGCTCGGAGGTGGCGCTTCTGGTGGACGGCGTGACCAAACTGGGACAGCTGAATTATTCCTCGGATAAGCTGGAGGTACAGGCGGAAAATCTGCGGAAGATGTTTCTGGCCATGGCAAAGGATATCCGGGTAATCCTCATCAAGCTGGCGGACCGTCTGCACAACATGCGGACGCTGAAATACATGCCGGAGCGCAAGCAGAAAGAAAAAGCCAGGGAGACGATGGACATCTACGCGCCCATCGCCCAGCGCCTGGGTATTTCCAAAGTCAAGGTGGAACTGGACGACCTGTCTTTGAAATACCTCAAGCCGGAGGTTTACTATGATCTGGTGGATAAGATTGCCGTGCGCAAATCGGAGCGGGAAAAATTTATCCATGAGATTGTGGATGAGGTCAAATCTCATATGGTGAAAGCCAAAATCGACGCGCAGGTGGACGGAAGAGTCAAGCATTTTTTCAGTATCTACAAGAAAATGGTCAATCAGGACAAGACGCTGGATCAGATTTACGATCTGTTCGCCGTGCGGATTATCGTGGATACGGTAAAAGACTGTTATGCGGCGCTTGGCATCATCCATGAGATGTATAAGCCCATCCCGGGGCGTTTCAAGGATTACATCGCCATGCCAAAGCCCAACATGTATCAGTCTTTGCACACCACGCTGATCGGTCCCAAGGGACAGCCCTTTGAGATTCAGATCCGTACTTTCGAGATGCACCGGACGGCGGAATACGGTATCGCCGCCCACTGGAAATATAAGGAAGCTTCCGACGGCAAGAAGACCGATGCGGAGAAGGAAGAAGAGAAATTAAGCTGGCTGCGGCAGATCCTGGAGTGGCAGCGGGATATGCCCGACAACCATGAATTTATGAGTTTCCTGAAGAGTGACCTGGATCTCTTCGCGGAAAATGTATACTGCTTCAGCCCGGCGGGCGATGTGAAGGCGCTGCCGGCGGGTTCCACAACCATCGATTTTGCCTACAGCGTTCACAGCGCCGTGGGAAATAAAATGGTGGGAGCCAGAGTCAATGGAAAGCTGGTCCCCATCGATTATGTGATCCAGAACGGGGATCGGGTGGAGATCATCACTTCACAGAATTCCAGAGGCCCCAGCCGTGACTGGCTGAAAATCGTCAAAAGCACACAGGCAAAGAACAAAATCAACCAATGGTTCCGTCAGGAACTGAAGGAGGACAATATCATCAAGGGCCGGGAGATGCTGGCACAGTACGCAAAGGAAAAAGGAAAGCCTTTGTCTGAGTATCTGAAACCGGAGTATCAGGAGGCTGTGCTGCGAAAGTACGGTTTCCGTGACTGGGATTCGGTGCTGGCGGCCATCGGCCACGGCGGACTAAAGGAAGGCCAGGTTTTAAACAAGCTGGCGGACGGTTATGATAAAGTCCATAAAAAAGAACTGACAGATAAAAAGGTGATGGAGGCGGTGGCGGAAAACCGGGATAAGCTCCATGTGGGGAAAAAGCAGGGAGGTATCGTGGTCAAAGGCATCCATGATGTGGCGGTTCGTTTTGCCAAGTGCTGCAGCCCCATACCGGGGGATGAGATCATCGGTTTCGTTACCCGGGGGCGCGGAGTGACCATTCACAGAACCGACTGCGTCAATATTATCCATATGGATGAAAATGACAGGATCCGTCTGATTGACGCTGAGTGGCAGAGCGAGGATATCGCGAAGGATCAGCTGTTTACAGCGGAGATCAACGTCTATGCCAACAACCGGACGGGACTTCTGGTGGACGTTTCCCGGCTGTTTACGGAGCGCAAGATCGATATTGCTTCTATCAACGTGCGTACCAGCAAACAGGGGACAGCCACGATTTCCATTACCTTTGACGTGCACAGCAGCGAAGAGCTGGATCAGATGATCGCAAAACTAAGACAGGTGGAAAGCGTACTGGATATCGAGCGCACCACCGGCTGAAAAAAGGAGAGGTCTATGAAAAAGGCAATCATAAAAAGTATGGTGCTGGGTCCGGTGGCGACCAACTGCATCCTGATCAAAAACAGTGAGACAAAGGAACTGCTGATCGTGGATCCGGCAGATCAGGCCGGAGATATATCCCAGGCGGTGACGCTTCTGGACGGACAACCGGTGGGAATTTTGCTGACGCACGGCCATTTTGACCATATCGGCGCGGTGGATGATCTGCGGGATCTGTATGATATTCCGGTTTTTGCCTGCAGGGAAGAAGCGGATGTGCTGGAAGATCCCGAGCTGAATCTGTCGGCGGCCTGGAACGAATCCTGTTCCACTCATGCGGACCGGCTTCTGGATGACGGGGAGAAATTTACCCTGGCCGGTTTTGAGATTCAGATGCTGCATACGCCGGGCCATACCCACGGAAGCTGCTGTTACTACATTCCGGAGGAAGGGATTTTGCTGAGCGGAGACACGCTCTTTGCCGGTTCCGTGGGACGGATGGATTTCCCCACTTCCAGCGGACGGGCCATGCAGGCCAGCTTGCAGCGGCTGCTTTGTGATCTGCCGGAGGATACGGCCGTCTATCCAGGCCATGAAAGCACCACCACAATCGGCCATGAAAAGAGGTATAATCCCTTTGCATAAGATAAAACTGGAATTTACCCGTAAAAATTTTGAATACGATGTGTATTCCCTGGTTCGGGCGTTCTTCCCCTCCTGTGATGTACAGACATCCTACAGGGGGGAGGAAGGCGGAACCGGGGAATTTGACCGTCTGATACTGGTGGATGAACAGGAGGAAGGGTTCCTTTTCTCGATAAGGGAAGGAGAGCGTCTCCTTTACGAAGAATCGGTTCCCGCCGGAAAAGACGCCGGGCGGACGGAGCGGAAAAACCTGCTGAAGCAGGCGGTGTACCGTGGACTGTCACAGCTGACAGGGACTGCGCTTCCCTGGGG
>ERZ1090865.1739-NODE-1740-length-10451-cov-5.199115_pt1 | contig 10451 bp, 10 predicted proteins | sample MGYA00478478_ERZ1090865 | MGnify/ENA primary metagenome ERZ1090865 (study PRJEB33644, sample SAMEA5815715) | chicken gut metagenome | biome: Chicken; feature: Gastrointestinal Tract; material: Caecum | place: Ireland | collected 2019-01-01 | study: A study of... | reverse complement strand
TTCTGAATATCATAAGCACTCATTGGTTCTTTTTTTAATATACCTAATACAATTAAATCAATCGTTGCCATAATGTTTTCACCTCATTGTTGATATGAAAAGTAACTACTGTAATTTATAGTAGTGAATTTTACATATCATGTCAAGAAATAGATCATGAATTTATCTTGACAAATACTATAAATTATAGTAGTATTCTTCGATGTCGATACTATAATTTATAGTACTATAATTTATATTTGAAAGGAGAACATAAAATGAACAAAAAGAACTCGAAATTAGAATTATTAGGAAGTGCTCCTATTCCAAAGGCATTAGTTTCTTTAGGAATACCAATTATGATAGGTATGCTCATTAACGCATTGTATAATCTTGTAGATGCTTATTTTGTAGGAGGACTGGGAGAAAGCCCTATGGGAGCAATTTCTATTGTATTTCCGTTAGGTCAGGTTGTAGTGGGGCTGGGATTGATGTTTGGAAACGGAGCGGCTTCCTATCTTTCAAGATTATTAGGACGAGATGATAAAGATACTGCTAATAAAGTTGCTAGTACAGCCTTGTATAGCAGTGTGATAATTGGAGCACTTCTGATTATAATTACAACAATATTCCTTAAACCAATTTTAACATTACTCGGTGCAACTGATACCATTATGCCATATGCGCTGACCTATGCAAGAATATATATAATTTCTTGTATTTTCAACGTATTCAATGTGACAATGAATAACATTGTGGCAAGTGAGGGTGCAGCTAAAACAACCATGTGTGCTTTACTTTTAGGTGCAATTATTAATATTGGTTTAGACCCTCTTTTCATTTACACCTTCAACATGGGAGTGGCTGGTGCGGCGATCGCAACCGCTATTTCACAGTTTATTTCTACTCTAGTATATTTATCCTATATTTTCGGGAACAAAAGCGCATTCACTTTTAGTATAAAAACATTTGATCCTACCAAACAAATATTTATCGAAATTTTAAAAATAGGAATTCCTACTTTGACCTTTCAGCTTCTTACAAGCCTTTCTATTACTCTAATTAACAGAGCTTCGAGTGGATATGGCGATTCTGTTATTGCCGGAATGGGCGCTGTTACAAGGATAACTTCTATGGGAACATTGGCTGTATTTGGATTTTTGAAAGGATTTCAGCCTATCGCCGGTTTCAGCTATGGTGCTAAAAATTTTAGGCGTTTGCGTGAAGCCATTAGAACTTCAATTTTATGGTCAACTATATTTTGTATAATTGTAGGTTTATTGATGTTCTTGTTTTCTGAACAAATTATTGCACAATTTGCAAATGGAAATGAGGCAATGATTTTAGTGGGTAAAAAATCTCTCATGGCAAATGGATTATCCTTTTTCTTATTTGGATTTTATACAGTATATTCTTCATTGTTTCTAGCACTGGGAAAAGGAACTGCGGGATTTGTTCTAGGAGCCTGCCGACAAGGTATTTGTTTTGTTCCAGTTATATTCCTGCTCCCTATAATTTGGGGAATGAACGGAATATTATATGCTCAGCCGATTGCTGATATTCTTTCAGTTATTATAACTGTATTTATGGCACTGAATCTTCATAAACAACTATCAAAAGAAGAACAAGTCCTTCAAAATTAAATTACATTATATACTTCCACAACTCATGCAAACATTTTTTGTATGAGCTTTTCTTGTTGGGCCAAGGACCTGTTTCCATTGTGGAGTTTTTCGCTGATCCGAAAAACGAAACTTTGGAAACGAATAAACCACCTGCTATGCACAACATCATAAACTTAAAAGAACTTGAGAGAATCCAGAAACCTTCTGAAAGAATATCAGATCCCGCTTTGGCTGAGTATGCAAGAAAATTGAAATTTCACACATTTCTGTCAGTGAGACAGAACTCGCCAAAAATAACCTGGAACATTTGCACTGTATAAATATCCAACAACCTGTATTAGTCATTTTTGACAGAGGTTACCCTTCTATTGAATTTATTGATTTCCTTGAAACACAAAAAATAAATTATTTATTCCGTCTTTCTTCCTATGAGTATAAATCCGAACAGGAAAACATGCTCAACACCTAAAGGAAAAACAGGATTTATATTACCAAAGATGGGAGATAGAGAAAAAGTATCATACATTAAAAAATAAAATGAAGTTCGAAAGCGTAACGAGAAAATCATCAATTATGGAATCGGAATAATAGCAATGCCACCGTGACAATACAAAAAGATCCAGAAGATGCCATTGGCTCTTCCGGATCAACACTTTCACATTATGGTTTTGCTATTCCTCCACAAAAGAGTGGCTCATAATATAAAATTCTTCTTGGCTTGGAAGATACTTCTTTTCCAGTGGTTCCAGTGTGGCGTCATAACGCTCTGCTTCTTCTTCACTGATTGCCATAACGGGACTGTCGTGATAAATCCACTTATGGCCGTCCAGTACATGAGGAATCAGTTCTTTTACCATCATTGCGGCAGGATATTTTCCGTCTTCAAGACTAACATGATATTTTCGGCAGCTTTTAAATCCGCGGCTGACATAATTACAAGGACTTCCGAAAATGACAATGACATCATACCCCAGCTTCATGGCTTCTTGAAATGAATATTCCATGAGCATTTTTCCATAGCCCTTTCGCTGATAAGCTGGAAGGATACTAACCGGACCAAAGGTTACAATGTTCTTTTGCTTTCCGTTTTCATCCATTAATTTTGCTTTCGTATACATAATATTGCCGATTACATCACCGTTTAATTCCAGAACAAAGTCCAGCTCTGGAATAAAGTCCTCATGTCCCCGCATGATATGGACCAAATAGTGTTCTACACACCCAGGCACATAAAGATTGTAAAAGGCTTGTCTCGTGATCTTCTCTACGACTGCCCAGTCTTTTTGTTCTTCTTTTCTGATCGTAACTTTATGTTCCATAAATATTCTCCATTCTTTTACCATCTGATTGGTATTTTTGAATTCGCTTTACAAATGAACTACAAAACTGTAATCAATCTCTTTTTCTCTATATTATTTTTCATCACAATTGTTTACTTGTCAAGTCCATTGCTGTCTGCGAATCTCCACGAAGCGTTTATTAGATGAGATGCTTTGGCTGGTAGCTGTCCAGCCAAACAAGTGCCGGAATACGGGCCGTAATTTCCATCGCCACCAACTATGACAGCCCAAGATTGAAATCCCAAATGCAACATTGAAATTGTAAATGCAAAAACAAAAACCTCCAGGAGTCATTTCCCGGAGGTCATCTATAGCCAGTTATTCAATTTTTGCCCGAAGAAGATTGATTTCTTGAATGAATAGGGAAGTTGCAGGAGAAAATAAGTTATTTTTCTTCCACACCAGTACACTGTGGGTCATACGCCGTGGTTCCAAAGGAATAAAGCGCAAACGGGGATCGCTGCGTATTGCCAAGGCTCCATCCATGCAGAACGCACAGCCAAGACCTTCTGCTACCAACAGTGCAGCATTGGAAAGCAGTGTATAAAACAGGGGAATCGTAAGTTCCTTTTCTTCCCGGCCAAGCCAATGCAGAATCTCTACACGGATATTTTCTCGCAACGGTAAAATAAGAGGATATGAAACAACATCATCTGCCGTAAGGGATTCTTTCTCCGTCAATGGGTGATCATTTCTCACCAACAGTCTCCAAGTATCTTGCTGAGATAAGCGTACATAATCAAACTTAGTCACATCGATAGGTTCCAATATCAAACCAATGTCTACCAGACCTTTATCCAGATGGTCTTTTATATTATCCACCGTTTCATTATAAAGTGTAAATTGTACAGCAGGATACTTTTCCGAAAACACTTTGATAAGTTTAGCCAGTGTCTGACTTCCAACAGCCTCAGAAGCACCGATTACAACCATCCCACTGATGTCATTTTGCCGCTCCACAAAAGATTTTTCCAGACGATCTGCCAGCTCAATGATCTCCTGCGCCCGCTGTCGGAAAAAGATGCCGTCATCAGTCAAAGTCAGACCGTTTTTTCCCCGCAGCATCAACGTAGTACCCAATTCACGTTCTAGTTCCATCATCTGGCGGCTCAAAGTGGGCTGAGTGATATGCAGGATATCTGCAGCTCTTGTAATATTCCCTTCCTGTGCTGCCGCCAAAAAGTAACGTAGTGTACCCGGTCAAGAAGATCCAGGCACCGCTGTATATAACAAAACACATCAGGAATTGTCGGGCTGTTGTCCATCATGGGGTTTCCATTGACATTCCATAAATTGCATCTCAGAAAATACGGCTGTAAATATTGAATCTTCCGGCGAACATGCATAGATTCCAAATCTGATTTTATCAGCTCCATGAAACATATGGCAGATTCTCATTTGTGTAAAATCTTTGCCATCCACAGAACATTCAATACGGTAATCATCTTCCCTTCTGCTGAAACGATACCACATCGTCTTGATCGATGCGTCTATTGCAGTAGTCGCCCAGTCAGAGTATCCAAGATTTGTTACAACACTGCCCAGATGCTGGTATTCTGAATTTTCATATTCAACCGATGCTTTTAACCAGTTTTCACTGTCCAGATACATCACTATGCCACACTGGTCAAAGCGGTGGTGACTTTCTGTAAATTCCGTTTTCACTACAAAACTGAAAAATTTTTCTTCAGTTTCTGTCTGAAAAATCGGTGCGTTATCATTCCGAAAATGATAATATGTTCTTTGCCATAAATCCGTATGCGGCTTTGTCGTAATATAGATTTTATGATCTTGTACTTGATATTCCTTTGGTTCACGTATCCAATAAAATTTCATTTTCTCCATATAAGTTTCCCTTCTCAGACTTCAAATTTTATGTATCACAGGTTTTTACAATTGAATTACCTTCGGTTCCGCCGTGAAAGAATAAATTGTTGCCATACCATGTTCAAAATAAAATACTGTCATTAAATTGTCGTCAACGGTGTACATACCGCTCAGCGCAGCCCTATTCTCATCCATCATAGCTACCCTTGCTTCCCGGCGCATATCTTCCCTAACTTCACCTTCAATACGAATCCATGTTCCTTTGTTCATGCCACAAATTTCAACTTTTCCATTTTTCTTCATCTGCTGATAAACTTTTTTTTGATTATTCGTAACAAAATATAGTTTTCCTTCGTAACCGCAAACAGCACCAAAAGGACGCACATGCGGTTGTCCATCCTCACAGGTAGCAAGATAAAACGTTCCACAAGATTTCAGATACTCTAAAGCTTCCTTCATTGTAAAAACTCCTTTCATATTTTCAATTGATCTTTTTGTTAATTACACGTATAATTATAATCTATGAGAACATTAAAACAAGTATGATATTTAATGATACCAGTATCAAAAAGGAGCGTATATAAATGTCCAAAAAAGAATTGTTCGGTCTTTGTCCCTATGTGACGGCGCAAAAAGTATTGACTGGAAAATGGTCTATGTATATCTTATATCTGTTAATCGACGGGCCAGTACGATTTAATGAATTACTAAGGCGCATGCCAGAAGAAATGACACACACAACTTTATCCAGGCAGCTTAAAACCCTTGAAAATGAAGGTTTAATCGTCCGCACAGAATATCAACAGATACCTCCGAAAGTCGAGTACAGCCTAAGCGAAATCGGCGAAAAATTCAGAAAGGTTTTGGATGTTCTCGAAATTTGGGGAAATGAATACATTGCCTATCTAGATTATATCAAAAAACAGCAAGTTTAACTTGCTGTTTTTCCCTCACTCTTATATTTTCGAAGAAGTATTGTGTCATTCACTATCGATACCATAAAACAAGCCGACTCTGACTATTGTGTAATCTGAGGAAACAGAGAGGCATCCGTGTGGGGCAGGAAACAACATGCCACAAATTCATCCATGTAAGAGGGAACTGTGCTGAGTTCCAGATAAGTCATATTTGCAGCCAATTCATAAGTTTTTCTCTCTGCCTCTGAAGATAACAGCATCGAATAGGCTCCTGTCAGAGACGAATTGCCAATATAATGGAATTTTTCAATCTCTATATCCGGAAACATGCCGATGCGTACAGCATTCTTCATATTAATTCCGCTTCCAATTCCACCGGCGACATATACTTTCTCAATCATTGACACATCAAAATCCAGGGATTTCAGCATCGTGCGGATCGCTGAAAAAATAGCTCCTTTTGCCCGGATAAAATTGTCAATGTCTACTTCTGTGATCTCAATATCTTTAAGTCCGTCCGTTTCTTTTTGATATGCCAGGACGTAACTTCCCATACCATATAGATCCCGGCGGATTCTCTCACCTGTCCGCACAAATTTTCCTTTTGGATTAATCATTCCTGTGCGGAACAGTTCACTGATCGTATCAATAATTCCCGAACCGCAGATTCCTATGGGTTTCTGATCTTCACTGCCAATTATTTTAAGTCTTGGCTCCATTGTAACCTCATCAATTTCACATGCTTCTATGGCTCCATCTGTGGCCCGCATTCCACAACTGATATCTCCCCCTTCGAATGCCGGTCCCGCCGAGCACGCACAGCACATCATAAACTCATTATTTCCAAATACCAGCTCTCCATTCGTTCCCAGATCGACAAAGAGAGAAAACTCTGGCTCATTCCAAAGCAGGCTGACCAAGGTCCCGGCCGTAATATCCCCTCCTATGTTTCTCAGAAATAAAAAAAGACTGATCCCAACTCCTTTTGGAGAACTGATGTATAACCAGGCTGTTCATCTCATAGAAGAATTTCAAAAAGCTTTGGAAACACTGGAAAAAGCAAAAAGAGAAGCAGCTTCCCTGAAAATCGGTCTTGCAGCCAATGTATTCAGCGCATTGAAGATTGAATCTCTGATTGCGCAATTTCAGGAGCAAAACCCTGCCATTTCCATAAAAATCTCTAATGAAACAGATTATATCTGTGAGACAAAAATTGAAAATGGAGAGTTGGACGCCGCATTCAGTATGGGGCCATTCACGTCCCCAGATATTGTAAGCTATTATCTGACCTGCGAGTCCATTTATGCACTGCTTCCTAAAGCTTATCCTATTGGAAACAAAAATACATTGAATATCTCTGACCTTTATAGTGAAGCTTTGATTACTTCCGACATCCAGAACAAAGGATATGCTGTATTATTAAAAGATTTTCAGAAAAAAGGCCTGACTCCACACATTGTTTTTCACTCCGATGAGCCCTTAAGCCATCTGGAACTCGTGAGAAAAAACATAGGAATCTCTCTGTTCCCGGAGCACTGGCTTCCAATGCTAAATTCCATCGATGACGTAAGAGCACTCCCTGTCTGCGATTTGCACAAACGTGAACTTTTCATGATCCTGAAAAAAGGAGTTTCTGAAAACCACATCCGTGATAAATTTGTTCACTTTATCTGCAGAGCTTTCGAGACTTTTTGCTGATCATGGAACCAAATGGCATTTCAAGATCCACTCGCACAGTATATCATATTTCCCCTCTTCTGTACTGCCCCGGGGACATACCGCAATACTCTCGGAAGACTTTTCCGAAATAGCTGGTGGATTGAAATCCACATAAAAAACATATCTCAGAGAGAGTCTTATTCGTATTAGTAAGCAGATATGCAGCCTGCGAAAGGCGATACTCGCAAAGATATTCTGCCGGAGTCTTCTTGATGACTGTGCGGAAACAACGAAAGCACCCGCTTCTGCTGATATTTGCCGCTTCCGCAATTTCATTGATGGAAATATTCTCACTGTAATGTGAATGGATATAAGACAACATATCACGAAGACGCTGATCTTGTATCCGGTCTGCTCTGGAGCGTTCTGGAAATTTTTCCATCCCGGATATCAGAAGAAATAACTGCCTCCAAAGCTGACAAATCAGCTCCATACACTGCAGCTCATATCCGGCGTCTTCTTGATCAAGATTCTGCATCTGACGGATACACGACAGCAAAGGTTCCTCTTTTCTTTCTTCCCCTCTTAAGAATAAGCCTGCAATGGAGGACTGAATAACCGGAACCACATTTTTCCGGTAAATTTCCCCAAATGGAAAAAGTGAAAAAAAGTCTGCAGGAAACGCGAAACCAAAGACCTCTGTGCCGGGCTCTGTCTGCACTCCTCTGTGGAGAGATCGGGAATTCACAAAAAATCCATCCCCAGCTTCCAGAATCTGCCCCTCCTGCTCGGATTTCCCATGATGAATAAACCCTTTCATTTTTCCCTGAAGTACAATTCCAAATTCAAACGCCTCATGCCAGTGATAACTCCACTCACCATTTAAATAATCTTCATAAATAGAAAGCGGAAAACTTCCGCTTGGATATTCAATTTTTTCCCATAGATTTTCTGCTGTCACAATTGTCTTGTAATGCATATTTTCACCTTTTTTGACACGATTTTTATATAAATTGGCACTTATCGGTATATACGGCATGAAAAAACTGTCTTAAAATTATACAGTTAAAAAATGATGAAGTCAATGGAAAGGATGGATGTATCTTTGAACCGGGTAAAAAACATGACTGTGGGAAGCCCGCTGAAACTATTGATTTTCTTCTCAGCTCCGCTGATTGCGGCGAATTTCGGTCAGCAATTATATATGATCGTGGACGCAATCATCGTCGGAAGAGGAGTTGGCGTGGAGGCACTGGCTTCTGTCGGCGCAACAGACTGGTCTTATTGGTTAGCACTGTGGGTTGTACAGGCATTGACTCAAGGTTTTGCGATTCCCATCTCACAATATTTCGGAGAAGGTAATCACACAAGACTTCGCCAGACCGTCGCCATGTCCATCAAGCTTTGTATTCTCATTGGAATTGTCCTGACTGTGATCTGCCTTTTGATTGCGCGGCCGTTGCTGCGTCTTTTGCAGACACCGGAGAATATTTTCGCAGGCGCTTTGGAATATCTGCTTACCATGTACGGAGGAATTCTCATCGTCATGGCTTATAATATGGCAGCCTCCATTCTGCGCGCGCTGGGCGATGGAAAAACGCCATTGATTGCGATCTCAATCGCCGCTGTCACAAATATTATCCTGGACCTTTTGTTTGTTCTCGTATTTCAATGGGGAATTATAGGTGCTGCAGTTGCCACGGTTACCGCACAGCTGTTTGCGTTTCTCTACTGTTTTCGAGTGTTGAAAAATCTGGAATTGATGAAAATCAAAAAAGAAGACTGGAACTTCCGAAGAGACATTGTCTCCCGTCAGTGCAGTCTTGGCGCGCCTCTCGCGCTGCAGCATATTCTGATTTCAGTAGGCGGAATGATCCTGCAGTCTGCCATCAACAAACATGGTTTCCTTTTTATCGCAGGTTTCACCGCGACGAACAAGATTTACGGACTCCTGGAAAGCTCCGCTATCTCCCTTGGATATGCGGTGACTACTTACATGGCTCAAAACTATGGCGGTGGATTTTACAGCCGCATTCGAAAGGGTCTGAAGACAGCTGTACTGATCGCTGTTCTTCTGTCAGTCCTGGTTTCCATCACAATGATTTTCGCAGGAAAACCAATTTTGAGTCTGTTTATCGACAATGCCAGCACAAATGCGTCCGAGACACTGGAAATTGCTTACCACTATCTTTATATCATGAGCTGCCTGCTTCTCTCACTGTATTTCCTATATGTTTTCCGAAACACTTTACAGGGATTGGGGAACGCAATTGCACCTCTTCTGTCAGGGATTATGGAATTCTTTGCCAGAGTTTCTGTCGCTTATGTCTTTACACGTATCTGGGGCGACGAATGGATATTCTTCGCAGAACCTTCTGCGTGGATCGCGGCAATGGTCATATTAATTCTCATCTGCCTAAGATCGGTCCATCGTCTTCCGTTATCTGATTCCGGACAGACTGACCTTTGAAACGGAAAGAAAAGACCAACTCATAAAAAATCCACGGATCTTTATGGTTGGTCTTTTCTTTATATCTCAGGGTGCAAAAACATTCTGCACTCCCTTCAAAATTTTCTTATTTTACTTCCACCAATTCAATCTGGAAATTCAGTTCCTTGCCTGCCATCTCATGATTGGCATCAAAAGTAATCGTCTTCTCTTCCTTCGCAGTAACCTTCACCGGGAATGGCTGTCCGTATTGATTGGACAGATAGACCTGCTGTCCTACTTCCAGAGCCTCTGCTCCGGGAAGCTGTGCGATCTCAACTGTGAAAATCGCATTAGGATTTGGCATTCCGTAAGCCTCCTCCGGCATCAAGTGTACATCTACAATCTGACCCACTTCCATATCAGCCACTGCTTTGTCAAATCCTTGAATCATCTGTCCTGCACCGCAGACAAATTCCAATGGTTCACCGCGGTCATAAGAGGAATCAAACTGCGTTCCATCGTTAAAGGTTCCTCTATAATGAGTGCGGCATACTTTACCCACATTTCTTCCAGTCAGCGCAGTATGGGAGCCGCATCCACCGCCGCAGTTTTCTCCGCAGGAATGCTCTTCCCCGTGTTCTCCGCAGCTGTGTCCTTCTTCATGGTGATGATC
>ERZ1090865.1737-NODE-1738-length-10456-cov-7.474281_pt1 | contig 10456 bp, 8 predicted proteins | sample MGYA00478478_ERZ1090865 | MGnify/ENA primary metagenome ERZ1090865 (study PRJEB33644, sample SAMEA5815715) | chicken gut metagenome | biome: Chicken; feature: Gastrointestinal Tract; material: Caecum | place: Ireland | collected 2019-01-01 | study: A study of the... | reverse complement strand
TTTGCCTTAGCAACTTCTTCTACGTATTTTGCAACAGACTGTTTTCCGTCTTCTGCTTTTACGTATACCTGGTCTAAGAGGCAGATCTCTTTCAGCTCTTTGTTGATACGTCCCATAACCATACCGTTGATGATCTTCTCATTAGCGTCTGGTTTTTCGTTCTTAGCAGCTACTGTAAGGATTTCTTTCTCATGATCGATGTACTCCTGAGAAACTTCGTTTCTGTTGGTGTACAGCGGTTTCAGAGCTGCAGCCTGCATAGCTACGTTCTTAGCCATTTCCTTAACAGCGTCGTTGATCACGTCTGTCTCAACGTCTACTAAAACGCCGATCTTTCCACCCATATGTGTGTAAGAAGCAACGAAACCGTTCTCTTCAGAAACTTTAGCGAATCTTCTGATCTGAAGGTTCTCGCCGATAACAGCAACCTGTCCTGCCAGAGCTTCCTGTACAGTTTTGGTTGTATCGAATTTCCATGGCTGAGCCAGGAATTCTTCGGTTGTAGCAGCGCTTGTTTCCATAGCAGCCTCAGCAACCTGAGCTACATAAGCCTGGAATTTCTCATTCTTTGCAACGAAGTCTGTCTCAGAGTTTACTTCTACAACTACTGCGCTCTTCTCATCTTCAGAAACTAAAGTCTTGCACAGACCTTCAGCAGCCACACGGCTTGCTTTTTTCTGAGCTGTTGCCAGACCTTTTTCTCTTAAGAATTCAATAGCCTTGTCCATGTCGCCGTCTGTAGCTGTAAGAGCTTTCTTACAGTCCATCATGCCGGCTCCTGTCATCTCTCTTAACTCTTTTACCATACCTGCTGTAATAGCCATCGTATATTTCCTCCTGAAAGTTACTGATTATTCTTCTGTAGTCTCTTCTGTTTCAGCTGTTTCCTCTGCAGCTTCCTCTGTGAAAAGATCTTCTGCGTCAGCAGCCTCGCCCTGATTTGCCTCGATCACTGCGTCAGCCATTTTGGAAACGATTAATTTTACAGCTCTGATAGCATCGTCATTTCCAGGGATAACGTAGTCTAATTCCTCAGGATCACAGTTTGTATCAGCAATACCGATCAGAGTGATTCCCAGAGCATGAGCTTCCTGTACACAGATTCTTTCTTTCTTAGGATCTACTACGAAGATTGCGTCTGGAAGTTTCTTCATTTCTTTGATACCGCCCAGGTTCTTCTGCAGTTTTGCCATTTCTTTTTTAAGTTTGATAACTTCTTTCTTAGGCAGAACGTCGAAAGTTCCGTCAGCTTCCATAGCTTCGATCTCTTTTAATCTTGCGATTCTGCTCTGGATAGTCTTGAAGTTTGTCAGCATACCGCCTAACCATCTCTCGTTAACATAGAACATACCGCATCTCTCAGCTTCTGTCTGGATAGCGTCCTGAGCCTGTTTCTTTGTACCTACGAACAGGATTGTGCCGCCGTCAGCAGCGATATCTGCTACAGCTTTGTAAGCATCGTCAACCATTCCTACAGACTTCTGCAGGTCGATGATATAGATACCGTTTCTCTCTGTGTAGATATATGGAGCCATTTTAGGGTTCCATCTTCTTGTCTGATGTCCGAAATGAACACCTGCTTCCAGTAACTGTTTCATTGAAATAACACTCATTTTTTTCTCTCCTTTTGGTTTTTCTTCCGCCGGCTTCATCTCCTCCGGGACTTTTTTAAGCACCGTCCATTGGAATTCACAGGCGTGATATTTTTGCAACGGCAGTATTATAGCATACCTGTTTTACCCATTGCAAGGCTTTTTTTCCAGAAATCTCTAAGATCATATAACTATTCCAGCCATACAGTACAGATTCTAAGTCAGATCTTCATTTATAGCTGATCAGTCACAAGATAATCCGAAATTTCTCATCAGCCAGGACTGAAGGAGGGGCATCCAGCTCTGACATCCCTCTTCCACCGTACTTTTCTCCCGGTCAGACACACTTTCTGTAGCAAGGCTTAATCCGTGCTTTCCTTCAGGGTAAAGATGATATTCCACAGGGATCCCTTTTTCTCCCAGAGCCTGTACAAACCGGAAGGAATTCCAGAAAGGTACGGTCTCATCTGCAAAAGTATGCCAGAGGAAAGTCTTTGGTACCTGGGCAGTGACCTGGTTCTCCAGGGACATCTTTTCTTTCAGTTTCTCATAGGAATCTCCCAGCAGGTTCCGGATGCTTTCTGTATGGGCGATCTTCTCATCGGAACTGATCACCGGATAGCAGAGGATCAGCCCCTGAGGCCGGAGCTCTTCTGAGGAACAACCCGCCGCCTCTGCCATATGTTCTTCCTGCCAGAAGACCCCGTAGCTGGCTGCCAGATGTCCCCCTGCGGAAAATCCCATGACCAGGATCTTATCTGTGTCAATATGCCACTGCTGTGCCCGGTCTCTTAAATATTTCACACTGAGGGCCACTTCATGGAGTGCAGTGGGATATACAGCCGGGGCGCAGGAGTACCGGAGTACTGCCGCATGATAGCCCATAGCTGTCATCTGTAGAGCAATGGGTTCTGCCTCTCTGTTGGAAGTCCTGGCATAAGCGCCTCCCGGGCAGATCAGTACCAGAGGCCGCTTCCACTTTGGTCCTCCGTCTAAGAAATCTTCCAGGATATATGTATCTAAATGGGTGTCTTTTGCTGAGTTTTCTGTCTGTATAGATATTCTTTCACAAATCATAGTTTTTCAATCAGCAGGCCGTCCCGGTAAGCTTTTAAAAGCTCCTGGAGCTCTGCTATCCTTTCTTTAATTTTCAGTCCGTTGTCTGTCTCTGCCACAGTTTTCCTCTCAGTAGTCTTCTTGATCAGGATACTGGCGGACAGGATATCGCTTTCTTTTGTGATGGCGTCTTGCGCGGAAGTAAAAGGTTCATGGGCTGCCAGGATCATGCCCCAGGAATTATAGATCAGGGTATATCCGGCGATCCCTGTTACTTTCTGATAGGCTTTGGAAAAACCTCCGTCTATGATCAGCAGCTTGCCTCCGCATTTAATGGGGCTCTCCCCTTCTGTATGATGCACCGGCACATGACCGTTTACAATGTGCCTGCAGTCTCCGGTGATCCCGAACTCTTTGAAAATATTTTCCACCACCTGATCATTTTCCAGGAAACGGTAATAGGGATTTTTCTTTTCTTCATGAGTCTCCTTTTCCGCCAGGAAACACCGTTCAAAAGTAGCCATCTTATCTTTGCCGAACAAAGGGGAGGAAGGAGCTGCCCAGATAAACCAGAGGATATCCTTGCCCTTTTCTTTTTCTTCTTTATCAATGGCGACAAAGGCCTTCCGCACATAGGTTTCCAGAATATCATATAGAGCCTTGCCCTTGTATGAACTTCCATAAACTTCTACTTCTTTGAAGCTTCCATCCTCATTTAAAGGAACACAGCCATGATAGAGAAGGTTCCGGTTATAGATTTTATAAAGGCTGCCCTTTTTCAGAAGGAAACGCATATGACGCTGGAGCTTTTCACAGTTTTCAAAAGCAAAGATCAGCCGTTCCATTACTTCAGCTTCCTCTGGAGACAATTCATAGGGATTTTCCGGATCAATCGTAGGAAAGTTCTTATCCAGAAGCTGGTATGTCTTTTCTCCCAGCCGGATGGTTCCCTCCTGGTAATTGATATGTTCCAGAAGAGCCCGGTCTTCCATTTTAAATTCTTTTCTCTTTTTTACCAGCTGACCCTCCAGCTTAAACTGGATAATGGAAATAGCCTTGTACATTTTCATATTCAGGGCCTGTTCCTCGGGATTCGCATCGCTGTGTCCTTTAATCCTGAAGCAGCTGCAGGGATCGTCTTTATAGCAGGTCATGGCAAAAGTGGCCAGCGGCAGAAGGTTAATGCCATATCCGTCTTCCAGGATATCCAGATTGGAATACCTTACGCAGTTCCGGATCACTGTGGCAATACAGCAGGCCTGCCCTGTGGCTGCTCCCATCCATACGATATCATGGTTTCCCCACTGGATGTCCACAGAGTGATAATTTTCCAGCACGTCCATGATCTTATGCGGTCCCGGTCCCCGGTCGTAAATATCCCCCAGTACGTGGAGGTGGTCCACAACCAGACGCTGGATCAGTTCTGACAGATCCACGATAAACTTTTCCGCGCAGCCGATCTCGATGATCGTATGTATGATCTGCTCATAATAAGATTCTTTATCCGTGATATCTGACCGTTCAGTGATCAGTTCCTCGATCACATAGGCAAAATCTTCCGGCAGAGCCTTACGCACCTTGGACCGGGTGTATTTAGAGGCGGTATTTTTGCACACCTCTATAAGGCGATATAAGGTGATCTTATACCACTCCTCCATGTTTGGCTCCTGCTTTCTCACCAGATCCATCTTTTCCTTGGGATAATAGATCAGCGTTGCCAGAGCCCTCTGTTCCCGCTCGCTTAAGGTATGGCCGAAGACTTCTTTGATCTTTCTTCTCACAGAACCTGATCCGTTTTTTAACACATGGGAAAAGGCCTCATACTCCCCGTGGATATCTGTCAGGAAATGCTCCGTTCCTTTGGGCAGGTTCAGGATAGCCTGAAGGTTGATGATCTCAGAGGAAGCTTTGGCAATGGTGGGGTACAGTTCTGCCAGGGTTTCCAGGTACCTGATTTTCATATTTTCCATTTTATTGCCCCCGATACTTTTTGATTTTATCATTCTAACACAAAATCCGGTTCAAAGATACATTTCCCATGTTTTCACAAAAATATGGCCGAAAACATCTGGAAATAGTTCTGTTTACTACTCCGGATATCTTCGGCCATTATGTTTGTACACTTTTTACATTCTGTCAGGTGCTTCAAAGCCCAGAAGTCCGATACAGGTTTCCAGTACTTTTCTTGTCAGGATAAGCACCTGTATCCAGGAAGTTTTCTGGTCTTCGTTCTCCTCGCTGAGGATCTTTGTTTCGTGGTAGAAACTGTTAAAAGCATTTGCCAGTTCATAAATATAAGAACAGATCTTGTGAGGCGCTTTCTCCTGGAATGCAGGCTGGATCACACAGTTCAGCTTTGCCAGGGCCATCATCAGGGCTTTTTCGCTGTCATTTGCCGCTCCCAGGATCTGACCGGACTGGAGATTGCCCCCTTCTTCTTTATATCTGTTCAGAATAGATTTGATCCGGACAATGGTATACAGGATATAAGGGCCTGTATTTCCTTCAAAAGAAGTAAATCTGTCCACATCAAAAACATAATCTTTGGACGCCTGGTTGGAAAGATCTCCGTATTTGATCGCAGAAAGTCCCACCATCTCAGCTGTCTTATGAGCGTCGTCGCCCTTTACACTGCGGTTCTCCACGATCTTCTTATACATTTCTTCGTTGATCTCGCTGATCAGCCGTTCCAGACGCATGACCCCGCCTTCTCTTGTCTTAAAAGGCTTGCCGTCTTTGCCGTTCATAGTTCCGAAACCTACAAAAGAAAGCTCTGTGTCGTCCGGAACCAGGTGGGCCTTCTTGGCGCAGCGGAATACCTGGACAAAGTGAAGCTCCTGACGCTTGTCCACTACATAAATGATCTCGTCTGGATGGTAGTCCTCCTCACGCTGTATGATGGTAGCCAGATCTGTAGTGGTATAAAGAGACGCGCCGTCGGATTTCAGAATCATACAGGGCGGGATTTCCTTTGTGTCGCTTTCTTCCTTCACATCTACAACCAGGGCTCCCTGGTCCATATAAGCGTAGCCTTTCTCTTTCAGATAATCCACCAGTTTCGGAATATAAGGATCCGCGTCGGATTCGCCTTTCCACAGGTCAAAATCCACACTGAGCTTTGCGTAATTCTTCTTCAGATCTGTAACAGATACCTTCATGATCTGATCCCATAAAGCACGGTAGCCTCTTCTTCCCTTCTGGAGTTCCAGGGTAGCTTCCAGAGCCTCATTTTTATAATCCTCGTCTTCTTTGGATTTTTTGCTGGCTGTAGGATAGATTTCTTCCAGCTCGCTGACAGTGAAAGGTGCTTCTTCCGGATACTCTCCCTGATAGTTTTCATCAAAATATACCAGGTCCGGCTGTCTCTTGGAAAGTTCTGTGATGATCAGACCCATCTGCAGTCCCCAGTCTCCCAGATGCACATCACCGATAACTTTATGTCCCAGGAATCTTCCCATCCGCTTGATACTCTCTCCGATAATAGCAGAACGGAGATGTCCCACATGAAGAGGTTTGGCCACGTTTGGTCCGCCGTAATCGATCACAATAGTTTTTGGATTTTCTGCCTTTTCCACTGACAGGTTTTCATCCCCGGTCATCTCATTTAAATAAGCGGCCAGGAAATTTCTGTCCAGTTTCAGGTTGATAAAACCTGGGTTCACTGCCTGGGCAGACTCAAAAATATTCTTCTCCTGAAGTTTTTCTACAACATCGTTGGCGATCATGATCGGTGCCTTATGATAAGTCTTAGCTGCCGCCATGGCGCCGTTGCACTGATATTCGCACAGATCCGGCCGGTTGGAAACCGTCACCTTCCCGAATTTTTCCTCATACCCGGAAGCTTTAAATGCTTCCATCATCACTTCTTCTATACAACCGATAATTGTTTTCATCTTTTCTTACTACTCCACTTCCACTTTTTTCGCTGCGGCCACTGCCAATGCTCCCTGTCCGATATGACAGGACACACTTAAGGACAGAGGCGCCATGTAAACTTCCATTCCGAAATTTTTCTCCAGCTCTTTTTTCCACTCCTGGGCTTCTTCCTCGTTTCCGGCATAAGCTGCCTCCAGACACATCAGGCCTTTGTCTGTATACTCCTTAAATCTGGTTTTCAGATCTTTTTCCATAGCCTTTATCATGATCTTCTTTGCCTGTTTTTTCCCTCTGGCTTTAGAAAAAGCATCCAGGCGTTCTCCCTGGATCTGAAGCACCGGCTTCAGGTTCAGTACTGTACCCAAAGCTGCTGCCGCAGGGGTGATCCTGCCGCCCTTTTTCAGATATTTCAGTGTTTCCAGAGTGATATAAATACTGGACTCATGGGCTTCCCGTTCCAGGTTCTCCTTAATCTGCGCTGCGCTTTTCCCTGCTTGTGCCAAAGTCATCGCATCCAGCACAGACTGGCGCTGAGTTACGGAAATGCGCTGGTTGTCCACCACCTGGACTCTGCCTTTAAATTCCCTGGACAGGACCATAGCTGTCTGGCAGGAATTGCTCAGACCGCTGGACATAGGAATATGCACCACTTCCTCATAATTTTGAAGCAATGTCTCCCAAAGCTCCATCACATCTGCCGGTGAAGGCTGAGATGTGGATATGTCCGCCCCTTCTTCCAGTCTTTTGTAAAACTCTTCCTGGGTAAGGGTAATATCTTCCAAAAACAGCTGTTCATTAATATAAAAGGGCATGGCAATGACAGTAATTCCCATCTCCCTGCCCTGTGCCTGAGTGATTCCGCTGTTGCTGTCCGTCACAATAGCGATTCTCTTTTTTCCCATGATCTTCGGCTCCTTTTCCTGTTTTAGGTCACTATTTTTTATAATACCATAGTATTCCCCTTAATACAATTACTTTTCTTTTTACAAAAATAGATTTATGATAAAAAAAACAAAATCTAAGGAGGTTTTTCAATGGGTTACAAATCTCAGGCTTATGAAAATCAGGCAAAATCTATTATCAAAAATCTGGAAAAACGAAATATGAAAGGCTATTATTGCGAGACCGGAGCGAAAGCCCTGGAACTGGTAAGATCCATCCTTCCAAAAGGAGCTGTTGTCACCAACGGAGGTTCCGAAACCTTGGTAGAAACAGGAATCATGGATCTGATCCGCAGGGACGACTACGAATACATAGACCGGAAGTCAGCAAAGACTCCGGAAGAGTCCAGAGCCTTATACGGCAGGATCGTTACTGCCGATTATTTTCTCATGAGCACCAATGCCATCACCAGAGAAGGGGATCTGATCAACGTAGACGGCGTAGGCAACCGGGTAGCCTGTCTTATAAACGGACCAGAACACGTTCTGGTCATCGCCGGCATGAATAAAGTAGTTCCCACTCTGGAAGACGGCATCCGCCGGGTACGGAACATCGCCGCTCCCCCTAACAGTATCCGGGTAGGGTCTAAGACTCCCTGCTCTGTCACCGGTTTCTGTGCCGACTGCCAGAGCGAAGACTGTATCTGCTGCCAGACTGTGATCACCCGCCGGTCCATGAAACCGGGACGGATCACCGTGATACTGGTAGGAGAAGAATACGGATTTTAATCCGCCCTGCGGGCTCCCAAAATCCTACCCTCATTTGAAATCCGCCCTCTCGGGCTCCTTTCTCATGCGGGAACGGGCCTCACATCCTTCTCAGGGCTTCGATGGGGCTTAGGTTGGCGGCTTTTATGGAGGGGAGCAGGCCGAATACCAGGCCGATGACGGTGGAGAATGCTACGGCGGCTGCGGCTGCCGGGATGCTGATCACCATGGGCATGGAGGACATCCTGGCGATGACCGCTGCAAGGAGGATTCCTGCGAAGACTCCCAGAACGCCGCCTATGCTGGTGAGGACTGCGGCCTCTGTAAGGAACTGGCCCAGGATCCTTCTTTTATTGGCGCCGATGGCTTTTTTCAGACCGATCTCTCCTGTACGCTCTGTTACGGATACCAGCATAATGTTCATTACGCCGATTCCTCCTACCAGAAGGGAAATACTGGCGATCCATAACAGCTGCCGGTTGGTGCTTTCACTGATCTGCTGAAGTCCTTTGGCCTTTTCCATCATATCTTTTGCCTTATATTCCATTGTATCATTTGTTGAATTAATCTTACTGTTCAGGATCTCCGCGGTTTTCTTTCCTGCTGAACTCATGGCTTCCGGAGAAACTGCCTTTACCGACACCTGCTGGGGTTCATCATACTGATATACCACCGGCCATACTGCGCTGGGCATAAGCACCATTCCGCCGCTTCCTGTATTATAGTAGGTATAGTATTCTTCCCGGCTGTTGATCACCGGCTGATACTCTTCTGTCTTCTTTATCACGCCTACTACGGAAAAGGGTTCTCCTTTTATTTCTATGGTTTTCCCTATTTCCTGACCCTTTTCAAAGAAATTCGCCGCTGCTGTTTCATCCAAAAGAACTAGCTTCTTTGAAGTTTTATAGTCTTTTTCAGAAAAACCCCGTCCCCGTATAAGCTGGTATCCGCAGGTGTCCAAATAATCCTCATCGATTCCCAGAACCATTCCTCCATCCAGACTTTTATCCTGGTAGAAAATGCTGTCCGCATACTGTCTCATCTGGTAAAGGGTTGCCCCCTCCACCTCCTCAAGATCCAGGATCTCTTCTTTCTGTTCCTGACTGATCACAGGGACTCCCTGGGGGAGGCCTTCATATTCCATCTGATATTCTCCCCCATTTCCGTAAAGAGTGATATCGATAACATTATCCCCTTCTCCGATAAGGTTTTTCTTGATCTGCTCATTGGTTCCCTCAATCGTAGATACAATAGAGATCAGCGCCGCGATACCGATGATGATTCCCAGCATGGTCAGAAAAGAACGCATTTTATGAGCCCAGATCCCCTGGAAAGATAATCTTATATTCTCAATCATATTCCTTCCTCCTAATACATGCTGTAAAGTTCTTCAATAGATGCCTCACGGACTCCGGCTCCTTCACGGACATTCTTGCCATAAGGAAAAGCCAGTTTATCCTCAAGGGTAATTCCTTCTTTGATCTCCACTGTAGAGCCGTAAAAAGTTCTTCCTGTAGTTACTTTCTGCTTTTTCAGTCGCTGATCTTCCCCTTCTTTGTATACAAACTCCTCACCGTTCTGGGTCCGTACATATTCTCTGCTGATAAAGATGCCTGTGATCTCCCCTCCTTCTGCCGGCAGATCCATAGAAACCATCTCATTTGCCTTAAATCCTTCGCCATCCTGGATCACCGCTGTAAACGGATAATAGGACTGCTCCTGCATACCGCTGGAATAACCTTCCTGAGGATAAGGAGAAACCTCTGTGATCTCTGCCTGAAATCCCATCTGGGATTCATAAGCCATACCTGTCACTATCTGGCCCGGCTTCACACTGTCCAGCTGATACTCCCCTACCATTCCCTGAATATAAGCTCCTGCCGCACTTTCCACTTCAATAAAAGGTTCTCCATCTACTTCGCCTTTAGCAGGATCTCCTACTTTTTTCACAGTGCCGTCCAGAGTACTTTTTACCACTTCTCCCTCCAGCTGCTGTTCCGTCTTTTTGATCTTAAGATCTGCCTCTTTAATGTCCAGTTCCGCATCGGAAATTTCTTTTTGTTTTTCGCTTATTGCTTTCTCCAGTTCCTCCTTGGAGTATCCCTGGATAATATCTTCTTCAGGGATAAACTCTATAAAGTCTTCCGGAATATCCATCCATTCTTCGTCTTCGGGGATCTCCTCTTCCGGCGGAGGGAGTATGTCCCACTGATCATATCCCAGATATGTACGGTACCTGTCTCTTATACACATCTCCGAGCCCACGAGACCCTAAGACATCTC
>ERZ1090865.1736-NODE-1737-length-10459-cov-7.740773_pt1 | contig 10459 bp, 7 predicted proteins | sample MGYA00478478_ERZ1090865 | MGnify/ENA primary metagenome ERZ1090865 (study PRJEB33644, sample SAMEA5815715) | chicken gut metagenome | biome: Chicken; feature: Gastrointestinal Tract; material: Caecum | place: Ireland | collected 2019-01-01 | study: A study of the... | reverse complement strand
TAATAACAATATTTCAACAAATAATAACAATATGTTGTTGTTATGTCTGGCATAGTACAGTGTATTTAGCGTGAAACAAGGGCGGCGCTTGATTGCGCCGCCCTCAGCTTTTCAATTTTTGAGCGATTTGAGGTTCCAGATGTTTTCGGCATATTCCTTGATAGCCCTGTCTGCGGCAAAGATGCCCGAGGAAGCTATGTTCATCAGCGACATCCGGTTCCACTTCGTTTTGTCTGTTAAATACAGCCTGGATATGTCGTGCTGGGTCTGCCTGTAAGATTCAAAGTCGGCCATGCACATGTAGGGGTCTGCAATTGGCGCGCCCATCGTGCCCGTGGTCAGGTATGCGGCTATGTCGGAGAACGACTGTCCGTTGAATCCCACTATGAGCGCCTCTATCACCCTGCGCAGCCTGGGAGAATCGTTGTAGTACTTGTTCGAGCTGTAACCCGACTTCCATATGTCGTCCACTTCGCCAGCCTTGAGTCCGAAAATGAAAATATTCTCGTCGCCGACTGCCTGAGCCATTTCAACGTTCGCGCCGTCGAGCGTACCTATGGTGAGCGCGCCGTTTATCATGAACTTCATGTTGCCGGTGCCGCTGGCTTCTTTACCCGCAAGCGAGATCTGTTCGGATATTTCCGATGCGGGCATGAGCTTTTCCGACATGGTGACGTTGTAGTCTTCCATGTACACAACGTTCAGCTTTTCGTTTATCTTTTTGTTTTTCTTTATATCTTCGGCAAGGAAATTTATCAATTTTATGATATTCTTTGCCATCTGATACCCCTGAGCCGCCTTTGCACCAAAGATATAAGTCTTTGGCTGAATGTCGAGGTCGGGATTTTCCCTGAGATCGAGATAGGTATCTATGATGTTCAGAGCGTTGAGCAGCTGACGCTTATATTCGTGGAGACGCTTTGCCTGAACGTCGAACAGCGTCTCGGGATCGATGAGCACGCCCTGCTTTTTGAAGGCATACTCTGCAAACTGCTGCTTTTTGATCGTCTTTATCTCGCCGAGGCGTTTAAGCACGCTCTCGTCGTTTTTGAACTTTTTGAAGTTTTCGAGCACGGGCGCGTTTAGCACATATCCGTCGCCTATGCACTCGTTGAGCAGCTCGCAAAGCTCGGGGTTGGACTGGCACAGCCACCTGCGGTGCGCGATGCCGTTGGTCACGTTTGTGAACTTTTCGGGAGTATAGTCATAGAAGTCCTTGAAAATCGAGTGCTTGATGATGTCGCTGTGCAGCGCCGATACGCCGTTTACCTTATGACCGCCGTAAACCGAAAGGTTAGCCATCTTGACCTTGTCGTATTCGAGTATTGCCATGCGCGAGATCTTGCCCCACTCTCCGGGATACTTCTTCCACAGGTCTTCGCACATGCGCCTGTTTATTTCCTGGATTATGGAGTATATGCGGGGGATCTTCCTGCGCACAAGATCTTCCGACCAGGTTTCGAGGGCCTCTGCAAGCACCGTGTGGTTGGTATATGCGCATGTCGCGGTGGTTATCGCCCACGCCTCGTCCCAGTTGAAGAAGTTTTCGTCCACGAGCACCCTCATCAGCTCGGGTATGGCCATCGCGGGGTGGGTGTCGTTCAGGTGAATGGCAGCAAGTTTGGGCAGCTCTCTCAGGTCGCCGTATCTGTGTTTGTGGTCGGATACAATGTTCTGTATGGATGCCGAGCAGAGGAAATACTGCTGTTTGAGCCTGAGCGACTTGCCGCCCTCGTGATTGTCTGCCGGATAGAGCACTTTGGTGATGAGGTCGGCGTCGTTGTCTTCGCTCATCGCCTTATAGTATTCGCCCTGCGAGAACAGCTTCATGTTGAAGTCCTGAACGGGCTTAGCCTTCCACAATCTGAGTACGGAAACGGCGTCGCTGTCTTTACCGGAGATCATCATGTCGTATGCTATTGCTTCGATCTCGGTGCAGTTGATGTATTCGGTCTGCATGCCGTATTTGGTCCACTTCTCCTGGACCTGGCCGTCGAACCTTACTTTGAAAGACTTATCGCTCCTGTTGGTGAGCCACACCTCGCCGCCGGGCAGCCATACGTCGGGCAGTTCTATCTGCCAGCCGTCTACGATCTTCTGTTTGAACAGGCCGAATTCGTAGCGCAGCGAATAGCCCATCGCGGGGTAGTTGCCGGTCGCGAGCGCATCCATAAAGCAGGCTGCAAGCCTGCCGAGGCCGCCGTTGCCGAGGCCTGCATCCGGCTCGAGTTCATACAGGTTTTCAAGGTCGAAGCCGTATGAAGAAACGACCTTTCTGTATACGTCGGTTGCACTCAGGTTATATATGCTGTTTTTGAGCGATCTGCCAAGCAAAAATTCCATGCAGAGGTAATATACGCGCTTTGCGCGCTTTGCTTTTACCTTTTTGTGGAACTGCTGCCTTTTTTCCAGCAGCAGATCTCTTACGCTCATTACCACGGCTTTGTACATCTGTTCTTCGGTAGCTTCCGTGGGGCTAACGCCGAAATAGCGCGAAAGTTTGCCCTTGATAGCTTCCTTTACCTCTTTTTCGGTAATAGCTGTACTCATTAAACCTTTTATCTCCTTTTTATGGGTAAAATAACTGAAATCACCACGCAAAGACCTTTCTTTGTTTTAAGAAAGGTCTTTGTAACGTTTTCTGCGATTCAATTATAACAGTTTCGGAAAAAATAAGCAACTCAATAGCTGAGCATATCAAAATAAAGCGCTTCGTATTGTTTCGCCGAACGGCTCCAGCTGAAGTCGGCGGTCGCCGCTCTGTACATCAGCTGCGACCATACTTCCCTGTTCCTGTAATCGGCTACTGCCTCCCTCACCACAAACATCATGTCGTGCGCGTTGTAGTTGGCAAAAGTATAGCCGTTCTGCAGGGGAATTATACTGTCTTTCAGCCCGCCCGTTTCCCTTACGACGGGTATAGTGCCGTAGCGGCAGGCTATCATCTGCGAAAGCCCGCAGGGTTCCGACTTGGATGGCATAAGGAATATGTCCGCGCCGGAGTAAATCTTACGCGAGAGATCGCCGTTGAACATGATGTTGGCGCTCACTCTTCCCGGGTAGCGCCTCGCAAGGTCGGAGAACCAGCCCTCAAAGTGCGATTCGCCGGTGCCGAGAATGACGAACTGCACGTCGTCCTGCAGTATTTCGTCTATAACGGCCGTCACAAGGTCGAGCCCCTTGTGTGAAGCCAGGCGCGAGATCATTGCGATGATGGGCGTATCGGGGCTGTCGTTAAGGCCGAGCATGCGCTGCAACTCTGACTTGCACACCTTTTTGCCCGCAAAATCTTCGGGTGAGAAGGGCGCAAACAGATGCTTGTCGTATTTTGGATTGTAGCTCATATCGTCTATGCCGTTGAGTATGCCGCACAGTTTGAATTCGTTCCTGCGGACGATGGGGTCGAGTCCGTGTGCAAAATAAGGGCTCTTTATCTCCTCGGCATAGGTGGGGCTCACCGTAGAGAAGCGTTCGCAGCACTCGATGGCACCCTTCATAAGGTTTATACAGTTATTATATTCCACGAGACCGGCATAAGTGCCGTAGATGTCGAACAGGTCGCTCAAGATGTCCATGGAATATATGCCCTGATACTCGATGTTGTGAATGGTGAACAGTGCCCTTATGAACTGATACTCCTTCCTGAAGCAGTAGTTGGTCTTAAGATAAATAGCCGCAAGTGCCGCCTGCCAGTCGTGGCAATGCATCACGTCGGGGTAAAAGTTGATGAAGGGCATTATTTCGAGCACGCTGCGCGAAAAGAAAGCAAACCTTTCGCCGTCGTCGAAATAGCCGTAGCAACCCGGGCGTTTGAAATAGAACTCGTTGTCGAGGAAATAGAACGTCACCCCGTCCTTTTCATAAGTGAAGATCCCGCAGTACTGGTTGCGCCATGCAAGTGGAACATAGATATTGCCGATATAGTTGAACTGCTGTTTGAATTCCCACTTTATGTCGGAATACATCGGGATAACGACGCGCACGTCAAATTTGCCGGAAGCAGCAAGCGCCTTGGAAAGAGAGCCTATCACCTCCGCAAGCCCGCCCGTCTGTATAAACGGCGTACATTCCGAAGCTACGAACAATATTTTCTTTTTGTCGCTACCTGCGACGGGTTGTGCCTGAGCGGGCATCCCTACCTCCTTTGCCGCACTGTCTGCGGCGTCGTTTCTGCGGCGCTTTACGGCTGCTGCGATGCGCACGCCGCCTTTCGTCCTGCCTTCAGAAACTCCGATCTTTTCATTGATATTCTGCATTGACGCTCTCCCCGCTCAGATGAGCGAGCCTTTACCTATAAAGTAAGGCTGAATCTCGCATCCGGCAAGCACCCTGTTGTCCCTTATGATGCTGTTTTTATCGCTCACCACATATGCAAGGTTGCAGTCGTGGCCGACGTAATTATCCGTCATGAGTATGCAGTTTTTCACAACTGCGCCCTTGCCTATCTTGACGCCGCGGAAAAGTATGCAGTTTTCAACGGTGCCCTCTATTACGCAGCCGTCGGAAATGAGCGAATTTTTTACTATGGCTCCGTCGGTGAATTTGGCGGGCGCGCTGTCGTTCACCTTGGTGTAGACGTCCCTCGCGCCGAACACTTCGTGCCTGATGTCCTTTTTCAGAAGGTCCATATTGGAGTTGAAGTAAGCCACCAGCGAGTCAATGTTTGCATAGTAGCCCTCCATCTTATAGCCGTACAGACGAAGATTCTTGTTCTTAACGCCGGGCACGAGGATATCCCTGCCGAAGCTGTTGTAGCCGTGCTGTATGGCGTCCTGTATGAGGTTGAGCAGAAAGGACGTGCGCGCGACCATCACGTTTATGTAGTTTTTCTTGACGCCTCTTGCAACGGGATTGATGCAGATATCGTTCAGCCTGTCCTCCTTGTCGGTGTCGAAGGTAACGTAGTAGCGCGATTTGGAGACCTTGTGCTCGTGATACACGAGCGTTATGTCGGCATTCTTTTCCTCATGGAATTTTATGACCTTGCTGTAATCGAGCTTATATACAGAGTCGCTGTCGGAGAGCACCACATAGTCCTGTTTGCACTTTTTAAGGAAGGACGTAGCGCCCTTGAGTGCCTCCAGCCTGCCCTTATACAGCGTCTCCGATTCGTCGCTGTAAGGGGGCAGCAGAATGAGTCCGCCCTCCTTCCTTGCAAGATCCCAGTCCTTGCCTGTGCCGAGGTGATCCATGAGCGACTGGTAGTTCTGTTTTGTTATTACGCCCACAGTGGTTATGCCGGAATTGACCATGTTCGAAAGAGCAAAGTCTATAAGGCGGTATCTGCCGCCGTAGGGCACCGAGCCCATCGATCTTACTCTTGTAAGTTCGGGCACGTTTTCATCGTTGATGCTTGAAAATATTACGCCAACCGTCGAAGCCATTTTTTTTGTCCTCCCTTAAACATCCCTGTCCACGATCTCGCCGGCCGAAACGCTGCCGCCGTCGCTTACGGTTATGCCTCTGCCGAGCACGGTTATTCCGGAGGTCTTGCTTTCAACTTTAAGGGCCTCCTCCCTTTCGGCGCCTATCGTGGCGTTTTCGCCCACGGTCACCTCTTCGTCGATTATCGAGTAGGTTATCCTGGCGCCTTTTTTTATAGTTATGTTGCCCATGAGCACACTGTCTTTAACAATGGCGCCCTCTTCCACTATACAGTTGGTGCCTATCACGGAATTGATTATCTTGCCCTCCACGTCGCAGCCGTTCGCCACGAGGCTGTTTTTGACTTCGCCTTCGACGTATGCGGGAGGAGAGAGCGGGCTGCGCGAATGTATTACGAAATCCTCGTCGTTGAGGTCGAACTTGGGCTGAACGCCGAGCAGATCCATATTTGCTTCCAGCAGGGAGCTTATAGTGCCTACGTCTTTCCAGTAGCCTTCGAAGCGATAAGAGAACATCTTTTCGCCCGCATTCAGCATTGCGGGTAAAACGTTCTTGCCGAAGTCGTTCTCCGACCCGGGAGTCTGCTCGTCGAGCTCGAGGTATTTATAGAGCTTGTCCGCGCTGAAGATGTATATGCCCATCGAGGCAAGGTTGCTCTTGGGTTTGGCGGGCTTCTCTTCAAATTCGTATATCGAGCCGTCGGGATTGGTGTTAAGGATGCCGAAACGCGAAGCCTCTTTAAGGGGAACTTCCATGCAAGCTATGGTGCACGCAGCGCCCGCCTCTTTGTGGGCCTGCAACATCTTGTCGTAGTCCATCTTGTAGATGTGGTCGCCCGAAAGGATAAGCACGTAATCGGGATCATACATCTTCATGAAGCGTATGTTCTGGTAGATGGCGTTGGCGGTACCCTTATACCAGGAGGTGGATTTTTTTGCCTCGTACGGCGAAAGGATATGAACTCCGCCGAAGGTCCTGTCCAGATCCCACGGCTGTCCGTTGCCTATGTACTCGTTGAGCACAAGGGGCTGATACTGTGTCAGCACGCCCACAGTGTCTATCCCGGAATTTATACAGTTAGACAGAGGGAAGTCTATTATCCTGTATTTTGCGCCGAACGACACTGCGGGTTTTGCTATATTGCTGGTAAGGGCATACAGACGGCTGCCTTGTCCGCCAGCAAGCAACATAGCTACGCACTCTTTTTTTCTTAGCATAACTTTGTGTCCCCCAAAAATTTATTTTACTATTATGTAATGCAGAGCACCGAGCAAAAATGCCTTGAACGGCAAGTGGTCAGCACTCTGTGGCAATATGGGTCATCACCTTAATCATTTTAACATATCTTTGTTGATATTTCAAGACTCGAAGCAAAATTTCTGTAACAAATCAGTAAAAAATTATTACAATTCACGTTCCGATTGCAATTTGCGAGCAAAATGGTACTCAATGTACTCAAAATTTTACTTGTTTGTGCATTCCGTACTGAAATTTTTCAAAAGTAAAGGCCGCGCCGCGGGAAACCGCGGCGCAGCCTGTTGAGCAACCGATAGCATTTTTATGCAAACTGGCTGTTATAGAGGGCGGCGTAGGCCCCTCCCTTTTTCAGCAGCTCGGCATGATTGCCCTGCTCTATGATATTGCCGTTTTTCATGAACAGTATGTTGTCGGCATCTCTTATCGTTGAAAGACGGTGTGCGATGACGAAGCTCGTTCTGCCGCTCATCAGCTCGCTCATAGCCTTACCTATCTCGGCTTCGGTACGCGTATCCACTGAGGAGGTCGCCTCGTCTAGGATGGGCACGGGCGGGTTGCACAGAAATACGCGCGCGATGGTGAGCAGCTGCCTCTGCCCGACGGAGAGATTGTTGGCGTCGTTCTCTATCACGGTGTCGTAGCCCTGAGGCATCGTGCGGATGAAGTAGTCCACCTTTGCCATCTTCGCCGCATTTATTATCTCCTCTCTGGTGGCGTCGGGTTTGCCGTAGCCAATATTTTCGGCTATCGTGCCGCCGAACAGCCATGTGTCCTGCAACACCATGCCGAAATTTTTGCGCAGACCTTTGCGCGACAGGTCGGTGGTGACAATGCCGTCGATTGTTATAGCTCCGCCGTTTACCTCGTAGAAACGCATCAGAAGGTTGATAAGTGTCGTCTTGCCTGCACCCGTCGCTCCCACTATGGCGATCTTCTGTCCGGGCTTTGCAGTAAAACTTATATCAGTCATAAGTATCTTGTCGGGCGAATAGCCGAAGCTTACATGTTCGAAGGCTATTTTGCCTTCCGCTCTGTCGAGATTTACGGGGGTGGTAGTGTCGGGCACTTCCTTCTCGTCGTCAAGGAACTCGAACGTGCGCTCAGCCGAAGCGAGGGCGGACTGCAACGAATTTATCATGAACGACGCCTCCGTTATGGGCTCTGCCGACATGTGAGGTACTGGAAGTACGCCTGCACGACGCCTATCGTCATAATGTCGCTCAACATCCAGTAGACGGCGATAAGCAGTACCACCGCCTGCGACAGGCGCGAAAGGAACCTTACGGCGGGATTTACCGCGTTTGTGAGGAAGTCGGCGTCGCGCATCGTGATCCGCACATCTTCAACAGCCTTATATACCTTGCCCACGCTTTCCTCTTCATGGTTGAAGGCCTTTATTATGTCCCTGCCGGTGTAATATTCCTCGGCTATGCCGGTGAGTCTGGCTATCGCTTCCTGCCTTTCGGAAGCCGCCTTCAAGTTCTTTGATGTTTTCAAGAAGCACCAAACTCATCTTGTCGAGCAGCTTCTGCAATTTTCTGAACAGAGGCGAGGAACTCTTTATGATAAATACCGCGATTATCATTATAAGTATGAGTATGGCCAGCAGTATCAGCCCCATCGCCCAATCGAGTCTAAACGCCATGACTATCGAAAGCACAAACACGAACGGCACCGGCAGCACCAGCATTACCGTATTGACAAGCGCAGTCTGTATGTTCGTTATGTCGGAAACCGTCCTTGTGGTGACCGATGCCGTACCGAAAGTGCGGAAGTCTGAAACGGCAAGTTCGAGCGACTTTTTGTAGAGTGCGTCGCGCATGTCGGCACCCACCTTGGCCGTCAGGTCAGAGGCGGCAAATACGCTTCCTATGGCCGCTCCGCCTGCAATAAGTGCAGACACGGCCATATATATCGCCGTCAGAACGAGCGTATCGAAATCTACGCCCCTGCCCGCCTGGTTCATAAGTTCAGCCGCAAACGTGGGAATGATCAGCGCGCCCACCACATCGACCAAAAGAAGAAACACAGTGAGCAGGCACATCTTCCAGTGCGGCTTCAGAAAACGCAATACAAGTTTCAAAAAAGCAACCTCCATTGAATGATTTTTTTGTAAAAAAGAACAGGTGCGCCCGATCGTGTTCAACAATCGGGCGCACCCGTATCTTTATCAACCGTTGCGGCTGCGGCCGCAAGTTCTCCGATAACAATACTTCTGTTTTATTTGAAGACGTCTTCTGTCCTTTTTAGGACGGTGCGGATTATACAATATATAAAATGCAATGTCAACGGTTTGAACTACATATTTTAATTATTATTTTGATTATATCAGATTATTTGCCGCTTACGCGCGAAAGGCGATAAATAAGGCGATAAATGCGGCGTCATTGTCTGAAATATTCGCTCACAAGCTCCTTGCCGCCTCTCGCCTTAACAACTCCGCCTTCGATCAGAAACGCCCTGTCACACAGCGCTTCTGCGCAGCGAACGTCGTGTGTGATAGTTATCATGGTGTTGCCCGTCTCTTCATGCAGTCTGTTCAGTATGCCCACCATGGCGCACAGCCCTTCGTAGTCCTGTCCGACGGTAGGTTCGTCCAGCAGCAGCACCTCGGGCTCGCACGCTGCCACGGCTGCAATTGAAACTCGCCGTTTCTGCCCTTCGGAGAGCGACTGTGGGTGCCGTTCCCAAAGATGCTTTACTCCGAACAGTCCGGCAATCTCGGCGGCGTAGCTCTCACTTTTTGCGCCGAAGGCTATCTCCTGCCGCACGGTGGGCATGAACAGCTGGTAGTCGGGATTCTGATATACCACCCCCACCTTTTTATACCAGGCCCTGCCGCCCTTCGGCTTCTGCCCGAACTTTTCGTCTATGTACTGCGTTATGCTTCCGTCTGTGGGCTTATACAGCCGCGCGATCAGCCGCATGAGCGTAGTCTTTCCGCAGCCGTTTTCACCGAGGAAAACCGTTCTGCCGCCCTTCGGGATTTCGAGCGTTATATCTGTAAGAATGTCCCTCTCTTTCTTTACGGAGAATGCTACGTTTTGCAGTTTGAACACGGGCATGGTATCCTCGAACGGTGCGCAACCGTCCTCGATTTTCGCCGTCTGCTGCAAGAGATACTCCTCTCTGTTTTCGACCTTTCTGACCGTCTTATTTCCGATATGCCACACGGTATCGACGAAGGGCAGTACCATATCCAGGCGGTGCTCTATCACAACTACGCAATACCCCGCCCCTGTGAGCGAACGCAGCGTGTTCATCAGCGCAGCCGCGCCGTCCTTGTCGAGGTTAGCGAGCGGCTCGTCTAAAATGATGATCTTCTGCCCCATTGCAAGCGTGCTTGCGGTGATGAGCCGCTGTTTCTGCCCGCCCGAAAGGGTGCGGCACTTCCACTTTGTATCCAGCTTCATAAGACGGCAGACGATATCGATCTGCTTTTGTATCTTTTCGGGCGGGAAGGCGAGGTTTTCGCAGCCGAAGGCGATTTCATCCTCTACTATCTTCTGAATGATCTGCTCGTCGGCATTCTGCAAGACAACACCGACTTTGCGGCAGATGTCGCCCATCTTTTTGCCCTTGATGCTCTCGCCGCTTACGAGCACTTCGCCCGAAAGTTCGCCATAGTTGACGTTTGGGATGATGCCGCTGACGATATACATCAAAGTGGACTTCCCCTCGCCCGAATGCCCGGAAAGGAGCGTTACTTCTCCGTATTCCGCGGTAAAGTCGGTGTTTTCAAGAATTTTTGTCTTTCCGTCGTAGGAAAAATTCACTTGTTTAAGTTCTATCGCGTTCATAATACGACCACCAGCAC
>ERZ1090865.1733-NODE-1734-length-10466-cov-11.319470_pt1 | contig 10466 bp, 11 predicted proteins | sample MGYA00478478_ERZ1090865 | MGnify/ENA primary metagenome ERZ1090865 (study PRJEB33644, sample SAMEA5815715) | chicken gut metagenome | biome: Chicken; feature: Gastrointestinal Tract; material: Caecum | place: Ireland | collected 2019-01-01 | study: A study of... | reverse complement strand
GGCCTTGCAGGCCGTAATGTAATCGGCGCCCTGGCCTTCGCAGAGCTGCTGCAGGAAATGGAAGGTATACATGCTGTGCAGGCCCGTCACACCGTCGGAACCGGTTTCTTCCTTATCCGTCAGCACGCACACCGTGGTGTAAGCGGGAGATTTTACCCCGATTTCCGCCATCAGGGCCGGATAAGCATCCACGCGGTCATCGTGGCCATAGGCGCCGATCAGGGCACGGTCCAGACCGATATCCCGCGCTTTGAAGGCCGGAACCACTTCAATCTCCGCCCGGGTGAAGTCCCGCTCCGTGATGCCGTAAGCTTCATACAGCATTCCCAGCACATTGAGTTTGACGCGCTGCTCGGCCTCTTTGTCGGCGATGGGCTGGGAGGCAATCAGGACGTTGAGGTCCTCACCTGTAATGCCCTCGTTCAGCGGCTTGACATTCTGCTTGGCACTCAGGTGCGGCAGCAGATCGGTGATGCAGAAGACAGGATCCTCTTCCTTTTCACCGATGCTGATTTCCACCTTGCTGCCGTCGGCGCGATACAGCACCCCATGCAGTGCCAACGGCATCGTGGGCCACTGGTATTTGCGGATGCCGCCATAGTAGTGGGTGCGCAGATAGCCAAGACCGTTCTTTTCAAACACCGGCACCGGGCGCAGATCCAGACGGGGCGAGTCAATGTGTGCAATATTGAGATGGAATCCTTCATTCATCGGCTTGGTTCCGATGGTTGCCGCCAGCACGCATTTGTGGCGGTTGATGGTGTACACTTTGGCACCCGCTTCCAGTTTCTGGCCGGGCACGAAAGGCTTATAGCCCGCTTCCAGCAGCAGCTTTTCGCTGTAAGCTGCCACCTCGCGCTCTGTTTTTCCGTGGTTCAGGAATGCCTTGTATCCTTCACAGAATTCCTGCGCTGCCTGCAGGGCCTCCGGGGCCATATCGGCAACGGTTTCATTCTTGTAAAGCAACTTCTTCAGTTCTTCGGTAGTCTGCATGGTTACAACTTCCTTTCATGCATCACGATGCATTATAGATTTCCTGGTAGTGCTGATAGCTGCTGGTGATCTTTTTGACGTACAGCCTCATCTGGGGATAGGGATAGTGGTCCAGTGTTTTGCCATCTGCGGAATACTGTTCCTGGGCAAGCAAATCGTCCACTGTCCCCCAACCACTGTGATATGCCGCAGCGGCTGTGGCCAGATCGTCCTGATACCGCAGCAGACAATAACTCACGAAGTAACTGCCGAACCGGATGTTGGTTTCGGGGTCATACAGATCTTCGAAAGTCAGATCCTCCGTGGGGGCAATTTTCGACTTGATCCAGTCAAAGGTCACCTCGGTGATTTGCATCAGCCCTCGGGCTCCTGCATCGGAGTCCGCCATGGGGTCGAAATTGCTCTCGGTCCGGATGAAGGCATACAGCATCAGCGGGTCGATTTCATATTTGTCTGCGTAATAGGTCACGTACTCTGCATATTCGATGGGATATTCCCACCGATTGATCTTATCCTGAAAGACAGCAAACAAGGCTGCTCCGATCGCCGCCAGAATTAGCAGGACTGCCAGACCTCTTTGTATCAACTTGTAAAGAGTTTTTCTCTTAGCCATGTTCCTCCTTTCTCAGGGATGCCAGATACGCCTTGATCTGCTCGATCAGCTGCGGCACCGTTCCATCATTCACGATTTCCACCGTTGCCGCCCTCCGTAACTCCTCCAGCGGTGTCTGGGCGTCCAGACGCCGCCGCGCCATTTCTTCTGAAATGCCATCCCGGGAACAGATTCTCTGCACACTGGTCTCATAGGGCGCCGTAATTAAAATCAGGGCATCGCAGCGCGCCTCAAAAGGTGTGCCTACAATCACGGCACCGTCCACAAATGCCATTCCGGCCCCGCCGGTTTCTGCTTGCCGGAGCCTCTCCTCAATGCGGCGCAAAATCTCCGGCTGGGTGATAGCGGTCAGCGTCCGGGTACCTTCCGGCGTAGCGAATGCACGGTCTGCCAGCAAATGCCGTTTCAGCGTACCGTCCGAATCCAGAATATCCTGCCCGAAAGACGCCTGCAGTTGCGCCAGACACGCCGAGCCCGGCAGCAGAACTTCCCTTGCGATACGATCCGCATCGATACAAGGATACCCCTGCTCTGCCAAGAAATTTGTCGCACTGGATTTGCCGCAGCCCGAACGGCCGGTGATTCCGATGATTTTCACAGCGTCACCACCCGGAAAGCCGCCGCACGAATCAGGCGGTTATAAACGGCCATGGAAATTCCATCCTGTTCGGGGCAGCGGGCATAGACGGTCTGTGCTCTGTGGCGGTCCAGATCCCGCAGCGCGGTGAACAGATGATGTGCCTGGGTAGCCCCATCATGATTCCGGCCGTATTCAATGGACGGCACCGGCAGCTGCGCGCCTTCCCCGTCAAAACACAGCGCCCACACACCCGGTCCGGCATGTTCTTTCACATATTGCCGATAGGCGGCAAAGTCTCCGCGCAGGATGGTCACCTGCGCCTTGGGCGCATAATGCTTGTATTTCATGCCCGGTGAACGTGCCACTTCACCGTCCTTGAGTTTTTCCAGAATGGCCGGGCTTACCAGCACTTCTTCGCCCAGCACCGCTTCCATCTGTTCCTTTGTGATATACCCGGGACGCAGCAGAACAGGATGCTCCCCTGTCACCGAGACCACAGTGGATTCCACGCCCACCATGCTTTCGCCCCCGTCCAGAATCAGCGGCAGGCGTCCGTCCATATCCGCCAGAGTATCCTGGGCGTTGGTCGGGCTCGGTTTGCCGGAAAGGTTGGCCGACGGTGCTGCAAAGGCCACTCCGCTGGCCTTGATGACTGCCTGGACCACCGGATGGGAGGGCATACGCACGCCCACCGTGTCCAGACCGGCACAGGTCACCTCGCTGACTTCCTCGCCCCGGGGCATGACCATGGTCAGCGGACCGGGCCAGAAGGCCGCCGCCAGCTTGAGGGCCCGTTCCGGCACTTCGGAGACAATCCCGTGCAGCATGTCCATGCCGCAGATGTGCACGATCAGAGGGTTATCCTGGGGGCGCCCCTTTGCCTCAAAGATCTTCCGCACAGCCTCCCCATTGCGGGCGTCGGCTGCGATTCCGTACACCGTTTCCGTGGGCAACGCCACCAGTTCACCCTGCTGCAGCAGCTTGGCTGCCAGTGCAATACTTTCTTCCGATACAGGCAAAACCTGTGTTTTCATCTTTTATTCCTCACTATGCTGTTTCAGCTTTTCTTCCCGGTCCGCCAGAATCAGCGGCTCCAGCACGCGGTCCAGGTCACCATCCAGAACCCCCTGCAGATTCCGCAGCGTGAGGCCAATGCGATGATCGGTCACACGGTCCTGGGGAAAATTGTAGGTACGTATCTTTTCGCTGCGGTCCCCTGTTCCCACCTGGCTCTGCCGCTTCTCGTTGTAGGCTTCGTCATAGGCCTGCTGCTTTTGCTGCAGCAGACGGCTGCGCAGAACTGTCAGTGCCCGCTCCTTGTTTTCCCGCTGGCTGCGCTGATCCTGACACTCCACCACCATGCCTGTTGGCAGGTGCGTGACCCGGATGGCGGAAGATGTTTTGTTGATATGCTGCCCGCCGGCGCCGGAGGAGCGGAAGGTATCGATTCGCAGATCCTTTGGATCCAGTTCCAGTTCCACCTCTTCGGCCTGCGGCATGACTGCCACCGTGACCGTCGAGGTGTGAATACGCCCCTGGGTCTCGGTCTCCGGCACCCGCTGCACACGGTGTACGCCGCTCTCAAATTTCAGACGGCTGTACACATCGGCACCTTCCACCGAAAAGATAATCTCCTTGACCCCGCCCAGTTCCGTTTCATTGGCACTGACCGTTTCACAGGACCAGCCCCGCTTGGATGCATACATCGTATACATCCGCCACAGGCTATGGGCAAACAATGCTGCTTCCTCACCGCCCGCGCCGGCCCGGATCTCCAGAATGACACTTTTTTCGTCATCCGCATCCTTGGGAAGCAGCAAAAGGCGCAGCCTCTCCTCGCTCTGCGTCAGATTCCGGGCAATTTCGCAAAGTTCCTGTTGTACCATAACCTTGAACGCCGGGTCCGTCTCCTGCTGCAGCATTTCGGAAGTTTCCTTCTGCTCCTGCCGCAGGGCTGTATACCGGCGATATTCTTCCACCAAGGGGGTAAGCTCTTTGTAGTCCTTCATCATACGCGCGTATACATCCGGCTGCGCAGCGGCATCCGGTGCGGACATACGATGCGCCAGTTCTTCGTACCGGCGTTCCACATCATGCAGTTGCAAAAATTCGGTCATACAGCAGTTCCTTTCCACACAAAACTTTCACAGCTGTGTGGAAAGCTACTGCTCCTTCTCCCGCAGAATCTTTTTGATATTGCGCTCGATTTTGGCGCGGGGCAACATAATTTCATGCCCGCACCCCTGGCACCGGATCTTGAAATCCATGCCGACCCGCAGTACATCAAACCGATTTGCACCGCAGGGATGTGGTTTTTTGGTCTGAATCACATCTCCGACCCGTACGTCCATACGGCGCACCGCCTTTCCCGTAAATTTGCTCTCTTATTATAGTACAGCCGGTATTGTTTTGCAAATCATCCGCATAAAAGTTTAGTAACCGCTTCTGGGGATACAAAAGCGGAAATCACAAGAAACGAGGAACCGAAAATGTTGGAATATCGTGCCGAAGGCCTTTGCCGAAACGCCAATCACCTGAGCAAAGAGGAACTGAATCATTGCATCGCAACGGGCGAGATCCTGCAAAGCACCGCCCTGGCCTACGACAATGAGCACCGTCTGCGGTTTGAGCTCTGCGGCCAGCGAGGATATATGCCCCATGACGAATGCCTGGACGTGGGACCGGGAGAAGCCATCAAGGACATTGCCGTACTCACGCGTGTCGGGCGTCCCACCTGCTTTGTCATCACAGGGACATCCGTAGAAGACAACGGCCAGGAGATCTATCTTCTCTCCCGGGCCGCCGCCCAGCGCCGCTGCCGGCGCGAATACCTCGACGCTCTGGAGCCCGGCAGCGTAATTCCCTGCACCGTCACCCATATTGAAAACTTCGGGGCCTTCTGTGATATCGGATGCGGTATCTCTGCCCTGCTTCCCATCGACTGCCTGTCCGTTTCCCGCATTTCCTCCCCCAACGACCGTGTCCAGGTGGGGCAGCAGCTGTTATGCGCCATCAAAAACCGGGATGTTCAGGGGCGGATTGTGCTTACATTGCGGGAATTGCTCGGCACCTGGAGCGAAAACGCCGCATGCTTTGCCCCCGGCGAAACCGTTGTGGGCATCGTGCGCAGCGTGGAAGACTACGGCGTCTTCATCGAGATTGCCCCCAACCTGGCCGGTCTGGCGGAAGCTGATTCCTCGCTTCACCCCGGGCAGGCGGTCAGCGTATACATCAAGAATATCCTGCCGGACAAAATGAAAATCAAGCTGGTGGTCGTCAACAAGAATCTTTCCCAACCGCTTCGTTTCGAGCCACACTATTTTGTGACCCGTGGCCGACTGAAGAAGTGGACCTATTCCACGCCCCAGAGCCACAAACAGATCGAGACCATTTTCTGAACCTGCACTTTTTTCCGGCCGTCTCTTGCCACTGTGCAGATCGATGTGTATAATAAAAAGAAAGACAAATTGGCGAGGACGTGATAGCATGGCAGAAGCATTTACCGCAGGTGTAAAGCCCGGCGGCCTTACAGACGACACGCAGATCCGTATTCTGCTGTGTTACCTGGTCAAGACGGCTGGTCCGCTGACGCGCGATACCCTGCAAGGTGCTTTGCTGCAGGAACAGCTGGTAAATTATTTTGAATTTGCTGACGCACTGGTCGACGTGGAAAAGCAGCAACTGGTCGCGCAAGACGAATCCGGCCTGTATTCCATTACCGAAAAAGGGTCCACCGTCGCCGATACTCTGGCATTGGATCTGCCCCGTACCGTGCGGGAAAGTGCCATCCGGGCCGTCATGCAGATCCAGAGCTGGCGCCACAAAGCCGCCATGAACCGGGCCCGCGTGGAAGAAGAGGACGGCGAGTATACTGTCTGGTGCGCCATCGGGGACCTTGGCAGCGATGTGTTCCGCCTGCAGCTGGCCATGCCGGATAAGCTGACAGCTGAAACCATCAAGAACAACTTCACCGCACACGGCAGCGAGATCTACTCCAAGGTGATGGATATGCTCACGCAGCCCAGCACCGAGGATGACCGCCCGCCTGTAGGTTTGTTGTAATAGCAAAAATTCCCTGCTTGCCAAGCAAGCAGGGAATTTTTATTGCATCATCAGCAGCCCAGATACGCCTTGCGCACTTCGATGTTGTTGGCCAACTCGGTGGCTTCCCCTTCCATCTTGATCGTACCGGTTTCCAGTACGTAAGCACGGTTGGCGATTTCCAGTGCCATCTTCGCGTTCTGTTCCACCAGAAGCACCGTCACGCCGTTGCGGTTGACTTCCCGGATAATCTTGAAGATTTCCTTGACCAGCAACGGAGACAGGCCCATGGAAGGCTCATCCAGCAACAGCATCTTGGGCTTGCACATCAGCGCACGTCCCATGGCCAGCATCTGCTGTTCGCCGCCGGACAAGGTACCGGCGGGCTGGTTGCGGCGTTCTTTCAGGCGCGGCAGCAGTTCGAAGACCATGTCAAAGTCATTCTGAATGGCCTCTTTGCCGTCGCGGCGCACATAGGCACCCATCTGCAGATTCTGCTGTACCGTCAGGCCGCTGAATACTCGGCGTCCTTCGGGAACCTGTGCCAGGCCCAGACGGATAATTTTATGCGCTTCCATCTTGCTGATGGTCTGACCGCAATAATCGATCTCACCGCTCTGCAGTTTGAGCAGACCGGAGATCGCATGCATCGTCGTGGTCTTGCCGGCGCCGTTGGCGCCGATCAGCGTAACAATTTCACCCTCGTTCACATGGAAGGAAACATCCCGGATGGCATGGATGGAACCGTAGAAGACATTGATATTCTTGACGGAAAGCATCTCCCCCATCGTCAATCACCTCCCAGATATGCCGCAATAACCTTCGGGTTGTTGCGGATAGCCTTGCCATCACCGCGGGCAATCACACGGCCGTAATCCAGCACAGTGATTTCCTCGCAGATGCCCATAACAAAGTTCATGTCGTGCTCGATCAGCAGAATGGCGATACCGAACTGATCCCGGACACTGCGGACGGTCTGCATCAGTTCTTCCGTTTCGTTGGGGTTCATACCGGCCGCCGGCTCATCCAGCAGCAGCAGTTTCGGATTGGTCGCCAGTGCACGGGCAATCTCCAGCTTGCGCTGCTTGCCGTAAGGAAGCTGGCTTGCCTTCAAGTTGGCTTCCCCGTCCAGATCGAAGATCTTCAGCAGCTTGTGGGCTTCCCGGTTCATTTCATGCTCCTTCTCCTTGAAGGCAGGCAGCCGGAGAATCCCCGTCCACATATTGTATTTGATCTGGTTGTGCAGACCGACCTTGACATTATCCAGCACGGTCATCTCATTGAAAAGACGGATATTCTGGAAGGTACGTGCCACGCCGGACCGGCTGATCACCTCGGGATTCTGCCCGGTGATGTCCTTGCCGTCCAGAACAATGTTGCCCTCGGTGGGTTTGTACACACCGGTCAGCATATTGAATACCGTCGTCTTGCCGGCACCGTTGGGTCCGATCAGGCCGTACAGGTGCCCCTTTTCGATGGAAAGGTCCAGCTGTGCCACAGCCTGCAGACCGCCAAACGCAATTCCCAGATTGCTGACTTCCAGCAAAGCCATGTTACGCCACTCCTTTCTTCTTTGTCTTGCCTGCATCGTTTTCCTTGCGGAAACGCGCCGTCAGCTTGTTGCGAAGCTGAATCATCTGCGGGCTCTGGTTGAAGATCATAACCACAATCAGCACAATGGCATAGATCAGCATGCGGTAATCGTTCATGCTGCGCAGCAATTCCGGCAGAACCGTCAGGATGGCTGCGGCAATCACCGAACCGCGCAGATTGCCGATGCCGCCCAGCACCACGAAGACCAGAATCAGAATCGAGGTGTTGTAATCAAATTTCTTGGCAACCAGCGAAGAATAATTCAGAGAATACAGAACACCGGCAATGCCAGCAAAGACAGCGGAGGTCACAAAAGCCATCAGCTTATACTTGGTGATGGGAATGCCCACCGAACGGGCTGCAATCTCATTATCACGGATGGAAGTGATGGCACGGCCCGCACGGGAATTAACCAGATTCAGAATCACCAGCAACGTCACGATGACCAGTACAATGCCGATGGTAAAGTTGGACGCCTTGGTAATACCGGTGATACCCTGCGCGCCGTTGATCAGCACTTTGCCGTCCTCCATGTTCAGGGAGCTGCTGTCCTTCAGGGAGAAGTGCAGGCCGTTGGCATCCACGCCCAGATAGCAGGCGTTCATGACGTTTTTGATGATCTCGCCGAAAGCCAGCGTAACAATGGCCAGATAGTCACCCGACAGGCGCAGAACCGGCACACCTACCAGGAAGCCAAAGATACCGGCCACCAGACCGCCCACCACAAAGGAAAGCACCAGGGCCAGAGGTTTGGGAGTCGTAGAGCTGATCGAAACCCACAGCAGCGTACCGGAGAACGCGCCGACGCTCATAAAGCCCGCGTGGCCCAGGCTCAATTCGCCCAGAATACCGACAGTCAGGTTCAGCGAAACCGCCATAATTACGTAAGCGCAGATCGGCACCAGCTGACCGGAAAAAGAGTTGGTCAGAAGATCCGCGGCGGAAAGCAGCTGTACAATAATGTAAAATGCGATCACGATGCCGAAGGTGATCAGGTTGCTCTTCGTGGAGCGTTTCATTGTTTTCAAATTCATCGCTGCCACCTCACACTTTCACATTGACTTTCTTGCCCAGCAGACCGGTCGGTTTGACGATCAGCACCACAATCAGGACCAGGAAGACGATGGCATCCGAGAGCTGGGTAGAAATATATGCTTTGCTCAGGTTCTCGATAATGCCCAGAAGGATACCGCCCAGGAACGCACCGGGAATCGAGCCGATGCCGCCGAAAACAGCCGCCACGAATGCTTTGATACCAGGCATGGCGCCGGTGGTGGGCTGCAGTGTGGGATAGGAAGAGCACAGCAACGCACCTGCAACTGCTGCCAGTGCGGAACCGATGGCAAAAGTCAAGGAGATGGTGGCATTGACGTTGACGCCCATAAGCTGGGCAGCGCCACGGTCCTCCGAGACTGCCAGCATGGCGTGACCGGCCGAGGTATTGTTCACGAACCAGATCAGAACGACCATGATCACAACACAGACCACAATGGTGACAATGGTCTCCGCCGAAATCGTCAGCTGACCACCAAACAGGCTGAGCGGCTGCAGGAACGGAATGCCGGAGATTACCGAAATAAAGCTCTTGGGGTTGGAGGACCAGGTCAGCTGTGCCACCTGCTGCAGCAGGTAGCTGACGCCGATGGCGGTAATCAGAACAGCCAGGGACGGGGCTTCCCGCAGCGGCCGGTAGGCCACCCGTTCGATCACAACGCCCAGTACGGTACAGACGACCATAGAAAGTACAATGGAAAGAATCGGGTTCATCCCGGAAGTACCGAAGGTGAAGAATACGACGTAGCTGCCGATCATGATGACATCGCCGTGGGCGAAGTTCAACATTTTGGCAATGCCGTAGACCATCGTGTACCCCAGGGCGATCAGCGCATACACGCTCCCCAGACTGATGCCGTTGATCAGGTAGGACAAAAACTGCATTGCGTAAAACACCTCACTCTATCTCTTTCTGCTGTTTACAAAGCCGCACACATGCAGAAATATAGTATATAGTAGCACAATTCCACCGGCAAAACAATGGCATTTTCGCCCGATTCTTTGTGCAAATGACTGTTTTCGCAGCCTGTAACACCAAAAAGAGCTGCCGAACCCTGTGTCCGGCAGCTCCATTGGCAACGGAATTTCAGATAAAAACCGCTTCAGGCCTCATCACATTGCAGCGTAAGCGCCGTCTTTGATCACAACAGCCTTGGGGTTCTTGGAGATCGCACCCGTAGCATCCCAGGTCATACCGGTACCGGTCAGGCCTTCAAAGGTCATGCTGGTGAACTGGGTCTTGAGCGCGTCGCAGATCTCGCTGGCATCCATATCACCATTGATACCGCCAGCCAGAACTGCCTGGTAGATGGAGTAGATCACGTCGTAAGCGTCCGCAGCGAACTGGTTCGGGGTCTCACCGTAAGCAGCTTCATAAGCGGAAACGAAAGCCTGGGTCTTCTCGTCCTGGGCATCCGCAGCGAAGGGGGTCAGCAGCATCAGGCCCTCGGCCAGAGAGGTGTCAAAGCCCTCGATGGAGAGGATGCCGTCCATGCCGTCGCAGCCGAAGAACTTAGGAGCATAGCCGGTCTTGTCGGCAGCGATCAGGATCTGAGAAGCTTCCTGGTAGTAGATGGGCAGGAAGACCAGCTC
>ERZ1090865.1730-NODE-1731-length-10479-cov-11.603607_pt1 | contig 10479 bp, 10 predicted proteins | sample MGYA00478478_ERZ1090865 | MGnify/ENA primary metagenome ERZ1090865 (study PRJEB33644, sample SAMEA5815715) | chicken gut metagenome | biome: Chicken; feature: Gastrointestinal Tract; material: Caecum | place: Ireland | collected 2019-01-01 | study: A study of... | reverse complement strand
GGGGTGCCAATGATTAACGGCCGGCGGCCGCAGCGCCTCCAAAACCCCGGGTTTAAAACCCCCCCCACCCCACTCCCCCCGCGCCCCCCACCGGCCCAGGGAGCTCTCTTTGTATCAGAAAAACTTGACAAAACCCCGGAAGTGTCAGGACACCGGGGCCAAAATAACAGTGTTTTCGACGGGCTTCGCGGTGGTATGCTATACATGATATGCGGCCGCGTGCATAACAGGGCACCCCGGCCGCGTACAAAAGGACTAGCAATATTTGGAGGTGCACCCTTATGACACAGAATCCGTCGCTCAAGAACGCCGCCATGGCGGCCGGGCTGGAGCAGGTCCTGCACTATCTGGAAAAGGACCCTGAAACCAACATTCCCAAGATCATGAAACTCATCGATACCGTCACGCCCAAGGACTGGTATGTCAAGCAGCGGGCGGGATTCCGCCAGGCCATCGAGGAGAAAAACAACTGGTACCAGCTCATCATGAAGGTGTACGAGCTGGACCCGGGGGTGCGGCAGGCCTTTTTCCGCAACTTCATCCTCAACGCCAGCCTGCTGGGCAGCGCCCGGCAGGACGAGGTGAGCCGCAGGGAAAACTGCAACGTGCCCTGGGCCATCCTGCTGGACCCCACCTCGGCGTGCAACATGCACTGCACGGGCTGCTGGGCGGCGGAGTACGGCAACCGGCTCAACCTGACCTTTGAGGAGCTGGATTCCATCGTCACCCAGGGCAAGGAACTGGGCACCTACATGTACATCTTCACGGGCGGCGAGCCGCTGGTGCGCAAGAAGGATGTCATCGCCCTCTGCGAGAAGCACAGCGACTGCGAATTCCTCAGCTTCACCAACGGCACCCTCATCGACGAGGACTTCTGCCAGCAGATGCTGCGGGTGAAGAACTTTGTGCCGGCCTTCAGCCTGGAGGGCTTCGAGGAGGCCAACGACTCCCGCCGCGGCCAGGGCGCCTATGAGAAGGTCCAGAAAGCCATGAAACTGCTGAAAGCCCACAAGCTGCCCTTCGGCATCTCGGCCTGCTACACCAGCGCCAACTATGCCGACATCAGCAGCGAAGCCTTCTTTGATTCCCTCATCCAGGCGGGGGCGCTGTTTGTCTGGTTCTTCCACTACATGCCGGTGGGCAGCGGGGCCGCGCCCCAGCTGCTGCCCACCCCGGAACAGCGCACCGAGGTCTACAACCGCATCCGCGCCTTCCGCAAGACCAAGCCCATCTTCTCGATGGACTTCCAGAACGACGCCGAGTATGTGGGCGGCTGCATCGCCGGCGGCCGGCGCTACCTGCACATCAACGCCCGGGGCGATGTGGAGCCCTGTGTCTTCATCCACTATTCCAACGTGAACATCCGCAACTGCACGCTGCTGGAAGCGCTGAAATCGCCGCTCTTCATGGCCTACCACGACGGCCAGCCCTTCAACGGCAACATGCTGCGCCCCTGCCCCATGCTGGAAAACCCCGAAAAACTGCGGGCCATGGTCCATGCCACCGGCGCTGTCTCCACCGACTACGAATCCCCCGAGGCGGTGGACACCCTCTGCGACCGCACCACCCCCTACGCCGAAGCCTGGAAGCCCCAGGCCGACAAACTGTGGAGCGAGAGCCACCCCGGAAAAGCAGAATAACCCCCTCAGGAACGGAGGATGTGCCCCCAGGGATTCTGGAAGAGCAGCCAGTACAGCTGGTTGACCAGGGCTTCCTTCTCGGCGTCGGTGCGGGGCGGACGGTCCATCAGCAGCCCCAGGATGCCGCAGGCGTAAAAGGTGAGGAAGGCCTCCTCGTCGGCGGGGGACATGGCCAGGTTGGGATGCATGCGGTGGAGCATATCCTGCAGGTAGGTGGTGAACACCTGCACCAGCCGCCGCTCCAGCTGTTCCCGCCATCTGTTGGCCAGAAGGTGCTGCAGCGTCTGGCGGTGCTCCGCCGTGTAGTCCACAAAGAGCCGCAGCGCCTTGCGGGGGTCCTCGGTGCGCAGGCTTTCCTCCATCAGGTGCTGGGCGCCCTGGCGGGTCCACCAGTCCACCACGTCCAGCACATCCTCAAAATGGTAGTAAAAGGTCTGGCGGCTGATGCCGCACAGCGTCACCAGCTCCTTGACGGTGATCTTTTCGAGGCTCTTTTTCTCCAGCAGCCGGAGCAATGTCTCGGTGATCTCCCGCTTCACATCTGCGCCCATGGTTCCTTCCCTCCCTTTCTGTATTCGGCTATTGTAGCACAAAGTTCCTGTTGCGTCAAAACAAAAACGCCCTGCTGTTCTGCACAGCAGAGCGTTTTTTGTATGCGGAAGTTTCAGGAGTGGAGCAGGTACCACACGGCCCCCACCAGCCCGGCGTCATTCTGCAGCGCCGCGGCGGTGACGGTGAGCCCCTCGGCAAAGGCGGGCATGACGGCGGCCTTCACCTTGCGCTCCAGCGGCTGGATCAGCAGCTCCTGCTGGGCGCTGACGCCGCCCCCCACCAGGATGCGCTGGGGGTTGAAGATATGCACCATCCCCGCCAGACCCTGGGCGATCTCGTCGATCCAACGGTCCAGCAGGGCCAGCACGTCGGCGCGGCCCTCCCGGGCAGCTGTAAAGATGGTCCGCCCGTCGGTGAGCGCCGGGTCCATGGCTTTGGCAGCCCGGACCAGCGCCGTGGTGGAGGCGTACCGCTCCCAGCAGCCCTTGGCGCCGCAGGTGCAGTCCACCCCGTCGATGGCGTGGGTGCGGTAGTGGCCCATCTCGCCGCCCAGGCCCCGGGCGCCTTCCAGCAGCCGCCCGCCGGTGAGGATGCCCCCGCCGATGCCGGTGCCGATGGTGATGCCGATGACATCGGTGCAGCCCTTGGCCGCACCCACCCAGGCTTCGCCCAGGCACATGCAGTTGGCGTCGTTGGCCACCGTGACGGGCAGATGGAAGTCCTCCTCCAGACGGGCCTTGATGGGGGCGCCCACCCAGCCGGGCAGACTGCCGCAGGTGCCCGCCACGATGCCCTGGCGGCTGTCGATCTGGCCGGTGGCGGATACGCCGATGCCGGAAAGACTGTCCCGCCGCCCGGCGGTGAAGTCGGCGGCGGCTGCCCGCACGGTGTCCAGGATGGGAGTGCGGTAGTTGTCAAAACTGACGCTGCGCTCCGCCCGGTCCAGCACGGCGCCGGTCTCATCCACGAGGCCCAGCTTCACCGCCGTGCCGCCGATGTCGATGCCCAGATAGAGTTTGCTCATGGCTGCTCCTTTATTTCAGGTCCTGGATGGCCGCGGTGAACCGGGCCGTGATCTCGGCGGGACGGGTGATGGCACCGCCCACCACCAGGGCGTAGGCGCCGGCCTCCAGCGCCTTGCGGGCCTGCTCGGGGTAGTGGATGTGCCCCTCGGCGATGACCTTGGCCGGGCACTCTTTGGCCAGCTTGGCCACGAAGTCGAAGTCGATGTCGTTGATGCCGGTGGTCTCGGGGGTGTAGCCCCGCATGGTGGTGCCCACAAAGTCGGCCCCCGCTTCGGCGCAGGCCATGGCCTCCTCAAAGGTGGCAATGTCCGCCATCAGCAGCTGGTCGGGGTACTTGGCCTTGACCTCCCGGATGAACTCCGGCGCGGTCTTGCCGTCGGGGCGCAGGGCGCTGGTGCCCTGCACGGCCAGAATATCCACGCCGCAGGCCACCAGGGCGTCCACCTCGGCCATCGTCACGGTGATGTACATGGGGGTGCCGGGATAATCCTTTTTGATGATGCCGATCACCGGCAGGTCCACCACCGCCTTGATCTGGGTGATGTCCCGCACGGTGTTGGCGCGGATGCCCACCGCCCCGCTCATGGCGGCGGCCTTGGCCATCAGCGGCATGACGCCGCCCTCGGGGGTATACAGGGGCTCGTTCTCCAGCGCCTGGCAGGAGACGATGAGCCCGTGATGGATCTGGTTGAAAATCTGTTCCTTGTTCATCGAAAACACGCTCCTTTTACAGCATCTCGATCTTCACCACGGCCTTGCGGACGTGGTCGCACCCGGGGGTGCGGCAGCTGGGTTTGTGGGGCTCGCCGGGGAAAAAGAGGGCAAACCGTCCCTCGCCCAGCTCACCGCCCGCCTGCTCGGGCCCGGTCACGAACCCGGCGTCGGCGGCCTCGTCGTAGGGCTTGTCCTCGGTGCCGGAGACCGCCCAGCCCCAGTGCTCCGACCCGGTGAGGTCGATCTGCAGATCGGCGTAGCGGCGGTGGTACTCGAAGGCGGCGCCCTCGGCGTCCCGCAGGTCGGCGTCCATCACGTTGATGAACACCTTTTTCCCGGCCACCTCGGTGCGGCCGTTGGGAAGATCCCCTACAGTATAATGCTGCAGCCAGTCAATGGCAAGGTCCAGATGGGGGTGCAGGCCGCGGTAGCGGGAAAGATTTTCCAGCGTATCGGTGATCATAGTCGGTCCTTTCCGGGGAAGGTCCCCAAACAGGGACAGGCTCCCCTGCCACCAGGGAAGCCTGCCGCCGGATTATAACGTCTGGATCTCGGCCAGGGCGCTCTCGATCATCGCCTGGGCCGCCGCCACGACGGGCTCATCGGAGGCCGCCAGGTTGGGCAGCGGCGGCCGCACGCCGCCCAGCTCCAGGCCGTACATGCGGCGCAGAATCTCCTTCTGCACGGCGTACAGGTTGCCGTGGGCCTCGCACATCTTGTAGATGATGCGGTCGGCCAGGTACTGCACGTGGCGGGCCTTGGTGATCTCGCCCTTGCCCAGCAGCTCGTTCATCTTGAGGAACAGCTCCGGCATGACGGCGTAGGTGCCGCCGATGCCGCCGTCGGCGCCCATGACCCGGCCCGAGACAAACTGCTCGTCGGGACCGTTGAACACCGCGAAGCCGTCCTCGCCCCGGGCGGCGATGCCCGCATCCTTGAACATCTGGATGTCCTGCACCGGCATGGAAGAGTTCTTCACCGCGATGACGTTGGGGTTCTTGAGCATCTCCTCCAGCAGCGGCATGGTCAGGGCGGTGCCGGCCAGCTGGGGAATGTTGTAGATGACGAATTCGGTGTGGGGTGCCGCGGCGCTCATGGCGTTCCAGTAGTCGGCGATGGCGTAGTTGGGCAGGTGGAAGTAGATGGGCGGGATGGCCGCGATGGCATCCACGCCGCAGCGCTCCGCATGGGCGGCCAGCTCGGCGCTGTCGGCGGTGTTGTTGCAGGCGATGTGGGCAATGACGGTGATCTTGCCCTTGGCCTCGCTCATGACGGCTTCCAGCACGGCCTTGCGCTCCGCCACGCTCTGGTAGATGCACTCGCCGGAGGAACCGCCCACATAGACGCCCTTGACGCCTTTGCCGATCAGGTGGCGGGTCAGGGCTTTGACGCCCTCGGTGGAGATGGCTCCGTCCTTGTCATAGCAGGCATAGAACGCCGGAATGACGCCGCGGTATTTGTTGATATCTTTCATAGTTGCAGTTTGCTCCTTCCGAAATGACCTGCAAAAGGGGGCGGCCCGGGGCGGGCCGCCCGCGGAAAAACAGTGGGGAAAATCAGCCCTTGACGGCGCCCATGGCGATGCCCTGGGTGAAGTATTTCTGGAACGCCAGGAAGACCGCGATGATGGGGATAGCGGCCAGGGCGGCGCCCGCCATGATGAGGCCGTAGTCGTTGGACATTTCCGCCTGGATCTTGGCGATGCCCAGCGAGATGGTCAGGCTCTTGGTGGAGTTCAGCATGATCAGCTGCAGGAAGTAGTCGTTCCAGCTGTTGATGAAGGTGAAGATGGCCAGCGCGCCGATGCCGGGGGTGACCATGGGCAGCACCACGCTGACGAAGGTGCGGATCTCGCCGGCGCCGTCGATGCGGGCGGCCTCGATCATCTCACCGGGGATGGTCTCGCTGAACTGCTTCATCAGGAAGATGCCGAAGGGCCAGCCCACCGTGGGCAGGATGACCGCCCACAGGGTGTCGTGCAGGCCCAGGAAGCTCATCTCCTTGAGCAGGGGGATCAGGATGACCTGCTTGGGCAGGGCCATGGCGCAGATCATGATGCTGAAGATCAGTGCCCGGCCGGGGAACCGCTTCTTGGCCAGCACGTAGCCCGCCATGGCGGCGGTGATGCAGGTCAGCGCCATGGCCGCCACGGCCATGAGCACGGTGTTGCCCAGCCAGAGCAGGGCGGGATTGTCAAACAGGCGCTGGTAGTTGTCCAGCGTGGGGGCGGTGGGGAACCAGACCGGCGGGTTGGCGTTCACCGCCACCCGGTCCTTGAAGGAACCGGTGACGATCCAGTACAGCGGGAAGATGAAGAAGACCGCCAGCAGGAAGAGCACGATGTCCACGATCACCTTGCCGGGCGTGAGCTTTTTGCTTTGTACCGTTGTTTCCATAGGGCGCACCTCCTCAATCGCCGGAGCCGGAACCGGCTACCTTGAACTGGATGGCCGACAGCACCGCGATGATGATGGCCAGGATAACGCCCATGGCGTCACCGTAGCCGTAATCGTTGAGCTTGAAGGCCTGATAGTAGATGTAGTACATGATGGTATCGGTGGCGTGGTTGGGACCGCCGCTGGTCAACAGCTGGATCAGCGCGTAGCACTGGAAGGTGTTGATGGTGGTGATGACCAGGATGTACAGCGTGGTGGGCATGATCTGGGGCCACTTGATGTGCCAGAATACCTGGAAGTTGTTGGCGCCGTCCACCTCGGCGGCGTCAATGAGGGAGGGATCCACGTTGCCCAGGGCCGCGATGTACAGCACGATGGGCTGGCCGATGGAGGTGGTGAAGAGGATCAGGATGATGCAGCCCAGGGCGAAGCGGGCATCGCCCAGCCAGCTGATGTTCTGGTCGATGACGCCGGTGGCGCCCAGCACGTAGTTGACAAGGCCGGTGTACTTGTTGAACATCCACTTCCAGACCACGGCCACGGCCACGGTGCCGGTGACCACGGGCAGGTAGAAGATGCAGCGGAAGAAGCTGCGCTTGAAGGAGGAGAACTTGTAGACCACCGAGCTGACCCACAGCGAGAAGGCGGTGACGGAGGGGACCGCCACGATGACCAGGATGAAGGTGTTCACCAGGGCCTTGAGGAAGACGGGATCCTGGAACATCTTGATGTACTGGTCAAAGGCCACGAAGGTCAGCGGCTTGCCCATGCGGTAGTCGAAGAAGCTGGTGACCAGGCACATGACCATGGGCACCACCACAAAGAGCACAAAGAAGAACAGGGCGGGCAGCAGGAAGAGGTAGGCGGCCAGCGTCTGCTGGCGCACCAGGGCGGAGTTGCGGAAGGTGCCCTTGTTGTAGACGAACACCTCGCCGCCGGCGGCAGCGGGCTTTGCCTTGGGTGTAGAGGCCATAGGAGAGGCCCTCCTTTCCGTTACGAGGGGGCAGCGCCGCGGGCCGCGGGGTCCGGAACACTGCGGAAAAAAGATTCTGGCACAAGGAGGCCCCCGCTCCGTCGTGGGGAACGGGGGCACACACTCCTTTCTGAAACGGGGGCGTTCAGCCGGTCAGCGGACGGCGGTGTGCCGTACCGGGGACAGAGGTTTTGGCTGAAACTCAGGCGGCCGCAGCGGCCAGGGCGTCGTTGCTGGTGGTGGTGTAGGTAGCCACCGCATCGTCCACGCTGGTGCCGGTGAAGATCTGCTGGAGCATATTCCACCAGGCGGTGCGCTGCTCGGCCCAGCCGGCGGTCACGGGGTAGTAGTCGCCCAGGTACTGCATGAAGCTGGAGAACTGGGCCATGCGCTCCTCATCCTCGGTGCCGGTGTAGACATCGCCGAAGGAGGCGCGCACCGGGAAGAAGCCGGTCAGACGGACGCTCTCGGGACCCTGCTCGGGATCGTCGCAGAGGAACTTGATGAATTCCTTGGCAGCGGCGGCCTTGGCGTCGTCGCCGTTGTCGAAGATGCCGAAGCCCCAGATGCCGCCGCACAGCTCAGGCACGCCGTCGTCGGAGGGGAAGGCGACCGCCATGGGAGTGAAGGTGACGGAGGAAGCGTACTGGGCCTGGTTGGAGGCGTTCCAGCACAGCGTCATGGCCACGGTGCCGTTGGCGAAGAGCTGCAGCTCGTCGGAGGCCTGGGCGGCGGCGTCATGGCTGATCAGGCCCTCGTTGGACCAGTCCAGCAGCTGCTGCAGGGCCTTCTTGTTGGCGTCGCTGTCGGTGGTGTAGGCGGTGTGGTCGGCGTTGGTGAACTGGCCGCTGTAGAGGTTGTTCACCAGGGCGCGGGTGCCCTGGTCGCCGCCCTGGCCGCCGCAGTAGACGATCATGGTGGTGTCCACGCCGCTGTCCTTCAGGGCCTTCAGGGCCTTCTCGAAGTTCTCGGTGGTCCAGGTGCCGTCCTCGTTGATGTACTGCAGCGCGTCGGCCGCCTCAAACATCTCCTTGTTGATGGCCATGGTGTGGGTGGTCATGCACAGGGGATACTCATAGTACTTGCCGTCGGCGCCCTTGCAGGCGTTCACAACACTCTGGCTCACGGCAGAGATGTCGGCCACGGCGTCATCGGTCCACAGGTCGCTGATATCCAGCATCTTGCCCTTGGCGCCCCAGTTGGAGACCAGGCGCTCGGGACCTTCCATGACGATGTCGGGGGTGGTGCCCGCCTCGATGGCGGCGGTGACCTGGTCGTCACCGTTGGTGTAGTCCAGATATTCCACCGTCACGTTGATGCCGGGGTGGCTCTCCTGGAACTTGGCGATCATGCTGTCCACCGCTTCGGCGTCGCCGAACTTGCCGATGGGGTAGGTCCACATGGTGATGTCCGCAGAGGTGGTATCACCGGAAGTCTCCCCGGTGGCTGCCGTAGAGGTGGACGAGGCCTGGGACTCCGTCGCGGTGGAGCTGGTGGCGCCGCCGCAGCCTGCCAGCAGGCCGGCGGTCATGCCGGCGGCCAGAAGCAAAGACAACTGCTTTTTCATGTTTTTCTCCTTCTCGTATGGGTGATGATAGATGGGGGCGGAGGGCTCCGCCCGCCTGACAGCTCCTATTTTAGAAAATTTTTTTCCATTTGTCCAGATACTTTTTCACCAATGTTTCCACGATTTTCTGTGAATGATGTACAATAAATTTTCAACTTGTTCGTTTTTGTTGCCAATTTGTAAGAAATTCCATGAAAAGAATCCTTCAAAACCGGGAAACCCGGCCCGCCCGGAGGGCAGAAAAAATGAAAAGGATTTGCATTTTCAGGCGCGGCCGGCCCTCTGCGCTGCCGCCGCACCCTCCGGCCGGGCAGCGGGACCGCCCGGGGAAACCGTTGCCGGGAAAGGACGGAAAAAACGACAACCAGCAATTTTTTGCGGCTTTCTGTACATAGTGTACAAAAAAATGATTCGATTTGTGGCAGGTTGCGATACTTGCCAAACGAACTTTTTTTGAGTATACTGGTGATAGAAAAAAAGTTTCATCCGGAATACACCGCCACACACAGGATGTACAATACCATAAAAGGAGAATGCCAAGGATGAATTCCTGCAATTTCTGGGAACTGCTTCGCTCCCGCTACAACGAGCTCACGCGGTCGGGGCGGCGGGTGGCCGACTACCTGACCCAGCACGCCGAGGAGGCCCAGTACCTGTCCATCTCGTCGCTGGCGAGGGAGTGCGGTGTGGCCGAAGCCACCATCTTCCGGTTCTGCCGGTCGCTGGGCTTTGACGGCTACAACGAGATGAAGATCTCCCTGGCCCAGGCCAACGCCATCCCCACGGCGGGCAACAACAAGCTGGAGCCCGGCACCGACACGGCCACCCTGTGCACCCACGCCAGCGCCGTGGCGCTGGAGGCCATCAACGGCACCCGCACGGTGCTGGATCCCGACGCCATCGACCGGGCGGCCACCCTGCTGCAGCGGGCACGGCAGGTCTTCTGTTTCGGCCAGGGCGGCAGCCAGATCCTGGCCAACGATATCTGGGCCCGGTTTGCCACCATCTCCACCAAGTTCCACACCGCCGGCGACAGCCACATGCAGACCATCGCCGCCAGCCTGATGGTGCCGGAGGACGTGGTGCTGTTCGTCTCCTACTCGGGGGCCACCCGGGACATGATGGAGACGCTGCGCATCGTGAAGGAGAACAGCGCCAAGGTCATTCTGCTGACCCACTACGCCGACGCCCCCGGCACCGCCCTGGCGGACGTGGTGCTGCTGTGCGGCGCCAAGGAAAGCCCGCTGGACGGCGGCAGCGTGGCGGCCAAGATCGCCGTGCTTTTTGTGGCGGAGGTGCTGGTGCTGCGCTTCACGCTGGACAACCAGGAACTGACCACCATCGCCCGGGAACGCACCAGCCGGGCGCTGGCCCCCAAACTGCTGTAAACCGCGCCGGCGGACGCCCCAGGGCGTCCGCCGGTTTTTGCCTTTTCCCGGGCAAAGCGGCTGGCACCCCGCCGCCCGGCGTGGTATAATAGGGTCGGCAGCCCCCGCGGGGGCTGTACTTTTGCAGTAAGGGAAGCGTTTTCCCATGTGGTTTGTCTTTGCGCTGGGGTCCTCGGTCTTTGCGGCGCTCACCTCCATCCTGGCCAAGATCGGCATCGACGGCG
>ERZ1090865.1707-NODE-1708-length-10558-cov-5.738837_pt1 | contig 10558 bp, 9 predicted proteins | sample MGYA00478478_ERZ1090865 | MGnify/ENA primary metagenome ERZ1090865 (study PRJEB33644, sample SAMEA5815715) | chicken gut metagenome | biome: Chicken; feature: Gastrointestinal Tract; material: Caecum | place: Ireland | collected 2019-01-01 | study: A study of the... | reverse complement strand
AGCAGATCAAAGCCAGCCCCGGCAGCGTCGACCTGCGTGCTTTCCTACAGGATAAACTAAACGGGCAGCTTTTCAGCGTTTTGTTCAACCAGACAGGGCGTGCCTTTGCTTCCTATTACTACGGCTACAACGAGAACCCTCCGTATTATCCCAGTGACATCGACAGTTATGCCGTCAGCATCATCGGCCAGAAACGGAATTATTCGGACGAGATTCAGGACGAAGCCTACCTTTTTGTGCCCTTTGACGAGAGCTATTACCAGGCCATGGCAAAGGTGATCGACCGGCGCTTTGAAAGCTGGCAAAGACAGCGCTTTGATGAAGATACTTTGGAGCCTTCTGAACTTGCCATGGCTTTGATGCGCTATCTCAACTGCGAATGCACCTATTTCCCCTCCATGAAAGAGAATGACCCCATCTCAGCGGCCTATAGTTATGCCCGGCGTGACAGTATGCACGAGGGCTTTGTGCCGGTGTTCATCCGGGCGGATGAACAAGCTCTGTGGGAATGCCTTGTGATGAACTCCGACCCAGACAGCGGCAGCATGGACAACCATGACTTTGACCCAAACAAAGTGGAAGAATACCGGAAAAAGATGCTTGACATTCCCGCCCTGGACAACAGAGCGGTCTGGAAAGAGAGGATCGCCCCGCGCAAAGAAATAAGCGAGGATGACAAGGTAAACCTGGAAAAAGAAATCCTGGGCGTAATGGAGAACGGCTGTGAGATCAACCGCTTCGCAATCTGGCGGGATCACGAATCCGAATTGACCCATCCCCTGATTCTGGCCAAGATCCCGGTGAACAACCCTTGGGAAATCTTTGCCTACCTGCCCTTCGGCAACTGGAGCAACTGCCCTGATACACCGGATCTGATGGCGGCGGCCAAATACTGGTTTGAACAGTATGGCGCGGTGCCTGCCGCCATGGGCCATGGTGAATTGGAATTCGCGCTGCCGGTCCCCGTCCCTGAAGAGAAGGTCATGGAAGCGACAAAAGAGCTGTACAACTTTTGTCCCATTGTGATCCACCAGGATGCTGCCAACGGCGCTCTGGCCGACGTGCTGCGGCAATCCACTGTCTGGCATCTCCGATGGGATTGACGGGAACGCGTGATAGCAAACGAATATTGAAAGCAATATACCGCTTCTCTTTTCCACACAGCACGTGTGAATCCTCCGATTGGATGCAGAGCATGTTCGGTATTGACTTGTGTTCTTTTTATGAAATACGATGAGACAAGTGACTGCGCTTTTTCTCTTGACGCAGTATAAACATCATTTGATTCAAATAAACAGAAGCAGCTGGTTTTATGCGGACAATAGCTGTCATTGATCCCCGATTTATCATCCATCCAATACACTTCCACATCTGCACATGCCGGTCTTTGCCATGCGTCAAAGCCTGGCATCAGCCGGTTTTGCAAAAAATTAGGGTTTGAAGTTTTTATGATTTGCGGGCTGAGCTTAACTAGCACGGTCCTGGTCAAGGCCCGGAATACCCAGTTTTCCCGGCTGCCAGTCGAGTCGGAAGATCCCAATGGCAGCGCTGCCCGATGGATACAGCCAAAAAGGGCAGCCGTTTACCGGCTGCCCTTTTGTCCAGCTATTGACGCAGAACATGGCAAGTAGGCAGATCAGCCCAAAAACCGCCGGCCCCAGTCATCCAGAAACTGCATCTGTTCCGGGGTGTGGAACCAGTGTTCCCCGTCTTTCATCACCGTCAAGTCGGCGTGGATCTGCTCTGCAAAGGCCGAGATGGTGGGATAAGAAGTCAAAGTATCTTTTTCCCCATACAAAATGTGGGTGGGAATGTCCCACCGGACCGAATGCTCTCTTGCATAGCAGAGATACTCCCAGGAAAGGGTCTGGCCAAAGGCGGTGGGGATTTCCCCTTTCTCCCGGAGTTCCTTCTCCGTGACACCGGCCCAGGCCATCATATTGGTGATGAGCTTTTCCATGTTCACCACAGGAGAAATAAACCAGGCCTGCTCGATGGGACAGTCCGCCAAGGCTTGCATGGCAAAATAGGCACCGATGCTGTTGGCAACCATTTGGACCGATCGATGTTCCTTGCAAATCGGTTCCAGTAGAACCGGAAATTCCTCTTTGGCTTCCCACGGGGTTTGAGCTGCATAGTCCAAACCCACTACGTCGCAGCCCTTGAACAGGGCTTTGTAGTGGTCTGCTTCTTTGGCATTCCCGCCCTGGCCGTGGATGTAAATAACTGCTTTGTTCATCATCGTTTCCTCTGTTATTCCAGTAATCCAGCGCCGTTTCCCGCAATATAAACGACCTGCCCATCTTTCAATCGGATTTCCTCCGCACCATCCGGCAATTCTTCCATGGTCGGCCCCGTCCAATGGGGTATCAGCACATGGGGAAGAATCCGCAGCCCGTCTTCCAGATTGCCCGCTGCGTACATACTCCCTGCGCTGATACCCACATAGATCACGCCACGGCTGATGCCCTCCCGGAGCACCTGGTCAAAGCCGGTTCGTTTCATTTCGCGGCACAGCACAGCGCAGTCCCCGCCGCTGACAAAAACTACATCAAACCGCTGCAATTCATCCAGCGTCAGCAGTCTGGACACCATAGGAAGCTCCTGGATATAAGCCGAATAGGTCCTTGGATAATCCCGGGAGACAATCAGTTCCAGATTGTAGATCAGAATATGCTCCGGGAGAATCCCCATGGCTGCAAGTTCGTGCAGGCAGACCGCAAAACCTTCTCTTGCACCGTCTGTCTCGATCCCTGCCGTGGGGATATAAAGGACCTTTACTCCTTCCGGCGTTTTCCCGATCAGGGAAAACAGCTTTCGTTTCATCGAATCTGTCAACCCGTTGGACGTCAAAAACAGGTGTCTCTCGTTGCTCCGGCTCATGCTGCTTTTCCTTTCCCTGATAGTGGTTGTGTGACTCAGTATACTCCATTCTTTTGGAAAAAGATAGACGGCCCATCGGCTCCTGCCTGATCCCATTTCTTTTTCAAAAAGAAGCGAAACATGACAGGCAGCTGTCGCACCTTTATGCTATAATAAATACAGAAAAAGCGGAAAGGCGGCGCAGCCCATGAAAATGGAACGGCTCATCGGCATTCTGTCCATCCTGCTCCAGCGGGACAAGGTCACCGCGCCGGAACTGGCAGAGCAGTTTGAAGTATCCCGCCGTACCATCCAGCGGGACATCGAATCCCTCTGCCAGGCCGGAATCCCCATTGCCACCGCCCAGGGCACCGGTGGGGGCATCTCGATTCTGGAGGGATACCGGGTGGACCGGACGGTCCTCACCACCCCCGAGATGCAGGCCATTCTGGCCGGGCTGCAAAGCCTGGACAGCGTCAGCGGCACAAGACGCTATGCCCAGCTGATGGAAAAGCTCTCGGCCGGGAGCACCGGCAGGGATTCTCACATCCTGATCGACCTCTCCTCCTGGTACAAGACCAGCCTGTCCCCCAAAATCGAGGCCATTCACTCGGCCATCCGGCAGCACCAGACCATCCGGTTTACTTATTTTTCTCCCAAAGAAACGGCAGTGCGGACCATCGAGCCCTATGACTTGGTGTTCCAGTGGTCCTCCTGGTACGTCTGGGGCTGGTGCCAGACCCGGCAGGATTTCCGGCTGTTCAAGCTCAACCGGATGACAGACCTTGCCCTTGGCGAGCCCTTCACGCCCCGGCCAGCACCTGTGCCGGAACTGTCAGCAGAGCGCATTTTCCCGGCAAAGTATCAGGTTACGGTCCTGTTTGACCCCGCCTGCCGCTGGCGGCTGGTGGAGGAATACGGCCCGGACAGTTTCACCGCTCAGCCGGACGGGAGGCTGAGGTTTACCTGGGGCTTCCCCGATGCGGACAGCATCATCAGCTGGGTTTTGACCTTTGGAGAGGGCGCAGAACTGACTGGGCCGGAAGAATTACGGCAGCGGCTGGCGGACTTGACTGCCACGCTGGCCCGGCGATACCAAAAGGAGGTCTGACCCATGCGCTACTCCTGGATGGACGAATATCTTTTGCACAAGCGGGGCGTCACCAAAGACTTTCAGCCGGTGTGGAACTGGATTCGCTATCACATCGGCGGCAGAATGTTTGCAGCTCTCTGCCTGGACAAATCCGGCAAGCCTCATTACATCAACCTGAAGCTGGACCCCATGGAGTCGGAATTTCTCCGGGGGCAGTATCAGGACATCCTCCCCGGCTGGTATTCGGACAAGCGGTGCTGGGTTTCGGTGCGCCCCGACGGCGCAGTGCCGGATCAGCTGCTCCAGCAAATGCTGGACCAGTCCTACGGCCTGGTGCTGGCCAGCCTCAGCAAAAAGGCCCGGCGCTTAGCCCTGGGCCTGACGGTCTGCGGCCTGGAATGCACCGCATGCTCCCTCTATCAAAAGGATTGCCCCGGCTGCAATGAATCCGGCGGGCGGGTTTTCCACGCCCCCGCCGGGAAAGCCTGTCCCCTCTACGGCTGCGCCGTCCACAAAAAGCACCGCACCGGCTGCGGCGGCTGCGAAGCCCTCCCCTGCCCTCTCTGGGAGCAGGTGCGGGATCCGGCCCTCTCGGACGAGGCCTTCCGCGCCTCTATTTCGGAACGAATCGAAAACTGGAAAGGAGTGCCACCCAATGCCCTTTGACTATAAGAAAGAGTATAAAGAGTTTTACCTGCCGCCCAAAACGCCGGGGATTGTCACGGTGCCCGCCATGAACTTTCTGGCGGTGCGGGGCCAGGGCGACCCCAACCAGGAGGGCGGTGATTACAAGCAGGCCCTGGGGCTGCTGTATGCGGTGGCCTTCACCATCAAAATGAGCAAGATGGGTAAACACAAGCTGGAAGGCTATTTCGATTATGTGGTGCCGCCCCTGGAGGGGCTCTGGCGGCAGGAGGGCACCCGGGGCGTGGACTACTCCCGGAAAGAGGATTTCCAGTGGATTTCCATGATCCGGCTGCCTGAGTTTGTGAATCAGAAGGCCTTTGACTGGGCCATCCGGGAGGCCACCGAAAAGAAGCAGCAGGACTTCTCCAAAGTAGAGTTTTTCTCCTGGGAAGAGGGACTCTGCATCCAGTGTATGCACATCGGCCCCTATGACGCTGAGCCTGCCACGGTGGCGGCCATGAACGAATATGCCCACTCCCAGGGCTATGAGGCAGATTTTGGGGAAGGCCGGTTCCACCACGAGATTTACCTCAGCGATGTACGCCGGTGCAAACCGGAACGGCTGAAAACCGTGATTCGGCAGCCGGTCAGGAGGACCGGAGCATAAGAAATTCAGGATGCCACAGAACAGGAGAACACGAATATGGAACAAGCAAAAGAGAAACTGCGTGAAGCCCTCATTCAGCAATGGTTTTCCATGTGGCTGGACAAATATGATACCGGAATCGAAACACTTTTTGCGCCGGATGCAGTTTACATCGAAAGCTGGGGGCCGGAATACCACGGCAGTGGAAAAATCAAGCTGTGGTTTGAAGAATGGAACACCCGGGGAATGGTACAGCGCTGGGACATCCGGCAGTATTTCCATCAAGAGAATCAAACGGTGGTTGAATGGGTGTTCCAGTGCGCCATGGCTGGTGAAACAGCTCAAAGTTTCGACGGGCTCTCCCTCATTCGATGGAACGAGAAAAATCAGATTTGTTTTCTGCAGGAATTCGGTTGCAACCAAAACCGCTATGATCCCTATGCGCAGGGCAAAGAGCCGGTTTTCCGGGATGAACAAACCCTGTGGTTCTAGGGGGAAGTCTATCATGAAAGGTTTTACCCGCACCGAAACACGTTTTTCCCTGTGCGGCCTCAACTGTGCCCTGTGCAGCATGCACCTGGGCGGCTACTGTCCCGGCTGCGGCGGAGGCGCTGGCAACCAGTCCTGCGCCATCGCCCGGTGTTCTCTGGATCACGGCGGCATTCCGTTTTGCTGGGAGTGCCCCGAATATCCCTGTTCCCACTATGACGGCTTTGATGATGCCGACTCCTTTGTCCCCCACCGGGCCCGGGATATCGCACTAGCCCGGGAACTGGGTACAGAAGTCTACCTTGCCCAGCTGGAAGAGAAGCGGCTGATTCTGGAAAAGCTCCTGTCTTCCTACAATGACGGCCGCCGGAAAGCCCTTTTTACCACCGCCGTTTATCTTCTGCCTCTGGAGCAGCTGCGCTCTGTCCTGTCCGTTCTGGCCAGCCAGCCAGAACTGGCCGACAGACCCATAAAAGACCGCGCCCTCGCTGCAGCGGAGCTGCTCCAGGCGGCAGCCCGGCAGCAAGGGATCAGCCTCAAACTCATGAAAAAACAGAAGGGTGGATAATTGTATGGCTGTTTCCAAAGCGGTTGCTTTCTTTCCCTGTTCGGTGGAACAGCTATGGCAAGTTGCCACCGACCTCTCCCATACCAACTGGCGCAGTGATTTGGCAAAGGTGGAAGTCCTGGATGATGTTCACTTTGTGGAACACACCAAAAGCGGCTATGCCACCCGCTTTACGATTACAGACTGTGAGCCCCTCCGCTTTTGGGCCTTCACCATGGAAAACGGCAATATGTCCGGCTCCTGGGAGGGGATTTTTGAATCCGCAGCAGGCGGCTCCCGGCTGACCTGCACCGAAATTGTGGCTGCCAAACACTGGTGGATGCATCCCTTTGTGCCCGGCTATCTCAAACGGCAGCAGCGGCTGTATCTGAACGACCTGCGGAAAACGCTGCTGCCATAAGCGGCTTTCCAGCAAAAGCGAGAAAGGAAAATCAATGGAAATCAGACTGGCACGGCCCCAGGATATTGATGCCTGGATGGCTTTGGTGGAACAGGTACGAGGCCAGTTTCCTGGGCTGGAAACGGACAAGGCCATGGAGGAGCACCGGGCCACGGTTCTGGATTTTATCCGGCAATCCTCTGCCATCTGCGCAGCTAAGGCCGGGCAGATCGTGGGTGCGCTGCTGTTTTCCAGGGAAAACAGTATGCTCTGCTTTCTGGCGGTGGACCCGTCCTGCCGGAGGCAGCACATTGCCCAGAAGATGGTTCAATTCATGCTGCCTTTGATGGAGGAAGGGCGGGACATTACCGTCACCACCTATCGGGCAGAAGATCCCAACGGGGCCGCAGCCCGGGCCTTCTACAAGCGGCTGGGCTTTTCGGAAGGCAGACTGACCGAGGAATTCGGCAGCCCAGTCCAGGAGTTTGTTCTAAAGCGTTCCGGCGGATGACGCTGGAAAAGCGGCGAGGTCCCCCCATCGGAGCCCCGCCGCGCTTTTCTCTCTTTGCCTCTGAAACCGCAAGGCGCTGGGCAAAAAACGGATGAGCTTTTCTGGGAGAAATGAGGATGAAAATGCAGTTTTTCAAATAATATCAGCCGGACAAAATGCAGGAACAGGCCTTATTATTCCCCCATTTCTGATTATAACGATGCCATGCTGGAAAAATTTGTCTGCGGTACAAAACTCCTGATCAACACACTGCGGTATAAAATCTTTGACTCCGTTGCAGAGAATATTATAATGCATCATGAATGGACACTGAGCCGTTCTTTGGCCCAGAACTAAAATTTTTGCTGTTGCGAAAATCTTTTCCTCCCCCCTGTAAATTGTGTTTTCAATCGGCTGAGATATTGTGAATGAATGCCCCTTGTTAACGATGACAAACAAAAAAGAGCTATCCAATCCATACAGATCACACAGCTCCTTTTAGAATACTGAATGGCGTTGCCAAACCGTTGCCACGGTAAAGATTTCAGGAAAAGCCAAATGGTAATACGTTCATTTTTGTGTTTAAACTTATTCCATCTCGGCAAGCAGTTTCAGTCACTAAACTTATTTGTTTAAGTTTCGGTTTTTGTCCCTTGGATTTTCTGCCATTTTGATGCCCTTTATAGCTTTCACAGGATTTCTAGTATCAAAGCAGTATCATCAAAACAGGTAGAATCTTGAGACCATATAGATTATATCATATTTATGGTTGTTTTTCTAGACAAAACGTGCTTTTTCTCAGTTTTCGTATAACCTATAGAACACTTTTCCTAGTCAATAGTAATATACACGGGTGACTTCAAGATTTTTCTAACTGATCTTACTATGGTCAAGTTGCTGGGTCAGGATAAAACGTATAAGAAAGCATATGCCATTCTGGTGTTCTCACCTGCTCAACTTCAAAAATCTGGTAGCTTCCCTACTAAAATCCGACAATTTCTTTTAAAGATAAAAGGAACACCTATAACAAGCAGATTAAACTCCTCATAATTGGTAATCTATCTATGAATAAGGTGACTCAGTCAATTCTTTAACTTTAAACATTATTTAGCAGGTCAAGTTTGGAAAGCTCCTATTACTTTTTATCTTTTATCTTTTTTCTTTTTTCCGAGCCTAAAGCGTTTTCCCATCCACCGTTGTAATAGAAATTCCATTTTTCCCAAATCCAAATCCTCAAAGTCTCGTACATTATCATCCATTACTAGCATATTCTTGAATTTTTCAAAGGACTTTTGGTCTCCGCCTGTTCCTTTTGTAAAATCATATACATCATGCTGAATGCCTTGTTGCAATTCATAAAGTTTGTAACAAGCATCCACTGCTTGCGGAATATAAGCTCGAGAAATATAACTACATTCAATAAGGATCCTCCCTCTAGTGTAGGCCATATGAAGTATCGTTTCCTCAATATTCCTAGCGTCCGGAACTTGTTCTGCTAATTTAATAGCTCGGGTAATATTAAAACGTGCTTCCTTTAATGTAGCTATGGCATCGGTAGAATTCCTATGTCTAATTTGAACTCGAGCAATCTCAAGCTTTCCTTTCGCCTTCTGATGTAAAAATTGAAAGCTACCAGACATAATCGGCAGCAACTTATCATAAATTTTATTGACTAAGGCCGAAGCATTTGGAAACCATCGCTGGTTAAATAGCATCTGTATATGATCAAAGAAATAATATGGTTCACTATTTTGATAAAACCTCACATCATCATCTTTATAAATTTTTCTATAATCTTGAATAATACTCAGATATGCATCCGAGATAATATCAAGGCTATTTTTCTGCAATTTCGCATATGCAGACAGCGCACGTATAACCCAATACTTTGAATTACACACAATCTCATATCCAGATGAACTTTCGCCATAGACTGAATAATCTTTTTCAATTACAGCTGCTCCATTTAATTTACGGCAACATGTTATTAATTCATTGACAGCACCATCAATTCCAAATTGTATCCCACTCTTAGCGGGAATTCTAATTTCAGTTGCAAGCATAATTAATGCTTTGGTACGCCTTTTTGGATTTTGGGCCAATAATTCTTTCTGCGGTTCCAAAAAGAATTTATCCACACTTGTATCAATTATAAGTTCTTTTTCATTGTGTACAATGTAATCCAGCAATGTTTCGTCTTTTATATAGGGAGGCAAACTAATTGCACCAATTTTTTTATTAAATTCCGGTTCCTCGGCGTCATCAAATACGCTGCTGATCCAGAATTGTTTAAATTCTCGAGCAACATTACGTGCTTCAAAAATATATTTATACATTGGTGCATCCGATGCGTCAATAGCAATCACTGCATTAGAATTTTCTCTTTTGAGCTGGTCCAAATTACTTTCCCGGCAAATCATTTTGATTTGAGCTGTAGTAAGTGATTTTGTATCAAAGCAATAAAGGGAATTTCCTTTTTCCAACAATATTTTTAACTGTGTATCAGTCAATTTTACCCCTGACGGAAAAATGAAAACCTTTTTCGCCATAAAGTTTTTTGCAACTTGAATTACAAAAATTGTCTTACCACTAAAGAAATTACCCGAAATAAAGCACAACGGCTCACCACTGGAAATAAAATTTATCACTTCCGGAAGGCCAGATCTATTCACGCAATAGCCTGGAATGGTTATTTTGTGCGCATCAATAGATTTCCAAACCAAATTCTCTTGAAATAGATATTCTCGACAAGTTATATCATCCACGCCAATGGCATCAAAATTCATTGCAGAGTACTTTTCCAAAAAAGTATCAACACCGGGTTGTGGAATTCGCATAGTTATTTGAGATAACTCTTCAAAAAACGCTGTTGATTGCTGCTCAGAGAATATTCGCAATATATGGGTTACACCATATTGGGACAATTGATCAGCCTTTAGGGATGAAAAAGGTAACGAGGCAGCGTCTTCGTCAAACTCATAACTAATATAGATAATTGCTTGTTGTCTAGAATCGATATCCTTAATTTTTTCTCGAAGAGCTAATTGGGAAGAGTATAATAAATCTAACTCTTCCGATAAGCCGCATCCAAAAAACAAAATACTTTTTGAAGCAAAGGCAGTTAATAGTTCATCAAGCATGTCTCGGTTCTTATCATCCATCAGACTTTGAACGTACTGATCTTTACTCAGAATAAAGAATCGTCTGTCTTCAGTATCCACATATTTCTTTGCATCACCATGTAATTTATATACCTTTACTTTATCTCTAGAAAAATGGTGATTAATTGAATTATATGGAATTACCGGATAATAATCTTGACTATAATCCTCAATTAAGGAGTCATAATTTAAAGTAAAAATATACGGCCACCGTACAGTTAAAAACGCCTTCTGAAAATCTTT
>ERZ1090865.1706-NODE-1707-length-10560-cov-8.082437_pt1 | contig 10560 bp, 8 predicted proteins | sample MGYA00478478_ERZ1090865 | MGnify/ENA primary metagenome ERZ1090865 (study PRJEB33644, sample SAMEA5815715) | chicken gut metagenome | biome: Chicken; feature: Gastrointestinal Tract; material: Caecum | place: Ireland | collected 2019-01-01 | study: A study of the... | reverse complement strand
ATTTTCCTACACAGGGGGCGTTTTGTCTATTGTCCGTTTTTACTGGTTCAGTTCATTCCAGCCGGGGCTTGTGTTCATTTTATAGAAAGCCCGGATTCACAACGTTCGCTTAATCGTGACACCATACTTTTTTCAGATCGCCTTCTGTAGGCATTTCTAATGCATTTGCGCTCTTTGATATTTAAGCAATTATGCGTTGTTCCCAATCGTTTAAGATTCTCTTTGCCCCCAGCTAGTTTGCTCATATCGTTAGCAGCCTGATTAGAAATCAACCGCAATAAAATGCAAGCGGGTTTAACCCGCATCTCCCGGCAAAATTCACCGATCATAGGAAACATTTCATTGCGCTTATAAACTCGACGGCGTATAATAAAATTGTATTTTTTTAATCGCATTCTCAGAGAAAGGTGGGCAGTGCTATGGAAAATCTCTCGCTGTTTAATATACTGGAATCCCCTGTGGAACAGACAGAACTAAAATCTACCAGCAATTTGGATGTTGTGAAAATGGAATTCGGAGAGGTTGAGTCTGTTTCCTGGCAAGAGCTGTTCTCTGGTTTCGATACCCTGTATGCCATCACCTATTCTTCTGGCCTTGATTTTGTCTATCAACTGCTGGATTTGTTTGAAGAGGCAGAGATCATTTTCGGCTGCGACGAAGTCATTTCCTATTCCTTGCAGGAAATCATGGCCTACCAGTGCAGGATGATTGAACGGATGCGGGAAACTGCCAGCCGCAGAAAGTTTGATCTTGTCTCCCGCATTGAGCAGGGCACCTTGCGTTTTTATGTTGCACGCAGCATTCTGTCCCACGAAAAAATCTATCTGCTCTCTTCCCGGGACGGGCAGCGGAAGCGGGTCATCATGGGATCTGCCAATATGTCTTTTGCGGCATTTGGCGGACGTCAGCGAGAAAATATCTGTTACATGGAAGGTGACCGTGCCTACGACTGGTATTGGAATTGTTACTGTGAACTGAAAGAAAAAAGCACGGACCAGATTGCAAGAGAGGCTTTCCTGTTCGCCGACGATGGAGATCATGTAGAAGAACTGCCCATCGCCAAAACCGTAAAGATCCAAAAGGCTCTGGTTTTGCAGCCCGTGGAGAATGTACAGCAGGAAGTCCGCTTTGCACTGGATGTAAAAGATCTGGCAAAGAAATTTTCCCCCTCTGTCCCGAAGCCCGATAAAAAGGGGAAACTTCTGCTTACCCCTGAAAAAATCAAAACCATTCGCCGACAGGTTATATCCAACAAACAGACCGAAAGCGACTTACAGAGTCAGTACCCACAGTTGGAAATCTTCCCAGAGCAAGGCATCGCTCGACTGAATTACAAAGATCTGGACTTGAATCCTTCTGCTGAAGAAGTTGAAAAGGACGCCTCCCTTTTTCTCCGGTATATGGAGGGGTACGAAAAGTTTCACGGAGATGTTTCAGGACTCCAGCGGAGATACTTCGAGTTTGCAAACTGGTTCTTCTGCTCTCCATTTATGGCTTCTATGCGGGACATGGCGGTTCGGTATAATCAAAACCTGCTTCCTTATCCTGTGTTTGGCCTTGTGTACGGGCAAAGCAAAGCCGGTAAGACCAGTTTCCTGGAAACTCTACTCAAAATGATGATCGGTCAAAAGACCAAACTGTCTGCGCCCGATTTCACCCGTTCCAGTATAGAGAGTCTCAAACGCAACGTAAAAGGCGCTCCCATCATTGTAGACGACCTAACCAACACCCGCTTCAACCAGCATGCGATTGAAACCATTAAGAATGATGATTTCGGTGTGGCAGATCAACTGATTCACTACCCTGCCGTAGTAATCAGCGCAAATGAGGACGTCAAAGCTGTTGCACCAGAGGTGATCCGACGGACGGTCATTTGCCGGGTACAAGCCGGACTAACAAATACAGAAGTCATGCGCAGCAGCGTCGTGAGAACCGTACAGCGTGAAATTGGCACAGCATTTTATCGCGAATATCTTCGCCGCATGATGGAAAAGGTATCGGAACTTCTGGAGCAGCTAAAAGACGACTCTATAGAAACCACTCCCGATATCCTAGCTGAATCCTCCCAGGTGCTGATGGACATCTTTCAAACCTATTCCAAAGAACTACTCCCTGAGTATATCCGTCCGCTTTCTCTAGAGGACTACTTCAGCGAAAAGGTCACCGGAAGCTATGCCATCAAAACCATCCGAAACGCCTGGCAAACCAGTCGTTCCTCCTTCGATCTATCCGAAAAGTCAAACGAGCTGCGCTACAACGCCGGTGCAACCTGGGAAGCAGAGCGCATTCTCAAAGAATTGCCCGAAACTCTGGAAGCCCACAAATCCCGGGATTGGGTTGTCATGAATCTGGACGAAGCCAAAAAATTCTTTGATCTTTCCTTTAAGAAATCCTGGCTGGACTATATTCGGAAGAGGTAAAACAGATGAAATCATTCTATAAGCTGGTCCGCGACCGTATTCCAGAGATCATCGAGGCGGACGGGAAGACCTGTGTCTATGAAACGCTGTCCGATGAGGAGTACATCCGGCTTCTGGACCAAAAGTTGAACGAAGAGCTGGCGGAATACCAGGAGAGCAAATCTCTGGAGGAGCTGGCCGATCTTTTGGAGGTCATGCAGGCGATTGTGCGGGCTCGCGGCTGGACATTGGATGAGCTGGAGCAAGTGCGGGCGGACAAGGTAGCCGAACGCGGCGGATTTGCAAAAAAGATTCTGCTGAAGGAAGTGTGGGAATGAGCGCAGCAACGATACAGGAAATGGTCGCGGAAAAAATAAAAACTCTTTATCGTGTTTCGCATGAACTGGAAGAACTGTTTCCCGGGAGACACTATACGCCCGATGGACATATGATTGGGAGCATTGGCGAGGTGCTGGCGGCCTACTGCTATGGGCTGACGCTGTTTGAGGCATCCAAAGAAACCCATGATGCCAAAGCGCCGGATGGTCGGCTGGTTCAAATCAAAGCGACGCAAATTGACCGGGTTGCACTCTCGAGTGAGCCGGACTGGCTGTTGGTGCTGCAGATCCATCCGGATGGAACCTTTTCCGAGGTATACAATGGGCAGGGCGAACTTGCCTGGACACATTGCGGGAAAATGCAGAAGAACGGCCAGCGGCCCATCTCCTTGGCGAAGCTGCGAAGCCTGCAGGCCGAGGTCCCGGAAGAGGACCGGCTAAAACGAATCGTGTGAGGAGCCTCTATGCCTACTTATCGTTCAATCTCTGGCAGTAGTGCCGAGAACTTGTTTATTGAATTGTTTTCTGACACCTTTGGTGCTGAGAAGGCAGATTACCTCTATCCCCAGTACTATTTCTCTGATATTTACCAGAACAGTAGGTTCGTTGATTTTATGATTGAAAATGGCGGACACAGGGTTGCCATCGAGATTGACGATGAAGCCTCCCATAACCCCAGGCTGGTTTCTCAGAACAAGTTTTATGATGATCTGCTTAAACAGAACAGCATGATCTACCTGGGCTGGGACGTGTACCGCTGGGCGGTGCGGCAGATGCAGCAGCAGCCGGAAACGGTCAAGGATGAGCTGCGGATCTTTCTGGGCCGGCATCCCAGCTTCAAGGAAATTGAGGACTACCTTCCCACCCAGCGGGGCAAGTCTCTGGATGGCTCCCGTCTGGAACTGAAGGAGCACCAGAAGCAGGCACTGGCTGCACTGGAGGAGATGCGCAGCCGTTTTGAGACCATTGCCCTGCTTTATCATGCCACCGGCACTGGCAAAACGGTGACTGCCGTCATGGATGCCAAGCGCTTTGGCAAGCGAACGCTGTTCCTGGCTCATACTGTGGAGCTGGTGGATCAGGCAGCCAGAACATTCCGAGAACTGTGGCCCCAGGCCACAGTGGGCCGCTATGTAGAGAGCGCAAAGGAAAAGGACACCTTCGTCGTCTGCGGCAGCATTCAGAGTGTGGCTTTGAATCTGGAGCAGTTCAAGCCAGACGACTTCGGCTACATCATTGTGGATGAGGCCCACCACGCCTCTGCTGATACGTACCAGAAGGTTCTGGCTTACTTTACGCCGGAGTTTACTCTGGGTCTGATCGCCACGCCGGAGCGGGCTGATGACAAGAACATTCTGGACATCTTCAAACATACCGCTCATAAACTGGACATCCAGACGGCCGTGGAGATTGGGGAACTGGTGCCTGTGCGCTGCATTCGTATCCATACCAATATAGATTTGACCAAGGTTCGCTTCAACAGCATCCAGTACAACATACGTGACCTGGAGAGCAAAATTTATGTGCCGGAACGGAATCAGCTGATTGTGGACACATGGCTGCAATATGTGAAGGATAAGCGCACTGTGATTTTCTGCGCATCTGTCCAGCATGCAAAGGAAATTGCAGGGCGGCTTCATGGCGCCGGCGTGGCTGCCGAAGCAGTATCTGGTGAAATCAAAGCGGCCGACCGGCAGGAAATTCTGGCCCGCTTTGAAAAGGGACAAACAAAGGTCCTGTGTGCCTGTGACCTGCTCAACGAGGGCTGGGACTGCCCGGCCACCGAAGTGCTCTTCATGGCCCGGCCCACTATGTCCAAGGTGCTCTACACCCAGCAACTGGGCCGCGGCATGCGGCTGTCGCCCGGCAAGGAAAGCCTGATGGTGTTTGATTTTGTAGACAACGCCAGCCAGTACAATATGCCTTACTCGATGCACCGGTTGTTCCGCCTGAAGGAGTACAGACCGGGTGCGCTGGTATTAGGCACTAAGAAACAGAAAATGGCAGAGCAAGGTCTGTATGAGCGCGGCGAACGCCCCGACGCGATCATCAACTGGCCTGTGGATGCACTGGATTATGAGCTGGTGGATCTTTTCAACTGGCAGGAAGAAGCCGCCGGCATGATCTCCCAGATGGAGTTTGTGCGCCGGGTGGATGTGCAGACCGAGACCATCGAGCGATATGTACGGGAAGGCCTGCTGGTGCCGGATTTGGTGGTCCCCATGAGCGAGCACCGGACCTTCAAGTACTTCAAAGAGGAGACCCTCAAGAAGTATGCTGAGCAATATGGCTGGACGCTCATTGACGACTCCAACCGCAAGGATCTGTTCATGGAGATGGTTCGTCAGATGGATATGAGCTACTCTTATAAGCCGGTGCTGCTGAAAGCAATTCTTTCTCTTGCAGACAGCAAAGGCCGGGTGAAGCTCAGCGATATCGTTGACTATTTCCGGAAATTCTATGAGGCTCGGCGGGCCGCTGGTCTGGTGGTGGAAAAAGCCAACAGCATCTATGCCAGAGGAGACTATACCGACGCCCAGGCCCAGCGGAATATCCTGTCCAATCCCTTCAAGCGATTCGAGGATATGCAGATGCTCCACCACACAAAGACCCTGGGAGTGGTTCAGGTGGATGAATCAGTCTGGAAGAAGCTGACCGAAGAAGAAAAACAGGAAATACAGCGGATCTGTGATGAAAAGCTGGCGTCGTATTATAAACGTCTCTAAATCATTATTCCTTGCCATAATAATTATCCCTATATTAATGATCGGCTAGCCTTGATGGAAAAACCATCTCGATTAACTCCCCATTATCAACTGTTCCGTAAAGAGGCGATTCCATTGACTCCATTCAAAGAAATTGACCGAGCTCTTGCGCTCTTATTGGTAGAGCAAATTCAAAGCAATCAGGAAACTACAACGTATAAAGAAGTCGCGCAGAAACTAAGCAACCGTTTGGGACGTCCTTCCGCATTTTTACCGCCGATCAATTTTCAACATTAAATCGCAAAAAACACTTGTGCATATAATAAATTTAGACAATAGCCAATGTTATAAACAACTATTTCCTTCCTTGAAAAGGAACAATTATAATCGTATAATGATTTTACATATATAACTTTAAGTTCATCAACGTGCTAAGTGTCCAAAAGGAGGCAATACTATGGCTAAAATTGCCGACGTAATCAAATACGAAGGAGATAACAGCACATTCATATGGAAACACCCTTGTGAAGACTTTAATACAACTACTCAGTTGATTGTCCACGAATCACAAGAAGCTATTCTTTTTTCAAATGGACTCGCATTAGATTTGTTCGGACCTGGCAAACACACTCTAGAAACAGAAAACATTCCACTCTTAGGGAAATTGATAAATATTCCAACCGGCGGAGAATCACCCTTTCACTGCGAGGTCTATTTTATTAATAAAACTGAGCAAATGGCTATTCGATGGGGAACCGACAGTAAAGTCCAATATATTGAACCCACTTATAAGTTTCCGTTGTCCATTGGAGCAAGCGGTGAAATGTCACTTAGTGTAGCTGACTCACGCAAATTGCTTGTTAAACTCGTTGGAACGGAACCAGTACTGGATCGCCAGAGACTTACAGCATATTTTCGCGGTATATTAATGACCAAAATAAAGACCTTCATTGCACAAGCTATGAAGATGAATGCTATTAATATCTTTGAAGTCGATGAAAGGCTAGAATCCTTTTCTACTGATCTCCGCACTCGACTTGTTCCTATTTTTCTAGATTACGGTGTCAAACTAAACCAGTTTTATGTTACGACTATAGTAAAGCCAGATGGAGATCCACAATACGAAAAATTTAAAGAATTACATTTTCGTCAGTATGCCGATATAGCTGAAGCAAAATTAGATCAGCAAACCAGTATAATTCATGCACAAACTCAGGCTCAAAAAGTTGTTATTGATTCTCAAGCACAGGCTGCCAAACGTAAGCAAGAAGGATATACCTACCAACAAGAACGAAGTTTTGATGTTGCTCAAGACGCTGCCCGAAATGAATCAGTTGGTCAATTTTCCAACTTAGGGATTGGTTTAGGTATGATATCTGGCGTCGGAAGTTCTATCGGTGGTACTGTAGGTGGAATGATATCTGATGCTTTTTCTGGAGACACCACCCAAACAGCTGGAAATAAATTTTGTGATCAATGCGGTGCAGAACTCTCACCAGGTGCGGCCTTCTGTGAACAATGCGGCGCTCCTCAAATTTCATTGAATGCCTGTAAAAAGTGTGGATTTAAATTCATAAAACCCGGGAAGTTTTGTCCTCGGTGTGGTGCAAAAAGAGAGGATTGACAATGGATGTAAATAGAATCAAAGGATATTGTATTGGGATAATTCTCTTTATTTTATTTAATATCACCGCTTTTGCTATTCCAACCACAAGAACAACAACATTCTGGATTACCTACGTTTTTACCATAATTGCATTTATAGCACAAATTTTTATTTGGAATTTTGCTCTTGAAAAAGCCAAAAATTTGCAGCACAGATTATGGAGTTTTTCTATTATCTATATTGGCATCGTGTACTTGGTGCTTCAAATTATTGTTTTCTTCCTTTTCAGGATTATTGCTACACTTCCCACATGGAGTGCAATTGTTGTGAGTGTTATTATCAGCGGAATTTCTATTGCATCCATATTGGCCTCTGAATCAGGTGTAAATGAAATAAAGCAAAATGAAATAAAAGTACAAAATAAGATTTCTTTTATTCGAGTGCTTCAAACTGAAATAGACCTATTGATTAACCGAGAAAAAGATGATGATGTGAGATTGGCACTTGAAAATCTTGCACAAAAGATACGTTTTTCCGATCCTATGAGCAGCGAGCAACTAAAGGTGTTGGAAAATGAAATTGATTCAAAGGTTTCTGATTTAAAAATTGCAACAAATAAAAAGGAACTGATTGATATCATAAATTTGCTTTTAGATGAACGAAATATAAAATGTAAGATGATAAAATGATAACGGAGGAACTAATATGTCAGCATTGGTTTGTGATCTGTGTGGTGGAAAACTGATTATGGGCCCTGGAGGCATTGCGGTATGCGATAGCTGCGGAATGGAATATAGTCCTGAACGCATGAAAGAGAAAGTCCAAGAAATCAAGGGAACTGTACGTATTGATAATACGCATATGATTTCTACATACTTGGATATGGCCTCCACTGCACTTGAGGCTGGCAATCTTGAGGAAGCCGAAAATTATGCTAATAAGGTAATTGAAATTGATCCTCATTCGGCTAAAGCATGGTTTTATAAAGGAAAAGCTGCCGGTTGGCAGACAACCGGGCGGAATAACCGATACTCTGAAAGTATTGTTAGTTGGATCAATGCATATAATTATTCCGGTACAGAAGAACTTAAAAGCCTGATCGATGACATCAAGTCTGAGTCCATGAAATTGGCCGCTGCTCTTCTTAAAATGCATTGTAATAGCTTTGTTAGTTTTCGTAGTCAGGATAATGTAAATGATATTACCAATGCACTTAAAACAATAAAAGACCAATTAGATACGCTTTGCGAGAAAACCAGCATCGATGTATATGATAATGAAATGAAAAAAATTCTTGCTGGTATCCTGAATTCCTGTGCTGTTGACGCCAGCAATAATGCTGACAAAAGTTTTGGACCCGAAAATCGCAATAGAGATACCTATAACTGGAAAACTTACACTGCTGCAAAGGATTGGTGTCTCGACATACTAAATACGGCTTACGACTTATGTTATGACGACAACTTATGTCATACGATTTGCCATAATTATGTTGCGATTGCAGAAAAAACACGTGATTCTTGTTCATATAAATTTGAACCAAGCGCTTATGGCAGTGGAAAATATATTCCAGATTATAGTTTTACTGATGCTGCAAAAAAGTTTCGAACAAGCAAAATTGATGACTGGAAATCAAAAGAAAGAAATCACGATCCTAATCGTGGAAAATATATTCCAGATTATAGTTTTACTGATGCTGCAAAAAAGTTTCGAACAAGCAAAATTGATGACTGGAAATCAAAAGAAAGAAATCACGATCCTAATCTTCGAAAATCCAATTGCCAAGATGCAACTAAAATATATTATTCATTATGCAGTGAAGAAGGCCGGAAAACTGCGATTGCACAGTACTGGGAGTCTCATGCAGATGAAAAATCCAAACTGGAAACCGAACTTGCAGATATCGACGTCCAGAAAAGTAATTTAATCGCCGAAGAAGCTAACAACACTGATCATCGGCAACTAAGCGATATTGATAGTCAAGTTGCCGTTCTTCGTGCACACAAAAACTCGCTCAGCATTTTCAAGGGGAAAGAGAAGAAAGCTATTGCTACCAAAATTAACGAGCTTCTTTCCTCAAAAAATTCCTACGAAGAACGTTGGGCTGAAGCAAAAAAGCTCATTGATGCCAAACAATCCAAACTGGACAATCGCAGATCTGAAATTGTTCAAGAACTCACAAAAGATAGGGGTGCCGGAAAAATTGTTCTAAAGAAACTTTTGACAATATTTAATGATAAGAAAGGCGCCGTTTCTCCCCTTGATTTAGTTTGTTATTATAAAGAAGTATTACCTGCTCGATTCACTATCGTTGGAGACGGGAATGATGCTATAGAAAATTACTCCAAAACTATGGCAGTTAATTCACATAGAGCATTAGCATTAATCGCGGCTTTGACCGGTAATACTCAAGATGCTACGAAAGAATCTCAATTTGTTTATACCGAAGATCCTGATCACACAAAAACATACCGCATTAACTTCCAGGTTGACGGAAAAGATTCTCGAATTTCTGCCAATATGCAATCAAAAACTATTGACTCGTTGATTACCGGTTACTTCTATTATGAATTGGAAGGTGATAAGTCTGCCCAGTCTGTAGCAAACTTTATTCAGCTTGTAATCTACTCTCTTGCTGGTTTCTGTCCATCTTTTGAATCAAATGGCCTAGCAGAAAAGATCTCTGAAGTTGCTTATGGCTTTTCTCCTGAAACCGATATTAAAACGGACAACCTTAACCTCACAATTTCTGGTGGCACCAAAGGTTCTCTTAAGCTTACAATTATGCCAAGAGTCAACTAATTTTATCTATTCGCTTATTGGATTTTTTATTTTCTTAGAATTGTGTTTTAATTAGTGACAGACTATAGTCCCGATCAGATACATTTGTTCTGACCGGGACTATGTATTTTTTAGCCCTTCTATTTCTTCTTAATGTTGACTGTCCAGCTCTCTGGATTTTTCATTCCAGCTTGTTTTGCTCTGCTCACCTTTTTGTGCAGCTGCTTCACCACCGAACGCTTGCCTTCTGCTTTGCCCAGAGCCGCCAGTTATTCCGGTGCCAAAACCTGGCTCACCCAATAACCGACTTTATTCAGCGGCTTCAACTCTGCTTGCACCTGTTCCAGCTGCCGGGCAAAAGCTGCATGATCCGCTTGCAGCTTACCATACTCTGTCTCCCGGGCATTCAGATTCACATTCAGATCTATATGCCGCCTTTTCATGCGGTCCAGTTTTTTACTCATAATCCTCCACCTCCTTGTTAAATGATCAAAGCGGCAGGTACTTCTCACCGAAGCACCTGCCGCTTTTGCGTCACTCATCATAGCTCTTTGTTTTGATCTGCTTTTCCGCCTCCTGCTGCACCAGCAGCCCTGCCGAGAAGCCAACCTTGAAGTGGCACTCGCTCTCCTCGCACTGGGCGATGGAGGACTGATCCAGGAGCGTTTCCACCAGGTCGTAGTCCTCCTTTGTCAGCCTCTGGGCCAACTGGTCCATAATCTTCTCGCAGG